>OGYE01000179.1_pt1 | contig 35563 bp, 55 predicted proteins | sample 1576471 | NCBI WGS metagenome assembly OGYE01 (sample SAMEA3541532, study PRJEB24748) | human gut metagenome | biome: human gut; feature: human-associated habitat; material: faeces | place: China | collected 2012
AAAGAGCAGGAACAAGAGCAGTAAAGACCATGGCACAGACAGCCCTCTCCCTGTTCACAGTTGGCCAGGTGATCAATGATGTGGACTGGGTGATGGTGGCAAGCGCTTCTGCGGTTGCCGGTCTGTATTCCTTGCTGACATCCCTCGCTGGACTACCTGAGATGGATGATGGAAGCGGTAAAGACAGTGCAGAATAGCGCGGAGGCATCCTATGGAAACAGGACAGATCATCGCACTGGGAAGCCTGGTCGTAGCATTGGCCGGATTCTTAGCCGGAAGACTTACAGCAAACAAGGCTGAAGGAAAGGAATCAGGAACTATTCTAACAAAGCTGGATGATCTCTCAGAGAACATCACACGCCTGGAGAAGCAGATCGACAAGATAAGCGACCGCTTGGACAATCAGGTGGCCACATTACAGAAGGACCAGAACAGCCTGCGAGACAGGCTGGCCTCCCTAGAGGGCAGAGTGGCAGTCCTCGACGGAGGCTCAAACGGGAGGTCTTGACTTAATGAGAGGAGAAGACTAGTATGGGCTCAGGTGGACAGAGAAGCGTAAAATCACGGGCTGCAGGCGGTGGAGCCACCACAGTCGCCGCCGCGGCGACCTCAGCAGGAAGTACAGGCGGAACATTTAGTGTATCCGATTTCCAAAAGATGAGTGTAGATGATCAATTTGACCTTGTTCAGAAGTCAATCCAAGGAAAAGCAGCAGGAAGCTATTATACCTGGGATACCGACTATCAAAGATTTATCAACAACTCTGGTCTTGACGGGGCACCGAATCTAGTGGATGACAAAACCCTCGACAGCATGAGTGGAACTGAAACGTTCAGAACTACAAACGAAAATAGAGCATTCCCAGGAAAGGCTATAGCGGTAAAGACACAAACAGATGATAAGCTACTCTATAACGCTGGTGGCCAAGAATGGTATGGGAAAGGCCTATATTCAGCTACTAACCTTGGATCATCGCTAGCCTACGGAGACAACGCAAAAGCAGCTGTTATGAGATTCAAAGTTGATGACAGCAAGATCGTATCTACAAGTGTCGTAGACATGTGGGAATTTAAAGAGGCAAGAGACAAAAACTCACTCTACCACAAGTTAGATAACGCTGGATATGACCCAGATACAAAGCGTGCAATTCTTACTCTTTCAAAAGGGTACACAGCGATTGATAATGAAAAAGGCTACTTAACGATACTCACAAGAAAAGGCGTGAACATGAGTAAGTCAATCAAACAAAAAGGAAATGCATCAAGAGGATCGGGAAATTGGAACGATTTGAAAGACTATAAGTAGGAGGAGAGACATGACTAAATTTGATAAAAACAACTACGACGCGATGCAGTTAGGCGCAGCCGTAAATGGGTTATTACATGATAAAAATGCGCAGAAGCGAACGAATGTTCATGAATTCATTGAATGGGTTCGTGGTGCGATCGAGGCTGGCTGCGTACCGGAACCAGACAAAAGCGAATTTTTGAAAAAATATGGTTCCACAGACAAGAAGAAGACCTCTACACGTGACAAGGTCGTGGCCAAGGTGAAGAAATCAAGAAGCAAATAAGCAGAAACCCGGAGAAATCCGGGCTTTTTTTGTTTGCAGAAAAACGTGAATCATTCGCTTGACTATATACTGTACTACAGTATACTGTGGGTAATAGGAGAAAGGAAAAACACACATGGAAAGCAAATTTGAATATTACAGCAGGCTCGAAGATGAGATCATCAGAACCTACAGAGAAGCAAAGGATGAGGAAACAAGAAACGCAGCGCGAATGCTGATGAAGGAACACCAGAACAAAATGTTCGAGTGGGAAACGCTGGACTTCTATGAAGTTTACCGGGCATACAGAGAAGCCGCTGAGGATGGAAACGAATTCCTGAATTTCGATTCAGTCTACAACTCTGAAAAAGTAGATTCATACGTTAGAATCATGAAAGAGAACGGAATAAAGCACTTCACATATTCCTCCACTTGGACGGATTCGATAAGGTGTGTCTGTGATTTTGTACAGGCTGGAGCACAACTGGAAAAGGTGACTCAGATTCATTGCAGAGACAAAGAAATACCGGCAATGCAGCTTAAGATAGACTAGCAAACCACTGCGGTATAAAATAAGGACAGGAGAATATCGAGAATGGCCGTATCAGAAGCACAGAAAGACGCTACAAACAAGTGGCTGTCTGAACACTACACAAACAAGACCGTCAAGCTGAACAGGAAGCTGGACAAGGATATCCTGGATCATTTAGAAAAAATAAACGAAGAAGGAACCTCGACCAGCGCATACCTGAAACAGCTGATCAGAAAAGACATAAAGGAACGCCAGGAAAAGTAACCTGGCGCCTTTTCGTGATGCACAAATGATACACAAAATGGTAATATAGAGAAAACTAGGGAAAACAAAGGAAAAATATGCGGCGAAAAAGTGCGAAAACTAAAGGAAAATACAAATAAAGAACACAAATTCTGGTAGTCCCGTCAGCTCCATAAACACTTAAAAAACCGCATAAATATGCGGTTTTTGTTTTTCGTGATGCACAAATGATGCACAAAATCAGAATATTTCATTCAGAATTGACTTCAAATCACGCCTGGATTCCTCGTAAATGTGAGCGTATGTCTTGCGCATTTCTTCTACTGTATGCCCCAAACGGTCAGCGATAAGTTGATCATCTATCTTTCCAGAACGGATCAGATATGATGCGTGAGAGTGCCGGAAGCCGTGAGGTGTGATACGAGGAACCCCAGCAAGCCTGATATACTTGTCTAGATTTGATGCCAGCTTCTGACGCGACATAGGCGCTACGTCACCGAAAACAAAGAAGTCGGGCGAGAACCCATCCACGCAGGAAGACGCAGCGTAACGGCGACGCAGGAGCTCCAGGAGCGAATCCTGCAGATCAATGCGGCGGATTGAATTCTTCGTCTTTGGAGACGTGAGAGCCCAGCCACGGTCCAGGGTTTTATAGGTCAGTGTTTTCTTTATGCTGATCGTGCCAGCACCAAGGTCAACATCAGACCACTGCAGGGCTAAGAACTCGCCTTCACGCACGCCGGTCTCAAAGAGGAACGTAAACACGTCCGCCCAGAAGGGCTCGTCCACACAGGAAAGAAAATACTTAAACGTTTTTACTTCCCAGAAGTTCGGGGCCTTTGTGTTATAATCAGAGGGACGCTTGAAGCGACCGACGGCCATGCAGGGGTTATAGTCGATAAAGCCAAGACGCATGGCATAGCTCAAGTATTTAGACAGCACTTCCTTCGTTTTGTTGACCGTTGCAACAGAATAGGGAGTGCCGTTTTTTTGTTTGCGCTTTGCAACGCTGGACATGAACTGTGTGACAAGCGGAGCGGTAAACTTTGAAAGCTGAACTCTTCCAAGGCTTTCCTGGATGTGATTGCGATAATAGCTTTCATTCGAGATAAGGGTCGCCTCTTTGATTCCCAGGATCTCGTATTCTTCGTGATATCGAAGAACCAGCTCGTCTAGGGTAATCGAAGGGCGAACCTTGACAGATGCCTCCAGGAAGGAACGCTCCGCCTCTTTTGCCTCTCGCTTTGTTTCAAAGCCACGGCGACAGTAGTGCTGGCGGGTTCCTGTGGCATCCCTGTAATAGCCAGAGATGAGCCAGGTGCCGCGTTTCTTATCTTTAGATACAGACATTCAACCTCGCCTCCATTCACGACGGAACGCACGGATATAGCCCAGAATACGGAGCCTGGAAGACCAGTCACCCGTGAGCAGAACACCCTGCTGGCTAGGACACGCTGGGCGGATATACATAGCAGATTCGAACTGTTCCAGGAAGCGGAGCATCGTGCAGCCGTCCAGCACGATCAGAGCCGGATGCGCAGCACGGACAGCGCTGGAACCCTTGATCAGACACACATCCCCGCGACAGACACCCGCGGAATGCATGGAATCATCCGGGCAGATCCATACATAGTCGGCATCTACCCCTTCAGCCAGAGCACCATAGCTGCCTGGAACGGTAGATTCAACAATGGAGCCGTTAGGTGAGATAAGTGGAAGAAAGCGTACGGGACGCAACTCCCTGTCTAAAGAATGACTTATAAGGTCGGTAGCTTTGATATTAAAGAACTCCGCAAGCCTGGCCATCTTTTCAGGACGCGGAGTCTTTAGACCACGCACCCAGGCAGAAACGGTGTTCTCTGAGACGCCGCAGAAGGCCGCCAGTTCCTTACGGGAAGCCCCGGATTTTTTCAGAAGCTCAGGCAATCTCTGAGCCAGCAGATCTCGCATAGATTCGTTCATAATTTAATCCTCCTAATCTTAAAGATTATAAAAAGATTATAGCACAACATACAAAAAATAATCCAAAAGGTTGACACAGCGTGCAAAAGTGCTAGACTTTAGAACATCTCAAGAGAGGAGCTAGCATATGATGGAGAAAATCCAGTTCATGATTCAACACATGAGCCCGGAAGGTCTACGCAGAACGTATGCCATTATACACGGGCTCTGGTTGAGATACGGCACCAGCACAAACACACGCAGGTAGCAGACAAAGGTGCCATGACGAAAGAAGAGCAGTAGCGAAACAAGCTACTGCTCTTCTTTTTTTTATTTTGGCGCATCCGATAAAGACTTTATAAGCTGAAGAACTAAATCAAACTTATCTGGTGGAAGTCTGAAAAGTCGTTTAAAAGTATCGACTGTATCACCAGACATGTGATTCTCTGCCGCAATTTCATCCAAAAGGGCGTCAGTTGAATCAGTGAACATCTCGCCTTTTCCCTCGGTCAGCCAGAAATAATCAACTTTGAAAACTGAACAAATCAAGCGGATCGCAGAATCTGACAGATTAGCCGTACCTTTTTCTGCCTTAGATATAGTCGACTCCGTCAAACCTAACGGCTCTGAAAATTGCTTCATGGTTAGCTTTAAAGTTTTTCGTAGCTTTTTTAACCTCTCGTTCATAGTCCCTCCTTGAATATTATATTAGCTAAAATCTTGGGAATTTCAAGTTTTTTATTGACTAATATGAAATATCCAAGTAAAATGACAATAGAACTTGGAAAGTTCAAGAAAGGAAAGTCTATGACAATTGTAGAAAAAGAAGATACGAAGGATCTAATGAAGTCTTTTGAAAATTTGCCAAAGGAATCCAAGCGATACATTCAAGGATTCCTAGCCGGGCTGGAAACAGCCGAAAGAAACAGGGAGGACAAGAAAGATGGCGACAACCATGGAAGCAGCATCAATGATACTGACCAGGGATGACCTGGAAGTTATGGATGAATGCATGGCTTTCCGGCTCCGCATGATGAGAAGTCAGATCATCACAAGCTGGAAGGACAGAGAGTACTACAACAAGGTGAAAGCCTTGAGAAAAGATGTAGAAAAGGTGCTGGACAGCTTCATAGAGCTGGAAGCCCTTAGAGAGGAGGAATAAGAAGGATGAAGATAGACCTGACAAAGGATGAATTAGGTATGCTGACTAACATTCTAGCGGGATCCATTAAGGACCTAGAGGCAAACAAAAGACGAGCCGAGCAGAGCTTCGGGGAAGACCTCGATGAAATGTACAAGCCGCTTATACAAAAGCGCCTGGCACTGCAAGAAAAGCTGCGCGGCGCGACACGCTGAACACACAGGAGGACTAAGAGAAATGGAAAACAATAGAAGGATCGCAGAGAGCAATCTCAAGATGATCCTTGCACAGGAGTACGTGCAGGAGCACATGAGCAAACCTGAGCTCTACAGACAGGTGGCAGAGGAAGCCGCAGAATTTGCGCAGGCGTGCCTCAAATACGCAAGAGCGCTGGAAGGAACAGACTCCAGCAATTCCTACTGGGGATTGATGCGGGTAATCGACGTCTACGCGGGACTGATGAACGCCGCAGAAATTACTGATATCCCCCTGGACCCGGAAGTCAAGTTAGCGAGAGCACAGAGCTGGGCAGACAGACTGTCAGCAGGCCAGGAAGAAAAAGAGGCAGTCACACTGGCAGAGGCCGTGAGAGAAAAACAAGAGCTGGACAAGGAAACAGAAGAACTGCTCCGCCCATTCTTTCCAGAATTAGAGGACGAGAAGAACGACTCGCAAACTGCTACAGGAATCAGAACACGCTCGTTCTTCCCGGAAGAAGAAAGTGAAGGTACAAACAATGAATGAAGAAAAGCCTCTAAAGGTGCAACATTTCGAGAAACCGCTCGAGATCCCGAGCTTCATGAACAGAAAGCAGCATGAGGAAGAAGCGGTAAAAGAAATATTCAGCAGTACAGACATCATGCTGATCTGCGGGCTGACGGCAGCAATCCTGCTGATCGTAGCCCTGCAGCTTGGAGCCCTGAGCCTATGAGCGAAGAAAGACTGGAAGATTTCAGATACAGGATGCTGATCCGCGGCTACATGAATAAAAAAGAGTTCCAGAGGTTCATGGACTGCGGGTACAAGACCGCAACGAAACTGTGGAACAGGTTCCTGTCGGATATAGAGGCAGAAGGACTGGAATGCATAGGTGGCGGACGGTTCATGCTGACAAAAAGAGCCATCGGGTGCCTTGGGCTGAGTGAAAAGAAGATCATCGAGGCGCACGAGAGGGCATAAAAAAAGGGCTAGCATTTGATGACGAAGTCAAATACTAGCACAAACACACATAGATATTATAGCACAAGCACAAAAAAGGAGACAAGGATGTCGAAAAAGAAGTACAGATTTACGGCACAGATCGGGGACCAGAAAGTCTCATACCGCAACGAAAGCCTGGAGCAGATTCGAGGCCTGAGAGACTACCTGATCAGAGAGATGCATGATCACACAATCATCTCACCAATCCAGCATGAAGATGATGAAGGCAGCTGGATGGACATAGAAGGAACAACAGAACATGAACAAAAGGGAGGAAAGAAAAATGTTTGTTGATGTAAGTATCAAGTACACGCAGTCGGAAATGAAGGAATGCCAGGAACTGCTGGCATTCCTCAGCAGAAACCCGCAGATCAAGGCGGATGCAGAAGCCGATGAAGCAATCGAGCAGGCACACAGAGAAGCCAAGGCTGCAAAGAAGTCAAAGCCTGAGGCCAGACAGGAAGAAGGCGGAGTGTCCTGGAGAAATACAACAGGTGGATGGACAACAAATGAATGCACTGAGGAAGAGACGGTAACTGAGAAAGCTGCGGAAGAAGAACCGGTGAAGGAAAAAGAGTACACCGAAAAAGAAGTGATCGCAGCAAGCGCGGACTTCATCAAGAAGAACAGCCCTGAGGTATTCAAGGGAATCCTCAGTCAGCTGGGCGCAAGAAGCGTCTCCAGCATGCCTAAAGAAAAGTACCCTGAACTGATGGAGGCCATCAATGCCAAGTAGACACGCACTGCTCAGCGCATCCAGCTCTGAAAGGTGGCTCTGCTGCCCTCCATCGGCAAGACTGGAGGAAACGATTCCAGAGAAAGCCTCTGCATACGCTGCAGAGGGCACTCTGGCACACTCCAAGGCCGAGGAGAAGCTGACAAACTACCTGGAGGGCCATCCGAGAAAAAAGGTGAAGTGCCCCGATGGAGAGATGGACGAGGCAACCACGAACTACAGGAACTACGTAATCGAGGTACTGAACGCCGAAAAGAAGAAAGATCCATGCGCGCAGCTGTTCGTAGAGGTAGAGGTTGACCTTTCAAAATGGATACCCGAGGGATTCGGAACCAGCGACGCTGTAATCGTAAGTACAGACACGCTGCATATCATCGACTTCAAATATGGAGCGGGAGTACCGGTAAATGCCTATCATAACTCTCAGTTATTACTCTATGCAGCAGGGACGATGAACATCTACGAACCTCTGTACGGATTTAGAAACATCACGGTTCATATCTACCAGCCACGCATCGACCACTTCGATTCATACACGACGACCGTGGAAGACCTGGAGAAATGGCTGGAAGGAACAGTACGGCCAATGGCAAAGATGGCCTATGCCGGAGAAGGAAAACAGATGCCCGGAGAGTGGTGCAGATTCTGCAAGGTCAAGGCAAACTGCAGAGCAAGAGCCCAGATGCAGGAAGAAACAGCAGAGAAGAGCAAAATGCTCAACGGGATGCTTTTGAAAGACGACGAAATCGCGGACCTTCTGCCAAGGCTGAAGGAAATGACCGCCTGGGCAAAAGACCTGCAGGAATACGCCCTGGAACAGGCACTGTCGGGCACAAAGTACAGAGGCTACAAGGTAGTAGAGGGAACGTCCAGACGCAAGATCACTGATGACGTGGAGGCCATGAACAGACTGCAGACAGCAGGATACCAGTACACGGACATCACAGAGACAAAGCTGAAGACAATCACAGAACTGCAGAAGCTCGTCGGAAAGAACGAACTTCCAAAGGTACTGGGCGACACGCTGGTCAAGCCGCCCGGAGCACCAACGTTGGTGCCTGAAAGCGACAAGAGACCAGATATTACAGAGGCCTCGGCATTCGAGGCCTTCGGGGAGGAATTCAAATGACAGACAGCCTGACAAAACAGGAGCTGGCCGCAGACATCTACAAGACCCTGGATGATGTGCTCGACTGCGACTGCGTAAGCTGGAGAAGCGTAGCAGAGAAGCAGGAGGCAGCAATCATCAAGGCACTGGAGATGCTGCTGGAACTGCAGGAGAGAATGAAATGAAAAACTACCACACAGAGATAACAAGAGACAGAGAAACAGCACTCTGTGATGCATATGAATGCTGTGAATACCTGAGAGAAGCGGTAAAAGAAGTCTATGAAGATTTAAAAACTATTGTCAACTACCTGGATCAGGCGGAAGAACTGATCGAGCAGGCACAGAACGATGACAGATGAGATCAAGGCGCTGAGCCTCAAAATCAGACAGCTCAACATAGAGATCCAGTGGCTGAAGAACAACCGCTACAGGGCGGACAAGATCAGACAGCTGCACAGGCTGACAAAAAAGAAATATTTAATGCTTAAGGAGGAAAAGAAAGCATGACTAAAGTAAAAACAGGACTGGTAAGACTTACATACGCACACCTGGCCGAACCATACACATTTGATGAAAAGAACACACCGAAGTACAGCACAGGAATGATCATCAGCAAGGATGACAAGTACACAATCGACCAGATCAAAGCGAACTATGAAGAAGCCGTAGAGTTCGGTGTCGAGGACTTCGGCCAGGGATTCAGAGCCAAGGCGACACCACTGCTCAGAAAGCCAGGGACAAGAGAAGGGCTCCTGGTTGACGGAGATGAGGATGACAAGTACGCAGGAAACAGCGACTACAAGAACAGCTGGATCCTTACCGCAAAGTCAACTACAGCACCAGGCGTTCTGGCACTGGAAAAAGGCAAGAGAACACTCACACCGGAAGAAATCAAAGACACAGTGTACAGCGGATGCTACGCAAAAGTCTGCTTCAATTTCTACCCTTACAGCAAGGCACAGAAGGGCATCGCCTGCGGGCTGGATTCAGTTCTTAAAATGAAGGACGGAGAGAACCTCGGCGGACACGGAAACGCACTCGGAGACTGGGAAGATGAAATCGATCATGCCGTAACAGACAGCCTGGGAGACGACTATGGCGACCTTCTCTAGGAAGCCAAGATACCTGCATATCGACCTGGAGACATACTCCAGCGTCGACCTTGCTGAATGCGGGGTCTACAGGTACGCGGAGAGCGAGGACTTCGAGATCCTCCTCTTCGGGTATTCCGTGGACGACGGACCCGTAAAGGTAGTCGAGCATCCGACACCGGAGAAGCTGTACGACTACGGATTTGTGAAACTGCTCATGGATCCACGATTTATTAAGGTTGCGCACTACGCAGCATTCGAAAGAACCTGCCTGAGCGCATACATCAGAAAGCTACCACAGACAATTATCAATACATACAGAAGTCCAGATGCAAGGGAGCCTCTGGATTTTCTACCACCGGAACAGTGGCAGGACACAATGATCATGGCCGCAGAGCTGGGCTATCCGAACAGCCTGGCGCAGCTTGGCAATGCCCTGGGACTGCCGGAAGACAAGAAGAAGATGGCCGCAGGAAAGCGCCTGATTCAGTATTTCTGCAAGCCATGCAGGCCTACCGTAAGCAATCATGGAAGGACAAGGAACACGGAAGCGGATGCACCAGACAAGTGGGAAACATTCGTAGAGTACAACCGGCAGGACGTAGTCACAGAGAAATTCATATTTGAAAAGCTCAACAGAATCTGTCCCGTACCCGACCAGGAATGGAAGAACTGGCAGGTTGACCAGCACATCAATGACAGAGGCATCGGCATAGACGCTGACCTTGTAGGCAGGGTGCTCCAGGAGCACGAGGTGCTGACAGCACAGCTGCAGGAAGAAGCACATGACCTGACGCACCTGGAGAATCCGAACAGCCTCTCACAGCTGAAAGGCTGGATCGAACAGCAGGAAGGACATGCAATAGAGAGCCTGAACAAGACAGCGGTAACTGAACTGCTGAAGCAGGACATCACGCCACAGACAAGGCGCGCCCTGGAAATCAGACAGGAGCTCGGCAAGACCAGCGTGAAGAAGTATGACTGCTTCCAGCGCAGCGCCTGCAGGGACAACAGGGTCCGCGGATGCTTCCAGTTCTATGGAGGCAGAACCGGACGCTTTGCAGGCAGACTGATCCAGCCGCAGAACTTCCCGAGGAACACATTCGATGACTTCGATGGAGCAAGAGAGCTGGTCAAGGACGCGGAATGGGAAATGGCGCAGCTACTGTACGGAAGCCTGAATGACGTATTCAGTACGCTGATCAGAACGGCCATCGTACCAGCGGAAGGCTGCCGATTCGTAGTTGCAGACTACTCGGCCATAGAGGCAAGAGTGACAGCCTGGCTGACGAGGGAAACATGGCGCCAGGAAGCCTTCAAGGAAGGCAAGGACATCTACTGCGCCAGCGCATCGCAGATGTTCGGGGTGCCGGTCGTAAAGCACGGAGTGAACGGACATCTCAGACAGAAGGGAAAGATCGCAGAACTCGCCCTGGGCTACGGAGGCGGCGTCAATGCCATTAGGGCCATGGGAGGAGAATCCATGGGACTGACAGAGGAAGAAATGACAGACATCGTGCAGAAGTGGCGAAAGGCAAGCCCGCACATCAAGAAGTACTGGTCGAAGCTGGACGATGCCGTACGAATGGCAATCCAGGGTATCCCCGCGAGACTTGACCGCAACATGGCAGTCTACAGAAACGGGGATGTGCTGTTCATCAGACTGCCGAACGGACGCAGCATCGCATACGTCCAGCCGGTGATCGTGGACGGGCAGATCTCATACATGGGACTGAACCAGACTACGCGACAGTGGACGCGCATCACCACATGGGGTGGAAAGCTGACCGAGAACGTGGTGCAGAGCATCGCCAGGGACTGCCTGTGCGACACGCTGGCCACACTGGAAGCGGAGAACTTCCGGCCGGTGATGCACGTACACGATGAAGTCATCTGTGAAGTACCAGAGGACGAGGCAGACGCAAGACTGGCAAGGCTCAAGGAGATCATGGCCACACCGCCAGCCTGGGCACCTGACATCGTACTGACGGCCGATGGCTTCCAGAGCGATTACTACAAGAAGGACTAGAGATATGAAAATAGCTACCTGCAAGAACAGGACTCAGAAGACCTACCTGAACAGGGAGGTCACGTGGGAACAGATTCTGGCCAAGCTGGAACACACGACCCGCACAGAAGAGACCCTGGAGGAATACAAGAAAAAGACAAAGGACCAGCAGGCCAACATCAAGGATGTCGGCGGATTCGTAGCCGGCGAGCTGAGAGACGGCAGAAGACTGAACAAGAACGTCGTATGCAGATCAATGGTCACGCTTGATGCAGACTTCGCAAAGAAGGACTTCACCGACATGATCGACCTGCTCTACCCGTACAGATGCTGCATCTACAGCACCCACAAGCACAGCCTGAACACGCCGAAATACAGATGGATCATCCCGCTGGACAGAGAAGTCACGCCGGAAGAATACGAGGCAATAGCGCGCCGTACGGCAGAGTTTATCGGCCTGGATGACTTCGACGACACGACATACCAGCCGTCAAGAATGATGTTCTGGCCAAGCACCAGCAGCGACGGAGAATACGTCTTCATACAGAAGGACGGAGAGACACTGTGCGCCGATGAGGTGCTGGCCTCCTACAGAGACTGGCACGACATCAGCACATGGCCAAGATCATCAAGAGAGACGGACATCCGGGCGCACCTGGGGAAGAAGCAGGAAGACCCGCTGGCAAAGCAGGGATGGATCGGAGCATTCTGCAGAACCTACACCATCCAGGAGGCAATAGAAAAATTCATCCCGGAGGAATACATCCCGACAGCCAGCGAGAACCGCTGGACCTACGCCAAGGGAAGCACGGCCGGAGGGCTGGTGATCTATGACGACAAATTTGCATACTCGAACCACAGCACGGACCCTGCGAGCCAGCAGCTGTGCAACGCGTTCGACCTGGTGAGAGTGCACCTGTTCAGGGACGATCCTGACAGCCAGAAGAAGATGCTGGACCTTGCAAGCAAAGACACGGCAACAAAGGAACAGCTGGCCAGAGAGAAGGCACAGGAGGCAAAAGACGCCTGGGGTGACGAAATCAGTTGTGCAGATGCGAAAAACTCGCAACAGGACACTGAAAATGACACGCAGGACGATGACGGGTGGATGGAAGCACTGGAGATGGACAAGAAGGGAAACCTCATGGCCACGACAGACAACATCGTGCAGATCATGACACATGACAGAAAACTGAAGGACAGCGTCGGCGGAACCGACCTGTTCCAGCAGAAGCCTGTCAAGGTCGGAAGTCTGCCATGGTGGAGCTACTGCGACAACAACACCTGGGACGACACGGACGATGCCGGACTGCGCTACTACCTGGAGAAGGTATACAGGATCGTGGCCAAGGGCAAGGTGGACGATGCCATCGCATTCGTACACGAGAAGAACAGCTTTCACCCGGTGAGGGACTACCTCAGCACACTGAAGTGGGACGGGCAGGAAAGGCTGGACACGCTGTTCATTGACTACCTGGGAGCAGAAGACAGCCCATACACAAGGGCAGTGGCCAGAAAGACATTCACAGCAGCCGTAGCACGCGTATTCGAGCCAGGGTGCAAGTTTGACTGCATGCCGGTACTTATAGGCAAGCAGGGCATAGGAAAGAGCCACATGCTGAGCATCATGGGCGGCGAGTGGTTCAGTGATTCCATTACAAGCATCCAGGGCAAGGAAGGCTACGAGGCACTGCATGGAAGCTGGATCGTCGAATGGGCGGAACTGTCCGCAGCAAAGAAATCGGACATCGAATCCATGAAGCAGTTCATCTCAAAGAGGGATGACCGCTACCGCAAGGCCTACGCCAGAAGAGTTACAGACAATCCGAGACAGTGCGTCTTTGTAGGCACGACAAACGACGACGAGTTCCTGCGCGACTTTACAGGAAACAGAAGATTCCTGCCGATACAGACAGACGCGACAGCAGCAACAAAAAACATCTTTGACGAGCTGCCACAGGAACGTGATCAGATCTGGGCGGAAGCCGTGCAGAGATACAAAGACAGAGAACCATTGTACCTGGACAGAGAACTGACAGAGACGGCCACAAGGATCCAGGACGACCACACATACCACTCCGTAAGAGAGGACCTGGTGCGGGACTACCTGGAAAGAAAGCTGCCTGAAGGATGGAAGGACCTGACCCTGTTCGAGAGAAAGTCATGGCTGGAGAATCCGGACAACCAGGGAACTGTAGAAAGAGACAGGGTGTGCCTGCTGGAGATCTGGTGCGAGGTATTCGATGGAAGCAAGCTGAGCTTCAGCAACCAGGATCAGCGAGAAATGAAGGCTATCATGACAAGAATCGGATGGGAGAGAAGTAAAAGCAATTTGAGGTTAGGAGCAATCTACGGCATGCAGAGATGCTACCTAAGACCGGAAAGTACACTAACTCGAAACTAGATAAAAGGTGCGAACGGTGCGAACAGTGACACGCGAACAACGCGAACAAATGCGAACAATAAAAGACGGTCACCGTTTACACCGAAAACCCGCACAAATAAAGAAAAAATAACAGACTGCGAACAGTGCGAACAGTGATTCTATAACTTAATGAAATATATAGAAAAAACGCACATATACGCACATATATACACGCATATACGCATATACGCGCGCGAGCGTTTCACCGTTTACTGTTTGCATCACAAAAAAACACAAGGAAAGCGACTCGGTGAGTCGGAAGAGGAGAACAAGAAATGATATTACAAAAGGAAACAAACCTGGAGCATTACAAGGAAAGACTGAAGAAGATCCTGAAGATGGGATACAAAGACCCGCAGACGGTATTTCATGATATCAAAGCATCTATTGATCCAGAGATTCAGCGCACCAGCGATTTCTTCACGAGCAGTATCCTGGACTGGATGGCGCAGGAGTACAAGCCGGAACTCCTCGACAAGGTAGAGAAGAAATACCTCAGCGATGTAATCAGACCATTCAGAAAAGAAGTTAATGGCATTACGAAACTGACAGACTCATTACGCCACCGGGATTTCCTACGGATACAGGTAGGAGATGACTACCTGACTTTTCCACAATTTGAAAAAGGTACATGGTACGAGGGACTGGAATACGACAAGACTTACAAACCAGAAGAGCTGGGACTCTAAGAGAAAAAGGAGAACAATATGAGAGAGAAAAGATTATATGTCGAATGCGACAGATGCCACACAGCAATCACAGTAAAGCAGGATCTGGAAGGATCAACAGGAGTACCGAATGGTATCATCCTACCGGACCGCTACGAAGACCTGCCGGAAGGATGGGTAAGAACCGGAGACCGCAGAGACCTGTGCCCAGACTGCGCAAAGAAGTTCGAACAGACAATGAAGTCATTCTACGGAGACAGAAGATGATCGAGAACCAGGTAGAAAGATACCTCCACAACCGGATCGGACTGATCGGAGGAATGTGCTTCAAGTTCACATCTCCGGGGACCGCCGGAGTTCCGGACAGGATCATCATTCACGAGGGACGTACGATGTTCGTCGAGCTCAAAAGACCAGGAGAGACGCCAAGGCCTCTGCAGGTGACTGTCTTCAGACAGATGAAGAGAGAGGGCGCATTCATATACGTGCTTTCAAGCAAGGAGCAGGTCGACCAGTTCGTAGACGAGCTGAAGACCCACGCAAGATGCCCGAACATGAACAACTATGACGAGTTTTGAACCGCACGCCTATCAGAGAAAGGCGATAGAGTTCGCACTCGACAATGACCGATGCGGACTCTTCCTGCCGATGGGAGCAGGAAAGACAGTGACCACGCTGACCATCATCCAGGACCTGCTGCTCCTCGGGCTGATTCAAAGAGTTCTGATCATTGGACCTGTCAGAGTCATACAGAGCACCTGGCCGGACGAGATACAGAAGTGGGACCACACAAGAGACATGACCTACTCGGTAGTTGCAGGAACACCGAAGCAGAGAAGGAAGGCACTTGAAAAGGATGCGGACATCTTCCTCATAGGCAAGGAGAACGTCTGCTGGCTGATTGACGAGACCTCAGAATTCAACTTTGACATGGTGGTGATCGATGAGCTGTCAACATTCAAGAACCCGAGAAGCCAGCGATTCAAGGCACTGCGGAGAGTGATGCCGAGAGTGAACAGATTCATCGGACTGACAGGAACCCCGGCCCCAAGAGGAATCCCTGACCTCTGGAGCCAGGTGTACCTGATGGACAGAGGCAAGAGACTGGGCAGGACACTGACGATATTCAGAGAGAACTACCTGCAGCCGGGAAGAAGGAACGGCTACATCGTGTACGAATGGAACGTGCAGCCAGGAGCAGACAGAAGAATCTACGAGGCAATCGGAGACATCTGTATGAGCCTGGACCAGAAGGACTGCGCAGAACTTCCACCGGTGAAATACCTCGACTGGAAGGTCAGACTGCCGAAGGAAGTGATGAACAGATACCACGCTTTCAAACGCGAGAAAATCCTAAGCCTAGATGACGAGCAGGTGATGGCCGCAAATGCAGGCGTTCTGTGCGCCCAGCTGAAGCAGATCACCTCGGGAGAGGTGTACACCAGGGAAAACATGAACGGCCGCGCAGAGGGCACGAAATGCATCCACAGCACGAAGATGGATGCACTCGACGACCTGATAGAAGCAGCCAACGGAAATCCGGTGCTGGTGTTCTACTGGTTCCAGCACGAGAAGGAACGCCTCCTCGCACACCTGCAGAAGGACCACAAGGCGCGAGCACTGACGACAGCAAAGGACATCACAGACTGGAACACGGGAGAAATCGAGGTGCTCCTGGTGCACCCGGCAAGCGCAGGCCACGGGCTGAACCTCCAGCAGGGCGGGCACATCGCAATCTGGTACAGCCTGCCGAACTGGAACCTGGAGCTCTACCAGCAGGCAAACGCACGCATCTACAGACAAGGCCAGACGCAGCCCGTGACCATCTACCGGATCATGGCCGAAGGAACGATAGACGAAGACGAGGCACGGGCACTGGAAACAAAGGACGTGACACAGAAGGCACTGATAGAAGCCCTGAGGAGGTAACGAGATGGACTACAGAGAATCAATCCAGCAGCTGATAGGGACGGTCTACTACAACCGCAGACTGATACGGGTCAACCAGGACATCGAGGTGCTGAGGCACCAGATGACCGGGCTCGCCCGTTCCGGCCCCGTTCTGAGCCCGCAGCAGGCCAAGTCACCTCTTCCCCTTCCACACTACCAGCACGACCCGAATGCCTCGCCTGTGGCCCTGATCGAAGCCGTAGAGGCAAAAGAAAAAGAGGCAAGGATGCTGGCAGGGCTGATTCAGGAGTGCGGGTGGATTGAAAACCTGGACCAGCAGGACAGAGAGGCACTGATAGAACTTACGCTGCTGCACGAACCGATGGTGAGCGTTGCAGAAAAGTACGGATACTCAAGACCGGGAATGTACAAGCACCTGGAAGCAGCTCTGCGCGAAATTCAGTAAAGAGTAGACACTGTAAACCGGATTCCCGTGCTATTATGTAAAAGTCAAAAAAGGACAAGCCGATATGAGGAGTCTTACACTTCCCCTCAAAGGCCTGTCCTTTTTTGCATGCCAGGAGGAAATTCTCCCTTTTGTAGAACGCTAATCTGTAATCATGAAAAAACCTCCTGGCCCGAGAAGAAAGAAAGGACACCGACACTATGAACATCAAATACATGACACCAGGTGAACTGGTGCCCTACGATAAGAACCCGAGAATCAACGACCAGGCAGTAGACCTGGTAGCAAACTCCATCCGCGAGTTCGGCTTCAAGCAGCCGATCGTGATCGACAGGAACAATGTCATCATTGCAGGACACACGAGATGGAAGGCAGCCAGGGAGCTGGGACTGGATAGAGTCCCGTGCATCATGGCCGATGATCTGACACCGGCGCAGGTGAAGGCCTACCGCCTAGCGGATAACAAGGTCGCTGAAGCATCAGAATGGGACCTCGACCTTTTAGACGAGGAACTGCAGGAGCTGGACGGCCTGGACATAGACATGTCCGACTTTGGATTTGTACAGGATGAGGTAGACACGGCAGAAGCAGTCGAGGACAACTACGAGCCGGACATCCCGACAGAACCGATGACAAAGAGAGGCCAGATCTGGAGGCTTGGCGACCACCGTCTCATGATTGGAGACAGCACAAGCAGACAGGACGTGGAAGAGCTGTGCGATGGAAACACGATGGACCTGGTGGTAACAGACCCGCCATACAACGTAGCCATCGAGAACAGCCAGGGCATGACCATCGAGAACGATGATATGGACAGCGCGAACTTCCAGGAGTTCCTGACTGCAGCATTTGAAAACCTGAGCGACCACCTGAAGGCAGGCGGCACTTTTTATATCTGGTACGCAAGCCGTACACACATGGACTTTGAGCAGTCCCTGAACAACGCAGGCCTGGAAGTCAGAGAGCAGCTGATCTGGAACAAGAACAGCCTGGTGCTCGGCAGACAGGACTACCAGTGGAAGCACGAACCGTGCCTCTACGGATGGAAGGACGGCGCAAGCCACTACTTCATCAACAACAGAGCGCTGACGACAGTCATCGACGATGACGAGCTGGACCTCGATGCCATGAAGAAGGACGAGCTGAAGGCGCTCGTGCAGAGAATCCTGGAGACCTATCCGGACGTTACAGTGATCAACGAGAAGAAGCCGGCCAAGAATGACCTGCATCCTACGATGAAGCCGATCAGGCTGATAGCAAGGCTCGTAAAGAACAGCAGCAGAACACGCGAGAACGTGCTCGATCTGTTCGGAGGTTCAGGCTCAACGCTCATCGCGTGCGAGCAGCTGAACAGAAAGTGCTTCATGATGGAATACGACCCGCGCTACGCGGACGTCATCATAGACCGCTGGGAACAGCAGACAGGAGAGAAGGCGGTGCTTGCTAATGGCTGAGATGAGCGAAGGAAAGAAGAGACAGCTCGCGAACCTTACAAAGCCGTTCACCAAGGAAACAGCCGCAGAGATGGGACGACGCGGAGGAATCGCCGCGCAGAAGGCCATCGCAAAGAAGAAGCACCTGAAGGACAGCCTGAAGGTCATCCTTGCACTGGAGCCGAGCGACAGAAACAAATCCAAGCTGGCAGACCTTGGCATCCCGGAAGACCAGATGACAAACGAGATGCTGATGGCAGTGGCCATGTTCAACAAGGCAGTCAAGGGAGACGTAAGAGCAGCGGAATACATCCGAGATCTTACAGGCCAGCAGCCGCAGTCCAAGCTGGACAGAGCAAAAACGAACCTGATGAACGCGCAGGCAAAGGCGCTGACGGAACAGACCAACGGCGGAAAGTCAGAACTGACAAAGCTTGATGAGCTGCTGAAGGGAATCGACAGGCTGGCTGAGGACGACAATGGAACTAAGTGAGAAGCAGAAGGAGTTCTGGACAACCAAGCCGCACAGATGGAACGTCAAGACGGGAGCCACCAGATCAGGCAAGACCTGGCTGGACTACTACGTGATTCCAAAGCGCATCCGTGCAGTTGACGGCAAGGAAGGACTTGTCCTACTGCTGGGAAATACCAAAGCCACACTCGAAAGAAACGTGCTGGCCCCGATGAGAAATATGTACGGAGGCACACTGGTAGGAGGCATCCGTCCAGACAACACGGTCGATCTCTTCGGAGAGAAATGCTACGCCCTGGGCGCAGACAAGATCACACAGGTAGACAAGATCCGTGGATCCAGCCTCAAGTACTGCTACGGAGACGAAGTGGTGACATGGAACGAAGAAGTCTTCAACATGCTGAAATCACGTCTCGACAAGCCGTACTCATGCTTTGATGGAACGTGCAACCCGGACAACAAGAATCACTGGTTTCACAAGTTCCTGCAGAGCGACGCGGACATCTTCCAGCAGCACTACTGCATCGATGACAACCCGTTCCTGCCGAAGGAATTCGTGGAGAACCTGAAGAACGAATACAGGGGCACGGTTTACTACAATCGATACATCCTGGGAGAGTGGTGCAACGCAGAAGGTCTGCTCTTCCCGCAGTTTGCAGACAACCCGAGCGGATGGGAAGTCAAGGGAGAACTGCCGCTGTTCGGACGCATCAACATCGGCCTGGACATCGGAGGAACGAAATCCCACAGCACGCTGGTGGCTACAGGAATCACGATGGACTGGAGCGAGATCGTAACATTTGCAGAGCGAAAGATCGTTCACAGCAAAGGCACGATAGACGCAGAAAGACTGTGCCAGGAAACAGTAGCGCTCCTGGGAAGCCTGGAGCAGCAGGGCTACTACGTGGCCTATGTTTTCGTGGACAACGCGGAGCAGGTCATCCTGAACAGCATCAGAGCAGCCGTAAGAAACGCAGGATTCTCGACACAGGTGGCTGACTGCAAGAAGGTCGAAGGAAAGACAAGAATCCTGACCTACAACATGATGCTGAACAGACACAAGATGAAATTCCAGGCCGTGCCGATGGTGGTAGACGCACTGAGCACGGCTTTATACGACAGCAAGTCAAAAGAGGACAAGATCCTGGATGACTTCACGACGGACATCGATACCTTCGATGCCCACTTTTACTCATGGTCGACATTCATGACCGTGATCACAGGCAGGAGGGACTGATGAAACTACTTTTCACAATTTTAAGCGACCTGGGATACCCGGTCAGCGAGAGCATCCAGAATTACTACACGGATATTCATCTGTGGGAAGACTGGTGGAGAGGATACGTCCCGGACTTTCACAACTACTGGATCAGGGACGTGCAGGACAACGGTGCCCAGGTAAAGAGAAAACAGATGCGCATGGCAAAGTGTAGAACGCCAAATTAAATACACATAAAACCAATAATATATTCAAATTAAATAAAAAAACGATGCAGAGAAAAGACTAAATCATAGTCAAAATATCGGCATTTTCTGTATGATTAGAAGCAAGGAGAAAGGAATAAAAAAATAGAGGCACGATATAAACTCCCCAGTCTGTCTCTAACCTCTATTCCCTAAAAACAATATTATGATAATTGCATATGATGATTGCGTCAATAGTGATATAGATCAGGCATATTATGATGAATTATCCAATTCATTAAGAATAGAAGCTGTTAAATGTTCTGCCTGTAAACAGGTAGGATTCAAAGTACACAGCTATTATTCAAGACACCTGAAGCGGGAATTGTATGAAGAACAGGCAGATGATCGTATCCTGATAAAACGCGTGATATGTAAAAGCTGCGGAAAAACACATGCAATCCTTCCAAAATCAATAATTCCCTATTCACATGTTTCTCTGTCTGATACAGTTGAAATCATTGAATCCAGTGAAACAGACGACAATATCAAAAACAAGTACTGGATCACTATGGAAGATATCAGAAATATAAAAAGAAGATTTACTCTTTTCTGGAGACAGAGGCTGCTGAGCTTTAACATTTCTATCAGTGATGACAGTCTCTGTGAACTGTGCTTTCTGAATCACAGGCTGCAGTTTATGCAGATTAGATGCCAGCCTGTAATACTTATTCACATCACCACTTAGAATGGCCTTTCTGCAGGATTGTGTTTGAACTATCGTCTAGTCATAGGAGGTATTTCAATACATGGATGAAATATATAGAGAAAAAATAGCTTTGTTCCGTTACGGAATCATTGCACCTCTTGTCACTGCTTCTGAAATGTCAGATAAGGAACGCGCAGGTTTTTTTCGTGATGCTTCATTAAAGACTTACACAAATCCTGGAGGCAAGGCTGTGACGTACAGTGAATATACGATACGAAGATACTATCAAAACTATCAGGCAGACGGACTGGATGGCTTGAAACCTGAAAGAAGAAGTGACTGTGGACATTCCAGAAAAATGGATGATGAGGTCAGGACACAGATCAGCTATCTTCATAAAGAATATCCCCGTCTGCCCTGTACACTCATTTATCAGAAGCTTATTGATAACCATACGATCAGGGAAGGAGATATTTCACTTTCTACAATTACAAGATATGTCAACAGTCTTAAACGGCAGGAAAATTATGTCATCAAAGAGTTCAGACGATATGAACTGGAACATATCAATGAAGTATGGTATGGAGATTCAAGTGTTGGACCATATTTAAAAATTGGAAAAGAGAAAAAGAAAGTATGGATCATCGCATTGATTGATGATGCATCAAGGTTCATTGTCGGAATCGATGTGTTTTTCAATGACAACTTTGTAAATCTCATGAGCGTCATCCGTTCAGCAGTCATTAAATTCGGGAAGCCCAAGACATTGAAGTTTGACAATGGAGCCAACTACAGATCTCACCAGATGGAACTTCTTGGAGCCCGTATGGGAACGGTCGTCAATTACGCACCCCCTTATACTCCGACGGGGAAAGCAAAAATTGAGCGCTGGTTCCGGACGATGAAGGATCAATGGATGTCAAAGCTGAACATGCATGATTTTGAATCACTCGATGATCTCAGAGACAGCCTGATGCACTGGGTTCAGAAATACAATCAGAGCCCGCACAGTTCTCTGAATGGCAGGATACCTCAGGACAGATTCTTTGAAGAATCATCACTGATCATTCGTATGGACGAAGAAAGAATTGAAAAAACATTCCTGCTTGAAGCCGAAAGAAGAGTGTCCAGAGATAATGTCATTACTCTGGATGATAAAGAATATGAAGTAAATTATAAATACGCAGGACAGAAGCTTCTGCTCAGATATTCACCAGATCTTTCAAAAATCTATTCAGTCGACAGAAGAAATGGAGAACTGGAAGAAATTAAATTGTTGGACAAGAAAGCAAACTCTACATTTCATAGAACGAGTTTCAAAATGTCCGGAGGAAATTGATAATGGATTACATCAGCAGATATGGATTTGAATTCAATCCGTATACAAAGAGTCAGAAATCATTTCTGATTGAAACATCTCAGTATCGAGAGGTCATCAGCCGGCTGAATTATCTGGATCAGGTAAAAGGATTTGGATTGATTACAGGACAGCCGGGAATGGGAAAAACAACGGCAATTCGAAACTGGGCCAGATCTCTCAATCCGGCTGCGTACAAGGTTGTATACATCTCTCTTTCAACTCTTACAGTGATGGAGTTTTACAGAATGATCGCAGAAGAGCTCGGGTATGAGCCGAGATTCAGAAAAAATGAAAATTTCCGAACAATCCAGAACGCAATCGACAGATTTGTCATTGAAAAGAGAATGACTCCTGTATTCATATTTGATGAAGCAAATTATATGAAGAGCGCAACGCTGAATGACTTGAAGATTCTGTTCAATTTCGAAATGGATTCAGTAAACAAGGCGGTCATTATTCTGGCAGGTCTTCCACAGCTGAATAATACACTGCGCCTGGCATCGCATGAGCCGCTGACCCAGAGGATCATCACAAATTATGAAATGGAGCCATTACAGCTTGAAGAAGGAAAAAAATATATTCTGGATAAGCAGCGCGGAGCAGGCTCGCACATGGAAGTGTTTGAAAAAAGTGCCCTGGAAGCTATCGTGAATGCATCTAACGGCATTCCAAGAGTAATAGATAAAATAGTAAATCAGGCATTAGTAATCGGCAATGCATTGAACGAAAATATCATTACATCAGAAACAGTAATGAAAACTGTAGAGGATCTTCAGGTGTGAAAAGAATTCAGTATAAATGTGAAGTCAGAAACCGTGCATGGCAGGCTGAAATAAAATTATTCACAGATGTATATCCCATAGAGGCAGTCATAACAGGAAGAGGATATGCGTTCCATATCATCTACGGAAAACACGCAAATGGATATTATCTGGTCATACCTGAAATGTATATCGGATGTGAGATGGCTTATTACAAAGATGTATTCTGGAATAAATGCTCGCTGGAAAGAACAGAATTAAGTCCATATGAAATAGAAACACTCGTACAGGGAATAGAACAATTAGAAATAGAGGAAGACTGAAATGGAAGCAACAGATATTATTGAAATATGTGAGTATATATTAAAGCAGAGGGAACTCGCTGTCGAAAAAGACGAATCAGAAGATTGGGTATTTGAATACCTGCGACACATAGATGAAAAACTATCTAAACTGGAATACTATTTAAAAAAGAAAAATAATGATCTGAGTGAATCAGACAATGATAATCTGCCATTCTGAAACAGGACCCTATAGTCTGATCTATAGGGTCCTCAGTTTTTGAATAAATGATATTATATGTCATATTTGTAAACAATTTGAATACCAGCATCAAATAATTTGAATACTTCGGAATTTCACGTTATGTCTTCTGGCATTTAATTTGATTTTCTTAGTGTATTTAATGTGACGTTCTACAGCAAAGAAGCTCTGCGAGGACTGGGCTAACCTTCTGCTCAACGACAAGACACGCATCCTGATAGAGTGCGGAGAACACGACACCAACAGAACACAGAAGTGGCTGACAGGAGACACAGATGAGCAGAACGGAGGCATTCTGGGAAAGACAGGATTCTGGGTCAAGGGAAACAAGGCCGTTGAAAGAGAATTTGCACAGGGGACTGTCTGCTTTTACTGGCAGCTGACAGGAGCCACAGAACAGGGCGGAGAACTTGCAGGAGAAGGGCTCGATCTGAAGGTCATCAAGGACGCACAGATGATCGTGCCGCTGACATACGACGATGAAGATATCACCGATGTAGCGCTGGCCAGCAACTACACGCAGGACGGCCAGGAGCATCTCTATGTTCAGATCTTCAAAAAGCTGAATGACGACGGAGAGTACGTCATTACAAACCACTTCTACAGAGTGAACAGAGGCGGAGGATACGAGGAAGTACCAGGACCGCACGGAGAAGTGGAATCCTACGTACTGCCCTGCAAACCGTTCGTGATCATGAAGCCGAACATTGAAAACAACATCGCAGACGTACCGCTGGGAGCCAGCATCTACGCCAATGCGATAGACAACCTGCAGCTGTGCGATCTGAGCTACGACAACATGTTCATGGATACGCTGCTGGGCAAGAAGCGCGTCTTCATGGACCAGGCAGCCGTTCAGCTCAAGCCCAAGACTTACGCAAAGGACGAGAATGGCCAGGACAGAGTCGTCCAGCAGGAACCGGACATCGGAGCAACGCTGGAGAAGTCACTCTACGTGACAACAGGAGAAGCACTCCCTGGAGATCCGAAATTCTTTAACGAGTACAATCCGAGTCTCAGAGTGGACGAGAACAAGGAGAACGTGCAGTTCAATCTGAACCTGCTGAGTGCCAAGGTAGGACTGGGGCAGAACCGCTACCAGTTCAACCAGGCAAACCTAACCACAGCAACGCAGGTCAAAGCCAGCAACAAGGATCTGACAGAATCAGTATGGAAGCAGAGAATCGCCATCCAGGAGGCACTGAAGGATCTGACAAGAGCGGCGCTCATCCTGGGCAGGGAGAAGCTCCACCAGCCGCTGGACGTGGACGCAAGAATCACAATTCAGTTTGATGATACGATGTTCGCGGACGAAGAGGCAGAAAGAATGAGATTCATGCAGGAAATCGCCGCAGGAATCCGACAGAAATGGGAGTACCGTGTAAAGTACGACGGAGAAGACGAAGAGACGGCCCGTAAAATGACCGGAGAAACGGCCGCTGCGCAACAGCAGACGCTGGCCGGACAATTCAACCCTGGAGACCAGACTGGCGCGAATTCGGGCCCGAACGGGGCTAATTCGGGCGGTGTAGACGACTAGAAGGCTGACGTATGGCACTGACACCAAGTTATCTGCAGAAATGCACGGACGGAATCGAAGGTGAATACCAGAAGCTGGTCACCGAGATCCTGGTCGATATGGCGCAGAGGATAGCGCACGCAGGAAGCATGACAAGCACGACAGAATACCTGAACGCGAAGCTGAGGGAACTGTCACTCCAGCAGGAATACATCAACAGGGCGCTGGCAAAGGTACTGAACACAAGTGAATCAGAAGTAGAAAAGCTGATGAACGAGAGCACCTACAAGAGCACACGCGATACGATCGTACAGCTGGAGAAGCACGGGTACGACACCAGCGGGCTGTCCTTTGGAAGACAGATCGAGAAGAGTACCAACATCGCAAAGAACGAGCTGTCAAATCTGACACGAACGACAGGACAGCTGGCCACGGCTCAGATGATGAACCTGTACGACCAGGCATACCTGCAGGTGGCAAGCGGGGCGTACAGCTACGATCAGGCGGTGACCAACGCCATCAGGAAGCTGGCCAAGGAAGGGCTGGGAGAAGTCACATACCCGACAGGAGCCAAAAGAAGCGTAGAGGCGGCCGTAAGAGTTGCCGTAAGAACCAGCGTGGCGCAGAACGCACTGAAATGCGAAGAGGACATGCTGGACGATATGGACATCAACCTGGTGGAAGTTTCAAGCCACCTGGGAGCACGACCAAGCCATGCCGTATGGCAGGGCAAGATCTACTGGAGAAACCATCCCGAAGGAAACTACGAGAACTTCTACGAGGCCACAGGTTATGGAACAGCAACAGGCCTGGGCGGGTACAACTGCAGGCATCAGTTCTATCCGTTCTTCGGAGAAGGAGACGAGCAGACCTACTACCACATCGACGAAACAAAGAACGAACAGTTCTATCAGATGGAGCAGCAGCAGAGAGCTCTTGAACGCAAGATGCGCAAGTGGGACAGAGAAGAGAAGGTGCTCAAGGCCGGAGGCCAGGACACCACAGAAGCAAGGAAGTGGAAGAGCTACTACAAGGAAAAGATCAATGATCTGATCAAGAGTTCAAACGGATTCCTGAAGCGCGACTACTCAGCAGAGAAGGCGTGGAGCAACACAAGCTACAAGGCCACAGCTAAAAAGGCTCTGGCAAGCGGGATGAAGCAATCAGGAGCACAGTCAGGTGCCCTGAACGACAAGAACGACCCGGATATGAAACGCAGAAATGCCCATGCGGAACGCTACTATGAATCCATGCGAAATTCTGACAGGCAAAGCAATATTCAGGCGATGGTTTCAAACAGCGGACTAGACTACAGTATCGTGGAAGCAGCATATGCCCACGTGTTCGAACACAAGCATAACCTGGAGAACGGTTATACCTACTTTGACCCAAGCTACGGGATGTCACAATCATGGCAGAGATTGCGGACAAACGATCATGTGAGGCCGTATGATCTAGTTCTCTTGAAACATGAGGCACTGGAGAGTAAGATATGGGCAGATCACCCAGAGTGGTCGTATTGGCAGGCACATGCCGAGGCTGAAAAAAAGTACAACTATACTGCGGCGAAAAAAGAATGGATAAAGGAACACACAAAATGATTACTTATGATTTAGAGTACGCAAATGAAAGAGAAGTAAAATACAGCTACTACCCATGGCACGATACTGACGACAAAGGCTACATAGTGGTAAGCAGGAGCGGGGATATTCTTGAGAAGAAACTGGCAAAGGTCGACGAGGAGTACCCGGACTACTTTAATGAGCTGATATGGCCAGCATGCAAGAACGCCATGTCAGACTCACCTGAAAAGCACGGCTGCAAGTGCTGGATGTGACAAGAGTATGTCAGAAGAAAATAAACTGATCTACAGAATCTTGAAGGTTCTTAGAGACAGCATGGACCTTGACGAATTCGATGCAGAACGAATCAGTCCGGAACAGCTGGGAATTTCCAAAAACAAGAGGGATGCAATCCTCGTCCAACTTCTGCACGCGGGATACATTGAAGGACTGCAGTCAACGCAGTACATCGGAGATACAAAACCAACGCTGACAGACCTGCAGTACACAAAGATTACACTGACAGGACTGAACTACCTGGACGAGAACAGTCTTATGCGGAAAGCAGCTAGACTGGCGAAAGGAATCACAGAGGTGATAAAGTGATTAAAGAAATCATATGCAGAATCCCGGAGATCATACGTGACAGCATGGAACAGACAGTCGAAGGACTCGAAAAGGGTATCGCGGAAGTGATAGCAAGAATAATCATAATATTCATAGAGGCGCTGAGATGAGACAGAACGCAAGCAACAACGGACAGGATATCCTGAACTGGTTCAAGACAGATGAGCTGGAATTTGAGTTCACAGAAAAAGGGTATCCGATCATAGAACCAATCACAAAAGAAGAAACAGAGGGAATCGTGAAAACGATTCCTTTTCATTTGGCCGCAAAGAACGACGACTGGGACAGATGGGTACACTTCCACATCCAGGACTTCAAGTTCGAAAGAATCTGGAACGACCCGGACAAGTACATCCCGATGCTTCAGAAGTACCGAGGCATCGTAAGCCCGGACTTCAGCATGTATACAGATATGCCGCGGCCACTGCAGGAGTACAACCACTACCGTAACAACTGGTTTGCACGGTACGCGCAGATAAACAATATTAAAGTGATCCCAAGCCTTTCATTCAGTAATGAAGAAAGCCACGAATACTGCTTTGAAGGAATCCCGGAGAATTCAGTACTCTGGATCAATACAATCGGCCCGCTTCGAGACCCAGAGGCGCGGCCTTTATTCTGGTCAGGATTAGACGTAGCTATAGAACGCCTAAGCCCGACCTTTTTATATGTTCGAACAGGAAGCACGGCATACAGAGAGATGCTGGAAGACAGGCTCAAGGGAAGAGTCGAGCATGAATTCATAAAGAATGACAACTGGCTCTACGGAGCGTAGAAAGGAGAACGATGGGAAGCGGAGGAAGAAGAAGCCCGAAGGGTGGACTGAGCAATACAGGCGGAGCAAAGAAGCTGAAATTCAAGGCCATGGATCCAGCGGCGCAGAACAGCATGCTGGCCGTTCAGAGACAGAAGCAGACAGGTGCAGCCTTGAAAGCCATCCACAACTACACCGACCCTACATGCTACGCTTCAAACGGGTTCAACCACGCGCAGAACCTCAACCAGGCACTGAACACAGGAAGACCGCTGACCGCGAAGCAGAAGGCCACAGAAAGCGGACTGAAGAGCATCATGACACCGATGCAGGACAACTACATCCTGTACAGAGGAGATCATGACGACATGCTCAAGCGGATAGGCATCAATATGCAGCAGTTCAACAGCACGCGATCACAGGCCGGTGATACACAGCTCCAGCAGGCGCTGGTCGGGCAGTCCTGGATAAACAAGGGGTTCACCTCAACAAGCCATACGAAGGGAATGTCGCCATTCCTTCCAGGAGGACCGGCCTCAGGCGGACGAGAAGTAATTCTGAACATCCAGGCCAAGAAGGGAACGAAGGCCGCACTTATTCAGCGAAGCCAGGCGGAAGTCTTGCTGGATACGGGGACTAGATTTACAATCACAGGTGCCCACTATACAGGCGCTACCGCCTATCCAAAGCAAGGTGGAGCGAAAAGACAGATTATTATAGACGTTACAGCAGAATAAGGAGGAGAACATGGCAAAGAAGAAAACACAGGCTGAACTTCAAAGAGAAGAGAATGAAGCGCTCGGCGGCTTTATCCAGGTAGACACACTTCCAGGAAATGTCATCGACTGCACGCCACGATCGGTCAAGAAAAGAGCAGCAAGAGTGATGAAGGCCCTGGCGGCACGAGAAGCCAGAGAAGCCCAGAGAGAGAAACTAAGCAAGAAGAAATAAGACGCCAGCACGGCGCCTTTTCTTATGCCCTGAACAAGGCGTTTAAAAGGTTCACCGGCGCCTCAGCATGCGCTTAAAAAGGCTGACTCTAACACTGGAGAGAACCAGAGATAAAAAACGCAGGAGGAAATCATGGAGTTTTTAAAGGACGTGCTCGGCGTAGACCTTTACAACCAGGTCGCAGAAGCACTCAAAGGTCACGAAAAGGACATCAAACTCGCAAATCTAGCCACAGGCGACTACGTATCCAAAGGAAAGTACGACAGTGATCTGCAGGCAAGAGACACACGAATCGCAGAGCTTACAAAGGAAGTTCAGGACTACGACGGCGTAGACGTGAAAAAACTTCAGCAGGATGTAGCGGACTGGCAGAAGAAGTACACAGACGACATCGAAGCCGAACGAATCGCATCCAAGGTACAGCTGGCAGTAGCCAAATCAGGAACACGCTCCGAAAAGGCACTCCTGGGCATGCTGGACTTTGACAAGATCACGATCGGAGACGATGGAGAAGTCAAAGGACTCGACGAACAAATCGCTGACATCAAGAAGGAAGACGACTTTTTATTCACAGCAGAACCTAAGCCAAAGACTCAGGTGAATCTGGGTGGGAAGCACGCAGACCCGGCACAAAAGACAGAAATCAATTCTATCGAAGATGCCGTGGCTGATTATTACAAAGACTAACAAGGAGAAAATAAATGCCATTAACACTAGCACAAGCCAAGGTCGGGCTAGCAGATAAAATCGACCAGACAGTAATCGATGAATTCCGCAGGGATTCTTTTATTTTAGACAAGCTGACATTCGATGACGCCGTATCCCCAGGTACAGGCGGATCTACACTCACATACGGCTACACACAGGTGTTGACACCATCTGTAGCTGAAGGAAGAAAGCTCAACAGCGAATACGTAGCAGGAGAAGCATTGCGTAAAACAATGGCCGTCAATCTGAAAATCTTTGGTGGCGCATTTGAAGTAGACCGTGTTCTAGAAGGAACAGCGGCAAAATCTGAAATCAGCTTCCAGCTTCAGCAGAAAACTAAAGCAGTAGTTAATAAATTCCAGTATGACTTTATTAACGGCAAGTCAACAAAGAACGGCAAGGCTGATACAGACGCTACGCCATTTGATGGTCTAGATGTACTCTGCACAGGCCTGTCTACAGAATACAATCCAGCAGAAGCTGTAGATCTTTCTACAGTTGACGCAATCAAGGCAAACGCGGAAGCGTTCACATTCCAGATTGACACATGGCTCGCAACACTTTCACAGAAGCCTGATGCTCTTCTCTGCAATTCAAAGATGGCTACCGCTTTAAAATACGTAGCCAAACTAATGGGATACTACACACGTGACGAGGATTCCTTCGGAAGAAAAGTAGCTACCTACGACGGTATTCCAATTGTTAATATGGGCGAATACTACAACGGAACAAGTAGAAAGACAGAAAGCGTAATCGGCACAGACGCGAAGACAGGTGCAACAGCAATCTATGCGGTATGCTTCGGCCTGGACGCAGTACATGCAGTATCTCCAAAGGGTCAAAAAATCATCAATACATACCTCCCTGACTTATCCAAGCCAGGAGCAGTCAAGAAGGGTGAAGTTGAAATGGTTTCCGCTATTGCCCTCAAGGACAGCACAAAGGCTGGCGTCTTCAGAAACATCAAAGTCGCAGCAGCAGCCTGAGAGGTGAACCATGATCGTAACCTTTGAGGAGTACAGCGATCTAGGCGGAAGAGCCATCACATCCAAGAAGGACTACGACAGACTGGAACCGCTGGTCGAAGAAGTCATCGATGCCTACATTAAGACCCGCATCCCGTACTGGAGGGTAAGGCCTCTGGAGGAATACGGAATCGATCTCAAGACACCAATCGTAAGACAAATCGAATTTGTAGATGCGCACGGTGGTCTTGACTATTTCCAGGGAAATAATGACATGGCACTGAAGACGGTAACTACCAGCGGGTTCAGCTATTCCATGGATGACGGCTCGAGTACACCAAAGCTGTACAACCTGCCACTGTCACCCGTTGCAAAAACGCAGATTGACTACGAGCTGATGCGCTCCGGACTCGGCTCCAGGGTGCTCCTATGAGATCACCAAGATGGCTGAGACCGCACACGATCAAGGTAATCAATGTGCTGCCGGAGAAGGACATGCAGGAGCAACGCTCCGAGGCAATCCTGGAAAGGGTCAAGGTGGAACTCGTCAGAAGTTCCAGCCGTGGCAACACCGGCAGAAGCAACCAGGATGGTGTAAGCGTGGTTATTGATGCAAATGACATCAAGGCAACAAAAGAGTACAGCGAACCGCAGAACTTCAGAAACCCTATGCGACAGTTCACGCTCCGTGCAGGAGACAGACTGGAGTACCAGGGACAGGAATATGAGATAACGGGCGTGACTCACACAAATCCGCTGAGAAACGAACCGGAATTCATAGAGGTGCAGGCCGAATGATTGATACAGAGGTTACTGTCGACTTTCCTGTCGACAGCATCACAGCACGAACAAAAAGGTGTCTGCAGAAGATCAAGCCGATGATCAAGCTGAGAATCATCAAGGACTGCAACGCAAACGTACCGCTCAAGACAGGAGCCCTCAGGAACTCAGCTCTGAGATGGGCACCGCTGACAAATGACTATATCGTGTGGGATACGCCGTATGCGCACTTCCAGCATACCGGTAAAGTCATGATTGGTGAAACCAGCCACAGCCCATGGGCACACTATGGTGAAAAGAAGATCTACACAAACCGCAACCTGACCTACAGACAGGGCGGATCACGATGGGTAGAGAAGACGTTCACGCAGAGAGGCTCATCCTGGGACAGACTGGCGGGCGCACTTTTCAAGAAGGAGTTCAATCGATGAAACTGGAAGATGTAAAGCAGATCGAAGACGGACTGTACAGGTACATGTCAAAAATTGACATCAATGGCATCCCGTGGAACCTGGAGTACTTCGAAAACAGTACACAGACAGCCCTGCTCTTCAAAAGGCAGGGATACGGAAAAGAAAGGGAATCCTACCTGGGCGGTGGATACCGCGCAGAATTTCCGTTTGAGATTTATATTCAAGCAAGCAGAAAAGATACAAAGGCAAGGCTGGATCTATCAAGAATCCTAGAGGCAATTCACCAGGTGCTGGAGGAAGAGCAAAGCGCAGGCTTTCCAAACCTCATGCTGGACGATGCTGTGGCACAGGAAATAGAAATGACCACACTGCCCGCAGACTACACAGGAGAAGGCACAAAGCTGTCCACCTTTTACTGCTCGTTCATACTAACCTACGAAAAGAAAGGAAAATGGGACTGATATGACACTACCAAACAGAGAAATCAAAGTGGAAGAGAACCTCCACTACGTAAAGTTTGACCAGGAATATGTCCTCGCAAACAAAGGGCTGACAAACTGGGAACAGGCTCTCAACCCGGAAACAGATGAAGGCGTGCAGTACATCGCTGAAACAAACAAGACAAGCCAGCTCACAGGCTACGCGCCATCCGTATCCTACGAAGGAAGAGCATACCCGGGTGATGACTTTGCATACTGGCTCTATTCCGTCGGCAAGGAACAGAAGATCCATGCAACATTTGAAGAAGTGGAAGTGGAAACATGGAACGAAGTGACACCAGGAGCCGGCGACTACAAGGCATACCACAGAACGTATGAAGTACAGCCGGACAACCCGGGCTCAGGAGAAGCCGGTGCAAAATTGACGGTATCCGGCACATTTGCACAGCAGGGAGACCAGGAAGTCGGCAAGTACAACATCAAAACGAAAACGTTCACCGCTGACGCGGCAGAATAACACTTCAATGAAAGACAGGAGGCAACCATGGAACTGAAACTGCATAAGGAAAATATCAAAACACTGGATATCGAAGGTGAAATATTCCAGATGGACTGCAACAGCATGAAGGCACTGCAGGCCGCTGATGAATTCACAAAGGCAACAGCCGAAGTAGAATCCATCGATGACGCACTGATTGATCTGTGCCACAGAACAATCGACAAGATGCTGGGACAAGGCGCATATGCGCGCCTATTCAAAGGCGTTAACACAAGCGTGGCGCCTTTTTATCTATGCCTGGACCTGGTAAGAGTTCTTCAGGACGAATTCATGAAGGATGAAAGAAAAGCCCGCATGCGCGATACGCAGACTGCGGTCAGCCAGCTCGACCAGATGGCCAGGAGCCTGGAAACTCTGACAAAGGCACAGAGTATCGCACGGGCAAAGTACGGAGCAAGCAATGCTCGCAATTTCACAGGAAGAGCTACCTACAAGAATCATCGCAGATGATCTGGAGATTCCAGTCTCTGCAGATTTCAGAAGCTGGATAAAGGCAGACCTCATCATGAAGGACCGCCAGATTCCAAAGGAAGCCAAACTGCCTGTCATATGTCAGTACATCGGCCTGGATCTATCACGACTGGACGTGACGATACCAGACCTGTGGGCTGGCATTTTTAAATTCTACATGTGCGAGCAGGAACCCAGGGGAGAAGCGGTAAGTACCAGCAGCGCAACAGCGTACAAGTTCGACTGTGACTGGTGGCTGATATATGCCGCATTCATACAGCAGTACGGAATCAACCTGCTGACTGCAGATCTTCACTGGTTCGAATTCAGGGCGCTGCTGGACGGGCTGACAGAACAGACGCAGTTCATAAAGGTCGTACAGGCAAGACTTCGTGATACTTCCAAGCTGAAAGGCGATGAGAAGGCACAGGCAGAAAAGCTGAAGCGATACTGGAAGGTTCCAGACGACAGCGCACAGGAGGAAAGAGATCCGCACGAAATCGAAGCGGAACTGTTAGCAAAAATAAGCACCTAGAAAGGAGGAAGCATGCCAGCATTCACACAAACTGATGGCCAGATTACGATCCAGCTGAAGCTGGAGACAGACGGATATGAAAAAAGCCTGAAGAACGCAGCCAAGAAATCCTCCTCAATGGCAGATATCATAAAGGGCACATTTGTAGGCAAGACACTGTTCTCTGTAGCCTCCAAAGGCTACCAGCTGATAGCAGGATCTGTCGGCAAGGCAACGGCAAGACTTGACGCGATGGGCAAGGCAACGAATGTCATGAGCATCCTTTCAGGAAGCACAGAAAAAGCCTCGCAGGTCGTCCAGGGCTTGACAGATGCCGTAAGCGATACGGCATACGGACTGGACGCGGCCGCCACATCCACACAGAAGCTGGCCACTTTCGGTCTTGATCTTGACGGTTCAGCACGCATGGTCAAGAACCTCATGGACGCGGTCTCCTTCTATGGAGATGGAACGAATGAGACGCTGGAGAATGTAGTCGACGCGATGGCGAAGATGAACTCAAGCGGTAAGATCAGTGCTGATCAGTGGCAGAGACTGACAGATGCAGGAATTCCTGTACTGAAGATCTTTGCGGAAAAGACAGGAAAGAGCATGGCCGAAGTTTCCGACGCGTTCTCAAAGGGAAAGATCAGTGCGCAGGATTTCGATGCCATCCTTACAGATGCCCTCGAAAACGGAACAAAGAGCTTTCCTGCAGTTGCAGGAAAAGCGAAGGAAATGGCCGGAAGCTTTGCAACGAGCTTCTCAAACATGAGCGCAAGAATCGCGATCGGTGTGGCCAATGTAATTACAGCATTCAACAACTTTGTCCAGGATTCTGGACTTCCAAGCATTCAGACCATGATCGCAGACTTCGGGTCTGTGATTAAAAACGTGCTGAACTGGGTGGCTGACAACATGCCAGCGATTCTGAACGGAATCATCGACCTGGTGAAGAAGGCAGGCGAGTCCATGCCGAATCTGACAAACGCCATACGGACCGTGGTCGATTACGTCCAGCAGAACGCAGGAGGCGCAGTCGATGTAATCAAGGCGGCGCTGAAGTGGCTCATTGACAACATTCCAGCCGTAACCGGAGTACTTGATTCACTGTCACCAGCGATCATTGCAATCGGCGCAGCGTTTGCAACATGGAAGTTTCTAAACACAGTGAAGAACGTAACGAGTCTGCTGAAAACCGACTTCCTGAATGCAATCTTTAATGTTTCAAAGGCAATCAATCTTCTTTCGGGGAACCCGATCATGCTTATCGTTTCTGCAATTGCAGCGCTCGTGGCGGGGTTTCTGTATCTCTGGAACACAAGCGAAGACTTCAGAAACTTCTGGATCGGGCTGTGGGACACCGTAAAGACAGCCGCAGGAACGGTCGTGGATGGAGTCGTAACATTCTTCACAGAGACAATACCTGAGGCATTCAACGGCTTTGTAGAGGCATGTCAGATAACGCAATAACAATTTCGCTGATTTTTTGATTCGGTTTGTTCCACAGACAATTCATAATCTCCCATTCTGCATCCGATAAATGAATTTCCCCCATAAGTAACCTCCTTTTCTTTTGGTAATCATTTGTATACCTTGTCTTTATAGTACTTGATAGGTATACATTTGTCAACCA
>OGYE01000181.1_pt1 | contig 35494 bp, 40 predicted proteins | sample 1576471 | NCBI WGS metagenome assembly OGYE01 (sample SAMEA3541532, study PRJEB24748) | human gut metagenome | biome: human gut; feature: human-associated habitat; material: faeces | place: China | collected 2012
TTATTCTCATAGTCCAGTGGGAAAAGAAACTTTTGTCTTTCAAGTTTTTCATTCGATCTGTTACGTATTCCAATAGAGATTCTTTCATTACCCGTTTTTATTTCAACTTCGTTATCTTCTGATTTACCCAGATATTTTTTAACATCAGTCTCGAAAGCATTACTAAAAAATGTATTAAATTGATAATCCGCTGTTGGAATATTTTCCGCGAGCAACACATCATTTTTTATGAGATCACTGTCAGCATTTATTGCTAATATCAGATGCAAGTAGATGGTATCCCATGTAGACAACTCACCCTTACGACTGGAATTTAATATCGCGAAAAATTCCCTCAGTGAATCGAGGAAATTATCACTTTGATTCAATTGTGTGCATGGAAATGATGACGCTTGATCAGATATATTGTTTATCATATTAAAAATCACCCAAGAAAAACGATAATCCACCGAACTCCTCGCGCTTTATTATTATAAAAGCACAACGCATTTATACTCATATTAATTAACGAAACACTGATACAGTTTGATTTATTCTTCGCTCAAACTCATTAGCTTAAATTCTTTACCCACAACTGTAGCATATATAATATTATCAAAAGTCAAAGCTGGGACTATCAAATTTCGCTCATTTTCAAAAATACAATGTAATTTTAGCAATCATCTTAATCGCAGGTTCTCTTATTGCATGTGAAAAATTCTGTAATGATTAGACAATAACCTCGTTCATTTATCACGCGTTATAAATGTGAAACTGGCTTCTTGCAGATGCTCTTAACCTCTACAGGAGGATTTATCCCGCCATTTCAGAACTATCATATTTACCTTAAATGATCATTTCAGCCATATAACACGCTCAACCTCACAAATGGTTTACACTGTCTATTGTTTGGGTAATTTAAGTAAGTCAGCTACGAGCAACCTTGAGTGGGTAGCCAGCAATGGACTCAAACCCAATCAGGTGTTCAGATTGTTTCAGAATTGTATTAAAAACAATGTATTAAATAATCTGATAGCGTTTGGTCGTAGTGTGACGCAGACAGCAAGCTAATAAGGAAATGATTATGCGCTACCGTTCACTATCTCTACTTATTCCATGTGCACTGCTGCTGAGTGCCTGTACCACCGTCACGCCAGCTTATAAAGATAACGGCCCCCGCACCGGTTCCTGTGTCCAGGGGGGCCTGATAGCGTGGCTCAACAGTTCTATGACTACCGCATTCAACATCGCGGCAATGACATTACCGCTCTACGCCCCTATTTGAGTGACAAACTGGCAACCCTACTTAGCGATGCCAGCCGCGATAATAGTCATCGTGAATTGTTAAGCAGCGATCCGTTCTCCAGTCGAACCACCTTGCCAGACAGCGCCCACGTTGCCAGTGCATCTACTATCCCTAATCGTGATGCCCGTAACATTCCATTGCGCGTGGATCTCAAGCAGGGTGACCAGGGCTGGCAGGATGAAGTGTTAATGATTCAGGAAGGCCAGTGTTGGGTCATCGACGATGTGCGCTACTTAGGCGGTAGCGTTCATGCCACAGCGGGTACGCTCCGTCAGTCCATCGAGAATCGCTAACGTCTTGATCAACCAATAAACCCCGTAAATTGTACGGCATTTCGTGAGGAATGCCGACATTTATGCTCGCCGACCACCGCCCCCGTTATTTTGTGCTATGTTTATTGAATAATGCGCTTTGCTTTTAACTTTTAAAGCAGAAATATTGCATAATTATTCTGTCAAAGGTATTATCTTCGACCTCAATAGCTATCAGACTGCCAGTATACGAGTGTCAATGAGTATTCAATTAAACGGCATTAATTGCTTCTACGGCGCGCATCAGGCGCTGTTCGATATCACGCTGGATTGCCCACAGGGCGAAACGCTGGTGTTACTTGGCCCCAGCGGCGCGGGTAAAAGCTCGCTGCTGCGTGTACTCAATCTGCTTGAGATGCCGCGCTCCGGTACGCTCAACATTGCAGGCAACCATTTCGATTTCACCAAAACCCCCTCTGACAAAGCGATTCGCGATTTGCGTCGTAACGTTGGCATGGTGTTTCAGCAATACAACCTGTGGCCGCATCTGACCGTGCAGCAAAACCTGATTGAAGCGCCCTGTCGTGTACTGGGGTTGAGTAAAGATCAGGCGCTGGCCCGTGCAGAAAAACTGCTGGAACGTCTGCGTCTCAAACCTTATAGCGATCGTTACCCGCTGCATCTTTCTGGAGGTCAGCAGCAGCGTGTTGCTATTGCCCGTGCGTTGATGATGGAACCGCAGGTACTGCTGTTCGATGAACCGACCGCCGCACTGGACCCCGAAATTACGGCACAAATCGTCAGCATCATTCGTGAGCTGGCAGAAACGAATATTACCCAGGTGATCGTCACCCACGAAGTTGAAGTGGCGCGTAAAACCGCCAGCCGAGTGGTGTATATGGAAAACGGTCATATCGTAGAACAAGGCGACGCGAGCTGCTTTACCGAGCCGCAAACCGAAGCATTTAAAAACTATCTCTCTCACTAAGATTCGGGATAACAACAATGAAAAAAGTTCTGATTGCCGCGTTAATTGCAGGTTTTAGTCTTTCCGCCACAGCAGCCGAAACCATTCGTTTTGCCACCGAAGCCTCCTATCCTCCGTTTGAATCGATTGATGCAAACAACCAGATCGTTGGTTTTGATGTCGACCTGGCGCAGGCATTGTGTAAAGAGATTGATGCAACCTGCACTTTCTCTAACCAGGCGTTTGACAGCCTGATCCCAAGCCTGAAATTCCGTCGCGTAGAAGCAGTGATGGCGGGCATGGATATCACTCCGGAGCGTGAAAAGCAGGTGCTGTTTACCACCCCGTACTATGACAACTCTGCCCTGTTTGTGGGTCAGCAAGGCAAATACACCAGTGTTGATCAGCTGAAAGGCAAAAAAGTCGGCGTTCAGAACGGGACGACACACCAGAAGTTCATTATGGATAAGCATCCGGAAATCACTACCGTGCCATATGACAGTTACCAGAACGCAAAACTGGATCTGCAAAACGGTCGTATCGACAGCGTATTTGGTGACACCGCAGTGGTAACCGAATGGCTGAAAGATAACCCGAAACTGGCGGCAGTGGGCGATAAAGTGACCGATAAAGATTACTTCGGTACTGGCCTCGGCATCGCAGTACGCCAGGGCAACACTGAACTGCAGCAGAAACTCAACACTGCGCTGGAAAAAGTGAAGAAAGATGGCACTTACGAAACCATCTACAACAAATGGTTCCAGAAGTAATTCCTGATGAATGAATTTTTTCCTTTAGCAAGCGCCGCCGGGATGACCGTCGGCCTTGCCGTTTGTGCATTGATTGTCGGGCTGGCGCTGGCGATGTTCTTTGCGGTATGGGAGTCTGCGAAATGGCGTCCTGTCGCGTGGGCAGGTTCAGCGCTGGTAACCATTCTGCGTGGCCTGCCAGAAATTCTGGTGGTGCTGTTTATCTATTTTGGCTCCTCGCAGCTGCTGCTGACGCTTTCGGATGGCTTCACTATCAATCTTGGGTTCGTGCAGATCCCGGTGCAGATGGACATTGAGAACTTCGACGTTAGCCCGTTCCTTTGTGGTGTCATCGCACTGTCACTGCTGTATGCCGCCTATGCCTCGCAAACGCTGCGTGGTGCATTAAAAGCGGTGCCGGTGGGTCAGTGGGAATCCGGTCAGGCGCTGGGGCTGTCGAAATCGGCTATCTTTTTCCGTCTGGTGATGCCGCAGATGTGGCGTCATGCGCTGCCAGGTCTCGGTAACCAGTGGCTGGTGCTGCTGAAAGATACCGCGCTGGTCAGTTTGATTAGTGTGAATGATTTAATGCTACAAACCAAAAGCATCGCTACCCGTACACAGGAACCGTTTACCTGGTACATTGTGGCGGCGGTGATTTACCTGGTGATCACCCTGCTCAGTCAGTACATTCTCAAACGCATTGACCTGCGCGCGACACGTTTTGAGCGGAGGCCCAGCTAATGTTTGAGTATTTACCCGAACTGATGAAAGGGCTGCACACCAGCCTGACGCTAACCGTTGCCTCGCTGATTGTGGCACTGATTCTGGCATTGATTTTTACCATCATCCTGACGCTGAAAACGCCGGTGCTGGTGTGGCTGGTGCGGGGCTATATCACGCTGTTTACCGGTACGCCGCTGCTGGTGCAGATCTTCCTGATTTATTACGGACCGGGCCAGTTCCCAACGTTGCAGGAGTATCCGGCACTGTGGCATTTGTTGTCAGAACCGTGGTTATGTGCGCTGATTGCGTTGTCGCTGAACAGTGCGGCGTACACCACGCAGCTGTTTTACGGTGCGATTCGCGCGATCCCGGAAGGTCAATGGCAGTCCTGTAGCGCCCTGGGAATGAGCAAAAAAGATACGCTGGCGATCCTGCTGCCGTACGCGTTTAAACGCTCGCTCTCTTCTTATTCCAACGAAGTGGTGCTGGTGTTCAAAAGTACCTCTCTGGCTTACACCATTACGCTGATGGAAGTGATGGGATACAGCCAGTTGTTGTACGGACGCACCTACGATGTAATGGTATTTGGCGCGGCGGGGATTATTTACCTGGTCGTCAACGGCCTGCTGACGCTGATGATGCGTCTGATCGAGCGTAAAGCACTGGCATTCGAACGGCGGAATTAATGTAGCTGCATGCTGATGCCGGATGCGGCGTGGACGCCTTATCCGGCCTACATAGTGCATAAATTCTTATTATGAAGACGGACAACCCACTAAGCTGTCCGTCTTTTTTTATTTCATATAAATTATTTACTCATATTTATTGCATATAAATTCACTTGATGGCATTGTTATCCCATGCCGCAGACACGGCCAAAAATCATAAGATTGACAGACGGGAGTTCCATCATGAAAAAGTTAGTTCTTGCCGCTTTACTTGCTTCTTTTACTTTCGGTGCTTCTGCCGCAGAGAAAATCAATTTTGGCGTTTCAGCCACCTATCCACCCTTTGAATCTATAGGTGCTAATAATGAGATTGTCGGCTTTGATATCGACCTGGCAAAAGCCTTGTGCAAACAAATGCAGGCAGAATGTACTTTTACTAATCACGCGTTCGACAGCCTGATCCCGTCACTGAAATTCAGAAAATATGACGCCGTAATCTCCGGAATGGATATCACGCCGGAGCGTAGCAAACAGGTATCGTTTACCACGCCCTACTACGAAAACTCAGCCGTCGTGATTGCCAAAAAAGATACCTACAAAACGTTTGCCGATCTGAAAGGCAAACGTATTGGGATGGAAAACGGCACCACGCACCAGAAATATATTCAGGATCAGCACCCGGAAGTAAAAACTGTCTCCTATGACAGTTATCAGAATGCCTTTATCGATCTGAAAAATGGCCGTATTGATGGCGTATTTGGTGACACCGCAGTGGTAAACGAATGGCTGAAAACCAATCCGCAACTGGGCGTTGCTACTGAAAAAGTGACCGATCCGCAATACTTCGGCACCGGCCTGGGTATCGCTGTACGTCCGGATAACAAAGCTCTGCTGGAAAAACTGAATAACGCGCTGGCAGCAATTAAAGCTGACGGTACATATCAGAAAATCAATGACCAGTGGTTCCCACAGTAAGATTCAGAAAGCCGCACCTGCGGCTTTTTTATTGCTTCACCAGCAGCGTCAGCACTTCATAGTGCGCGGTGTGCGGGAACATATCAAAAAGCTGTACCCGTTCGATGCGATAACCAGGCAGTTCGCGGATATCTTTCGCCATAGTTTGGGCGTTACAGCTGGAGTAGATAATAAAACGCGGTGCCATCGTTGAGAGATAATCACACAGCGGTTTACCGATGCCGCGGCGCGGCGGGTTAACCAGCACCAGCTCCGGCACTTCCCCCTGAGCGGTGGCAAACTGCGTAGAGTCCAGCGCCTGAAATTGCAAACGCGTTAAGCCCAGTTCAGCGGCTGACTGCTTCGCACAGGCAATGGCCTCTGGTGCAATTTCGATCCCGGTTAACTGCATGTCAGGCGTCGCGCAGTGTAAACCAAAGCCACCCACACCGCAGAACAGATCCCACATATGTTTAACCGGCAGCTGTCGTACCCAGTCGCGCGCGGTGGCGTACAGCTGGCTGGCGACCGCCGGATTAGTCTGGAAGAAACTTTGCGGACGGATCCACAGCGGTACGTCATTAAAACGCTCTGCCAGTGCCTGTTGTTCGGTCAGGTAGATCTCCGTCTCCCCTTCCATAATCGCCATATGTACCGGCTGAATATTGACGGTAATAACTTTCAGCTGCGGTAATTGTTCCTGTAACCACGGCAGCGCCTTACGCAGTTGCGCCAGTTTGGTATCAGAACGCAGTACAAAACGCAGCATCATGCCGCCATCGCTCTGGCTTTCAGTCAGCAGAATGTATTTCAGTTCACCACGTTTACGCGCCACGTTGTAAGGCGTTAAACCCGCACGGGCGATAAACGGTTTTAGCGCCGCAAAAACGGGCGCAAATGAGGCTGGATAAAGCGGGCAGTCACAAAGGTCTTCCGGTGTACCATCCCGATGCAGCATACCGAGCAGTGGTTTTTCAACGCTACCACTCACCACCATTTTGGCTTTATTACGAAACCCTTGTTCCGGGCCTGACACCGGCGCACACCATTCCTCAACCGGAAAATCGGCGAGCAGATTTTTAAGATCGACGGTTTTAGCGGAGAGTTGCTCTGGAATCGGCTGCGTTATCCACTGACAGGAACGACAGCGACCCGCGTCGTAAAGTGCGCACTGCATACATTGACCTTCACATCATCAGGGGCGACGATTATACACATTATTGCAACTGGAAGAACCGCCGACTGGTCGAGGGAACGAACAGCAGCATCAGGATGAGCATATCCGGCAGCTTCTGCAGCATCAGGCTATGGAAGATTTCACGTTTTGATTCACCGGGAATGCTGAACAGCTCCGGATAACCATACCCCAGCGAGGCCGCCCACAAGTAACTTGCGGCTGTGATTTGTGTCAACAGATACAGCCAGCGCGCCCAGCGACGCCCTTTCACCAGTGAAAACGCACACCAGATCTCAATGAAAACCAGCACCAGACTGCTCAAAAAGACCAGCGTTAAACTCCAGGTTTGTACGCTGCGATGAATGAACTCGCCAATACCGCGCACGCCCAGCGTATTGAAAATCATCAGCACGTCGAGGCCACGGATCATAATAATGGCGAGCGCCGCCACCTGCACCAGCGCAGGCACATTCAGGCGAGCATGAGATGAAGATGTTTTCTTAAAAAATCCCAACGTTTCGTCTTCCATGAAAACAATGCCGCGACATGCGCGGCATTATGTAGCCAGGTTGGCAAATTTTAGTGTCTTCAGCCACGTCTTGCACGCTGGATGTCGCGTATCCGCTGTTTTTCTGCGCGCGCCATCAGATACCAGGCGATAAATCCGACAATTCCGACCGCGCCGAGGATCAATGTTGCCAGGGCGTTGATTTCCGGATTCACCCCCATCCGCACGCTGGAAAAGACCAGCATCGGTAAAGTGGTGGCTCCCGGCCCGGAAACAAAGCTGGCGATCACCAGATCATCAAGCGACAAAGTAAAAGCCAGTAACCAGCCAGAAATGATCGCGGGCATGATCATCGGTAGCGTAATGACAAAAAACACTTTCAGCGGCGTCGCACCGAGATCCATCGCGGCTTCTTCTATCGAGCGATCCAGTTCCCGCAGACGCGACGAAATAACGACTGCCACATAAGCCGTACAGAAAGTGACATGCGCCAGCCAGATGGTGAGCATACCGCGGTCCGCAGGCCAGCCAATAGCATGAGCAAGCGCGACGAATAACAACAACAGCGACAAACCCGTGATGACATCTGGCATCACCAGCGGCGCGGTGATCATAAAGGCAAAACCATTTGATCCGCGAAACCTGCCAAAACGCACCAACACCACCGCCGCAATCGTCCCGAGGATCGCCGCTGCCGTTGCCGCACAGGCTGCAATTGTCAGACTTAAACCAACCGCACTCATCATCGCGTCATCGCGCAATAATTCGCCATACCAGCGCGTTGACCAGCCGGCCCACACCGTCACCAGTTTCGAGCTGTTGAATGAATAGATAACCAGCATCAGCATTGGCGCGTAGAGAAAGGTGAAGCCCAGCAGCAAAATCACAATCCGCCAGGGCGAACGAACAACCGGTAAATTATTCATCCGTGTTCTCCCACGCTTTTTTGCTGGTGTTTGTGAAACCACATTATCGGCACAATTAGCAGCAGCAACATGATGATCGCTACCGCCGAGGCTACCGGCCAGTCGCGGTTGTTAAAGAACTCCTGCCACAGCACGCGCCCGATCATGATGCTGTCCGGGCCACCGAGCAGTTCCGGGATCACAAACTCGCCCACAGCAGGGATAAACACCAGCATCGATCCGGCAATAATCCCCCCTTTGGTGAGTGGCATGATCACGGTAAAGAACGTTTTCAGCGGTCGTGCACCGAGATCCAGTGCCGCTTCTACCAGCGAATAATCAATACGAATCAACGCGGTGTAAATCGGCAGCACCATAAACGGCACGTAGGCGTAAACAATGCCAATATAAACCGCAAAGTTGGTATGCAGAATGGTCAGCGGTTGATCGATAACCCCCAGCCACAGCAGAAAATTATTCAGCACACCGTTGTTTTTTAATATTCCCATCCAGGCGTAGACACGAATCAGAAACGAGGTCCACGACGGCAGGATCACCAGTAGTAATAAGATATTACGGGTCGAAGGCTTACTGTGCGCCACCGCCCACGCCAGCGGATAGCCGATCAGTAAACAGCAAATAGTCGAAATCGCCGCCACCTGTAACGACTGGAGATAAGCATCAAAATAGAGCGGATCGTCGGTCAGTTGCAGAAAATTACCGAGATTAAGAGTGATAGAAAGTTGCCCGTCAGCCCACTCCATCAATTCGGTATAAGGTGGAATAGCGCGCGCCATCTCCGCCAGGCTTATTTTAAAGACGATCAGAAATGGCAGCAGAAACAGCAAGATCAACCAGATATATGGCAACGCAATGACCAGTTTGCGCCCATGCTTCATTTGCAGCTGCGACAACCACAGCTTAAATCCGCCCGGCGGTTTCGACTGGGCAGCAGGTTCAAGTGTACTCATCTTTGCTCCTTAAACCGTCAGCACCACACAGCTGTCCACTTCCCAGCACAAACGTACTTCGTCGCCCCAGGTCGGTAACCCTTTACGATGACGATGGGCGTTTTGTAGCTGGGCGCTGATCATCTGCCCACTTTTCAGACGAACGTGATACACCGAAAGATCGCCGAGATAGGCAATGTGTATCACCTCCCCCACCGCGAAGTTACAACCATTGGCGGGCGGCTCTTCGCAAAGCATGATTTTTTCCGGACGCAGCGCTACGTGTACCGGCACGTTATCAACCACTGAAGCATCTGCATCGACTTTCAGTGGGTGCACCAGTCCCGGCGAATAAAGCACCAGACCATCTTCCTGACGCTCTTTGAGTACACCTTCAAAGACATTAACCGAACCGATAAATTCAGCGCTATAGCGGGTGGTCGGATGCTCGTAGATCTCTTCCGGTTCGCCAATCTGGACAAATTTCCCACGATTCATAATGGCGATACGCCCCGCCATGGTCATCGCCTCTTCCTGATCGTGGGTGACCATCACACAAGTCACACCGACACGCTCCAGAATATCCACCACTTCAAGCTGCATCCGGTCACGCAGCTTTTTATCCAGCGCGCCCATCGGCTCATCGAGCAGTAATAGTTTCGGGCGCTTGGCAAGGCTTCTGGCCAGGGCCACACGCTGACGCTGACCACCGGAAAGCTGATGCGGTTTGCGTTTGGCGAACTCCTGCATATGCACCAGCCCAAGCATCTCATTGACCCGGCTGGCAATTTCCGCTTTCGGTAGTTTGTCCTGTTTCAGGCCAAAAGCGATGTTCTGTTCCACGGTCATATGCGGAAACAGCGCGTAAGACTGAAACATCATATTGATGGGGCGCAGGTAAGGCGGCACCTGTGACAAATCGACGCCATCGAGCATAATCTGCCCGGCAGAAGGTTGTTCAAAACCTGCCAGCATACGCAGCAGCGTGGACTTGCCACAGCCGGATGCGCCCAGCAGCGCGAAGATTTCACCTTTGTAGATGGTCAGGCTGACATCATCCACCGCATGTTGACCATCGTAGGATTTGGTCAGGTTACGGATTTCTAATAGCGGCGTCAGCGCCTTACGGGTTTTCGCCTGCGGGCGAGGGATAGCGTCATTCACGGCTGCTCTCCGGCATTGAATGTGTGCAAGCGCACCATGATGGTGCGAATTGCCGGCGGGTGTGGTGCGCCCGTCCGGCATCTACGGCTGCGGATTATTTTCCGCTCTTCACTTTGGTCCACGCGCGGGTGCGCACACGGTCGATTTTCGGGTCCTGCACTTTCAGAGTGAACAGCTTCGCACGAACATCCGCAGGCGGATAAATACCCGGGTTATCACGGACTTCCGCACTCACCAGCGGCGTGGCTGCTTTATTGGCGTTAGCATAGAACACATGGTCAGAGATATGTGCCACCACATCAGGACGCAGCAGGTAATTCAGGAACTGATAGGCTTCGTCTTTGTTTTTGGCATCCGCAGGCATGGCGAATACATCAAAGAACGCCATCGCCCCTTCTTTTGGAATCGAGAACGAGACATTCACGCCATTCTTCGCTTCCTTCGCGCGGTTTGACGCCTGCCAGACATCGCCCGCCCAGCCAATAGCGACACAGATGTCACCATTCGCCAGATCATTGATGTATTGGGATGAATGGAAATAACGAATGTTCGGGCGCAGCTTTAACAGCAGATCGGTAGCCGGTCCGGTGTAATCATCCGCTTTAGTGCTGTTAGGATCTTTGCCGAGATAATTCAGCACGGTAGCAAACACTTCTTCTGGCGCATCGAGGAAAGAGACACCGCAGCTTTTCAGTTTTTCCAGATTTTCAGGTTTGAGGATCAAGTCCCAGCTATCGACGGGCGCGTTTTCGCCCAGCACCGCTTTAACTTTATCGACGTTATAGCCAATCCCGGTCGTCGCCCACATATAGGGCATAGCAAATTTATTGTCGGGATCGTGTTTGGCGACCAACTTCAGCAGCTCCGGATCGAGATTCTTCCACTCCGGCAATTTGCTTTTATCCAGCGGCTGGAAAACTCCCGCTGTCAGCTGGCGCTCAAGAAAGCTTGCTGACGGCACCACCAGATCAAAGCCGGTGCTCCCCGCCATTAATTTGCCTTCCAGTACTTCGTTAGAATCGAAAACATCGTAGACGACTTTAATACCGGTTTCTTTTTCAAAGTTGGCCACCGTGTCCGGGGCGATATAATCAGACCAGTTATAAATGTGGAGTGTTTTTTGTTCAGCCGCGAGCGTGCTGACAGAGACGGCCATCAGAGCCCCCGCAACCAGACCCGATAGCCATTTTTTATTTAAGGCGGTCATATCTCTTTCCTTCTGAAAATTCGTTAACAAACGAACAAAAGTTGTCACACTGAAAGATATGCAATAAACGTGCATATTTTTATCGGCGCGGTGTAAGAAAAGAGAACTCTCTCCCGGCCTGCACTGCTCACTATATAAAAGCATCGCAAGAATAACTTTAGCCAGGGTTTGAGACTATAGCTCGGATTAAAAAACGGTATTTAACAAATTTTTATGCGTATTTGCTCTATGTGATAAAGCCAAATCGGCACAAGAGAAGTGAATTAATCTTTAATAAAAGGTTAAAAACAGCGGATAATTTTGCGGCACGCAGTCACTGCGGCAGCGACTGCGTGCTCGAAAGGAGTTATCAGTGGAGGAAATAGTTTTCGGTAACGTTATTTTGCCCTTCATCGTCAGTCGGTAACAGCAGTTGATGGGCATTAGCTTCAAGAATGACCATCGAAATCTGCTCTTCGCTCTGACGCACGAACCATGCAAACTGCTCATAGGTTACGCCCTGCATAACGGATAAAGACTGGCAAACCACCAGCTTTGGCAGATTATCATCCTGCATATCAAGAAATGCTTTCACGGTCAGCGAACTGGCATTGATGGCTGATAAATCCGCCGCCAGCGGCAATACGGCTGAAGGTCGGACTTCCGCCATGGCAGAAAACAGGATCGTGTTATCGATCAGATCGATTTTAGCATCAAAGACACCGTCGAAATTCTGCATATGGGGCAGATGCAGAGCCTGACAGTTATCACATTCAAAAAAACTCATCCCCAGGTCATCGAGCCATTGACGCAACGTATCCAGACCAGGAACGACCAGCGATGTCATAATTTTGTACAACCTCTTCCGATAAAAAGACCGGCACAGCTTACGCAAAAAGCGCAGGCAAAACCATGATCAGTAATGTGATTGCGACTAACCACCCGTTTTCAGGCAATATTCTGTCGTAGCGTGGCGTTCGATCCAGCGGATCATTTTACCCGCGATGTCGATACCGGTGGTTTTTTCTATTCCTTCCAGCCCTGGCGACGCATTCACTTCCATCACCAACGGCCCGCGATTAGCACGCAGAATATCCACACCAGCAACGTCCAGCGCCATCGTTCGCGCGGCTTTTATCGCGATTTCACGCTCCTGTGGTGTGATACTGGCGACGCTTGCCGCGCCGCCACGATGCAAATTGGAACGAAAATCGCCCTCTTTCGCTCGCCGTTCAATCGCAGCGACTACTTCATCGCCAACAACCAGACAGCGGATATCGCACCCTTGCGCCTCTTTGATATATTCCTGCACCAGAATATGCGCGTTCAGACCGCGGAAAGCGTCAATCACGCTTTCGGCCGCCTGACGCGTCTCCGCCAGCACGACACCAATTCCCTGCGTGCCTTCAACCAGCTTGACCACCAGCGGCGCACCACCGACCATGTCGATTAAATCGCTGGTATCATCCGGCGAATGCGCAATGCCCGTGACAGGCAGGTCGATGCCCTGACGCGCCAGCAGTTGCATGGAACGCAATTTGTCACGCGCCCGGGCAATGGCGACCGACTCATTGAGCGGATAGCTCCCCAGCATCTCGAACTGGCGCAGTGCCGCCGTCCCATAAAAGGTAATGGCGGTGCCAATACGCGGGATCACTGCGTCAAAATGGGGTAACTTGCGGCCTTTGTAGTGAATAGAAGACGCCGCAGGATTTATGTTCATGTAGCAAGAAAGCGGATCAAGAATTTCAACCAGGTGACCGCGCTGTATAGCGGCTTCACGCAGCCGCTTACACGAATAGAGCGTTCCATCCCGGGACAATATGGCAATTTTCACTCTGCACCTCTCTGTCAGACCTGGTCAAAAGCCCGCGTATCATACATCGACGTGGCAGTTTTAGCGCGTCGCCCAACCCTGTTTGTGCAAATAATCCAGAATAAATGGGCGGCTTTCTTTAATGATTGTTCGGCGGATATGATCGCTCCAGGTATCCCGGCGATTATTGCTGCCACGGGTGAGGTAATATTCCGCCAGTTGCTCGTCATACTGCGCCAGTGCGTCTTTATCCAGCGGTTGATAGCTGTTTTCATGCACCAAAATGGAGGCCGGTAAACGCGGCTTAAGATCCGGATTATCCGCAGGCCAGCCAAGGCACAGCCCAAACAGCGGCAGAACATGCTGCGGTAATTTCAGCAGTTCCGTCACCGCTTCAATATTATTGCGCAGGCCGCCGATATATACCCCGCCCAATCCCAGCGATTCCGCTGCGGTTAATGCATTCTGTGCCATCATTGCCGTATCAACGACACCGAGCAACAGTTGTTCCGCCAGGCCGAGCTGAGCATCCGGACAGATCTGTAAATGGCGGTTAAAGTCGGCACAGAACACCCAAAACTCCGCCGCTTGCGCTACGTGTTTTTGCCCGCCGGTCAGCGTCACCAGTTCTTCACGTAACGCTTTGTCGGTAATGCGAATAATGCTACTGCACTGCAAAAAACTGGAACTGGACGTCGCACGGGCGCTGTTAATAATCGCCTCACGCTGCGCTTCGGAAATGGGTTCATCAGTGAAATGGCGAATGGAGCGATGGCCACAAATAAGTTCAATGGTTGGCGTCATTATCTTTTTCTCTTTCTGAACGTGAATATTGCGGTGGATGGTTCATCAGCTGTGGGGCAAGACGTTTTGCCACCTGAAGAATAACCACCACCGCAGCGGGAAGCATGAGCAAAACACCGAGAAAAATCATCAGAATCTGCACTTCTGGCCGAGAAAATGGCTCAGGTAGCGACAGGGAGTCGCTTACCGACAGCAGCGCCACCGCCAGCAACATCATTCCGATAAATTCCAGTATCAACACGCTTTTAGGCAATTTACCGATCGCGCGCATACGCTTCCCTCTGCAAAGTGAGCCTTCAGTCTAAAACTTTTCACTGTATTGTGTTTAACAGTTATAGCTTTTATCAATTAATGCAACAGGTTAAACCTACTTTCAGCGAATACATTTTAGCGTGATCATTACAGGCATAAATCTATGAGGAGAGAAATAATGCAAACCGTTATTTTTGGTCGTCCGGGTTGCCCTTACTGTGTGCGTGCAAAAGATCTGGCTGAGAAATTGAGCAATGAACGCGATGATTTCCAGTATCAGTATGTAGATATTCGTGCGGAAGGGATCACTAAAGAAGATCTACAACAAAAGGCAGGTAAACCCGTAGAAACCGTGCCGCAGATTTTTGTCGATCAGCAACATATCGGCGGCTATACCGATTTTGCTGCATGGGCGAAAGAGAATCTGGACGCCTGATCGTCTGACAAGCCCTCGCGTTGAGGGCTTTATTGATTTTTTCTGTGCTGTGGTTTAAACAAACTACTGATAAATAAGAAACACAATGCCCCCAGCGCACACCAGAACACCGCACTTAATAACCATGCCAGCTCTTGCCAGAATGAGCGCGTCGGTGAAAAAAACAGCCGCATAATGAGCATCGAACAGGGTGCCGCCAGCATTGCGCCAAACAGAGGTTTCAGGACTTCTCTACGATGTGAAAAGAAGCTGGCAACTGCACCAGGAAGAATGAAAAATAGCAAACCGATTTCAGGATGCCCGGCAGCCCGAAAAGCGCCTTTCATGTGCGTCGCCAGAAAAAGACACACCACAATGAAGAGGACAAAACAGCAGATTGCCCCCGCCCAACGTTGTTTATGTTTCACTCGTTCCTCCTGACACTGCGTCTATCGAACACATTTTTCGCCAGTGTGGCGTTCAGTAAGATAAAGCCGCTTCGCATTCCATGCTAATATAGGCCAACGCAATTCATATAGCCGTTGATACCTAATGTGATTACACTAGTAAAATATATTGTTACTTTACTATCTTTTAGGTGCGCTGAATGAATCTGCGCCCTGAATTCTGGTAAAAAACATTATCGTAAATTACCATTTCTTTCAACAGCTTACTAGTAAACAAGAAGTTAGCCTCCGTGAATATAAACGTCGCCGAATTGTTAAATGGGAATTACATTCTGTTATTATTTGTGGTCCTCGCGCTTGGGCTATGTCTCGGGAAATTACGACTTGGTTCGATCCAACTGGGTAATTCCATTGGCGTTTTAGTCGTATCGCTGTTATTAGGCCAACAACATTTCAGCATTAACACCGACGCGCTTAATCTTGGCTTTATGCTGTTTATTTTCTGCGTCGGGGTCGAAGCCGGACCGAACTTTTTTTCCATTTTTTTTCGCGATGGGAAAAATTACCTAATGTTAGCACTGGTGATGGTTGGCAGTGCGCTGGTGATCGCCTTAGGGTTAGGTAAGCTGTTTGGCTGGGATATTGGCCTGACGGCCGGTATGTTAGCTGGCTCTATGACGTCGACACCGGTTCTGGTCGGTGCTGGCGATACACTGCGTCATTCCGGCATGGAAAGCAGGCAGCTCTCACTGGCACTGGATAATCTGAGCCTCGGGTATGCCTTAACCTATTTAATCGGTCTGGTGAGTTTGATTGTTGGTGCGCGTTACTTGCCGAAATTGCAGCATCAGGACTTACAGACCAGCGCCCAGCAAATCGCCCGCGAACGTGGCCTGGACACTGATGCCAACCGTAAGGTTTATTTACCGGTGATCCGCGCCTACCGCGTCGGCCCGGAGCTGGTGGCCTGGACCGACGGCAAAAATCTGCGTGAACTGGGTATTTATCGACAAACTGGCTGCTACATTGAACGTATTCGACGTAACGGGATTCTGGCGAATCCAGACGGTGATGCTGTGCTACAAATGGGCGATGAAATAGCGTTGGTAGGCTATCCCGACGCCCACGCACGACTCGATCCCAGCTTCCGTAACGGCAAAGAAGTTTTCGATCGTGACCTTCTCGACATGCGTATCGTCACTGAAGAAGTGGTCGTTAAAAACCATAACGCCGTGGGCAAACGTCTCGCACAACTGAAGTTGACCGATCACGGTTGCTTCCTTAACCGCGTCATTCGTAGCCAGATTGAGATGCCGATAGATGACAACGTCGTGCTTAACAAAGGTGACGTTTTACAAGTCAGCGGCGATGCCCGTCGCGTAAAAACCATCGCCGATCGCATCGGCTTTATCTCGATTCACAGCCAGGTCACTGACTTGCTGGCATTCTGCGCCTTCTTTGTTATTGGGCTGATGATCGGGATGATCACCTTCCAGTTCAGCACATTCAGTTTCGGCATGGGGAACGCTGCCGGGTTGTTATTCGCCGGAATTATGCTGGGATTTATGCGCGCTAACCACCCGACCTTCGGTTACATTCCGCAGGGTGCATTAAGCATGGTGAAAGAGTTCGGCTTAATGGTGTTTATGGCAGGCGTTGGTCTGAGCGCCGGTAGCGGTATTAATAACGGCCTAGGCGCGATTGGCGGTCAGATGTTGATTGCCGGATTGATTGTCAGTCTTGTGCCAGTGGTTATCTGTTTCTTGTTCGGTGCTTATGTATTGCGAATGAACCGCGCACTGTTGTTCGGCGCAATGATGGGCGCACGCACCTGCGCGCCGGCAATGGAGATCATCAGTGATACAGCTCGCAGTAACATCCCGGCGCTGGGCTATGCGGGCACCTATGCAATCGCCAACGTCCTGCTGACGCTGGCAGGGACAATCATCGTCATGGTATGGCCAGGATTAGGATAAAACTGAAGTTGCCCTGAAAATGAAATTTTTTTGCACAACCGCAGAACTTTTCCGCAGGGCATCAGTCTTAATTAGTGCCACTGCTTTTCTTTGATGTCCCCATTTTGTGGAGCCCATCAACCCCGCCATTTCGGTTCAAGGTTGATGGGTTTTTTGTTGCCTGAAATTTAAGATGTTTAAAATCATGATGTTAGAAGCACTGTTTTTTAACGATGGCGACAAAATGGCGGCAGCGTCAAAGAGAGAGCGCCACCTGTCCTGATTTCATTGGATGCGGCTGAACTGGATTAGACTCTTTTGGTGTTGCAATCGAACGAACAAAAGTTTCATGGGTAACAAAAGTATGGCTGCAGTTAATGTTCTGGCACTGGTTATAACGCTCTTTGGTCAATGAAGATACCTGAAAACTGCTGCGAGTATGGGCGGCACTTCCACACAGTGGGCAAATCATCATTTTTCGAGTTCTCCCCATTTTTGCTAAATTCACAACAATGATACCGTATTATTCCATTTTGCAAACTTAAAAGTTCTCCATTGCGAAGAATCATTCCATTTCGAAATCATCAATCCTCACTTCAAGCTCCAGACTGGTCGTAAAACCGTTATCCGGGCTGACGGTATGTGTCAGAGTCGTAATGGTCCATTCCGCATCATCTATCGGCTGTTTAAAACCACTGACCTTCACAGGCATTTCCGTGTAGAGATCTGCCCGCCCTTCCGCCAGTTGTAGCGAGAATGACGCAACGCCACGTTGCAGGCGTTCCCACTGCATTTTCGCTGCCCGTTCGGCGTTACTCCGATTGGCATAGGTGCGATTGAGTACCAGCACGTTTTCATCCGTACCCACCAGGTAATCACCCTGCTTCACTTCCGGCTCTTTCTTCTGCTTCTTAGTTCTGCGCTTACGCTTCACCGTGGTGCTTTCTTTCTTCGCAGGTTCGCGGGTATGCAACCAGCTGGCAATGACGCCCGTGTAGGCTCCGCGATCTGCCAGGGTAAAGCGGTGACTGTCGCCGTCCTTGCGTGTGATAGTGATCACTGGCAGTGGTTTACCAGTGGCGCTTTTGCCCTGCCCCTGCCGGATGAATAACAGATTGCCATTTTTCACCGACGCGATGGCACCGTACTGTCGCGCCAGCCGCATCAGAAAACTGCCGTCACTCTCATTAGTCTGGTCTATATGCTCCACGGGCTTATCCGACAGGTCTTTACCCAGTGCCATCTTCAGCTTGTGACGCGCGGCTATTTCCTTAACCACTTCCCCGATGGTGGTGTTATGCCACGATTTTTCACGGCGGGTATTCAGGGTTTCCCGAAAATCAGCACTTCGCGCCCGGATAGTCAGGCGGTCCGGTGCGCCAGTGTGTTCAATCTCGTCCACCGTGAATGCCCCTTTCGGGAAAAGCGGCTGCCCCTTCCAGCCCAGCGCCAGCGTAATGACCGCACCACGGCGCGGCAGCACGATTTTTCCGTCAGCGTCGTCCAGCTCCAGATCAAGCTGGTCCGCTTCAAAGCCCCGGTTATCCGTCAGCGTAAGCCCCATCAGGCGGTTGTCCAGCACAGTGGTGATATCCTTGCCTGCAATACTGATGCTGAATGCCGGAGTTTTGTTGCTTTTGTTAAGCAGTTCAGAGCTGAAATTCACGACAGCAGCCCTCCAACCGTTTTACTGATATCGCTTAAAGCAGACGTTGCCGTGTCCTGCAGATTATTCAGTTGAGTACTGAGATCACCGAACATATCGGACAGGGATTCATCCACCCGTTTTAGCGACAGGGTGAACTCAATCCGGCGCGGCATACCGTCGCGGAAAAACTCCGTTTTAGTCTGATTCAGTCCCTCAATCACATACATGCCGTAAATCGTGCCGCTTCCTTCAATCAGGGGCCATGCTTTCCCCTGTTCTGCCATCTGCTCCAGTGCCAGTAACGACAGCCTGCCGCCTGTTATCTCCGGCATAAGAACACCGGAAAGCGTCAGCATGTCGTTTTCCGGTCCCAGAAACTGCGTGGACGGACGACGGTTTACCCTGCTGTTTGCCGCATGTCGCCAGCTGCGTTGATACTGCAGCTCCTGATACGGCACGGTGCGCAGCATAAACACGTACAATCCCAGCACCATCATCATGCGTCGTATCCCCCCTGATCGCTGTAGTTACTCCTGGCTTTTGCCTTCAGCCTGCGTTCACGTTCATCAAGCTGACGGGCCACCTCCCGCGCAATATCCTGCGCACTTTGTCCTGGCTGCGTCTGAATGATGATCTGCGTCGGTGCCTCAATCCGTTGAACGGGCGGCACAGTGGCTGCACGACTCACCATCGCTTCGCCGCCTTTCGCGGGAAGTGCCAAAGGATGTAACGGTGGAAGCTCTGCAGGCGCGGCAGCAACGCCCATCATTCCGGCAACAACAGCAGCCAGTGCAGCGGTATTTTTCCGGCTGGTCACATTTGCCGGGCCGTTAACAATTTCCGGCCCGTTTTCACCGACGATGCCAAACTGCCCGCGCGGGATATAGCCGCCGCTGTCATACATCCCCGCAAAGCCATATCCCCATGACGGAAAACCACCCGATGGCATCATCACTTTGCCGTCTGCATTCACCGTCGCAGGTTGCTGACGCGTCACGCGTTCCGGCAGTTTTGCCTTTGCGGCCTCTTTACTGACAATGCCGAGTTTTTCCAGCAACCAGGATACGCCGGATTTCAGGGAGTCCAGCGGATGCATGACCATATTCAGTCCTTCCGCCAGTGCCTCCCCGAATCGTTGCCCCATTGCCGCTGCGCTCTGCAGTTCAGCAGAGGTCGACTTAACGGGCGTCAGCAGATCAGTAAACCAGCCCCACAACGCCTGCACTTTGTCGCCAATCCACTGGAACACAGGCTTAAGTGGTTCGAATGCGGCACTGACGGGACCAGCCGCTGCTTTGAATCCTTCCACCACGCCACCGAGAAATGCGGTGATGGGTTGCCAGTATTTCCAGACAACCAGTGCCACACCCGCCAGTGCTGTAACCACAAGACCTATTGGACTAAGCAGAGCACCTAACAGACCAGATACGGCATACAGGGCAACGCGCAACATCGCCAGTGGACCAGATGCCAGTACTCGCAGCACCGCGCCTGCGGCGGTCAGTCCACCGCGTAGTGCTGCCAGTGGATTCATAAACATCACAGCAACCGCACGTAAACCGGATAATCCAGACCGCAACAGTGCAACCGGCGCACCTGCTACAGTTTTCAGGACATTTCCCGTCAGTGATGCCGTGCGGCGCAAAGACGACAACGGCGCAGTAAGTAAACCCGCGGCGTTGCCCGATGAAGCAAGCCCGCGTCGCAGCTGTGCCAGTGGTGCGCCAGCCAGCCAGGACAACGCGCTGCTGGTTCGAGTTACTGCTGCCGTAACGGAAGGTAACGTTTTGATACCCAGCACAGAGAATCCCAGACGGATCACTGCCAGCGGCCCCAGCACTGCAGCCAGCGCTACCGCTAAGGTGCCGAGGCCTACGGTAACCGCAGCCACCACAGCGGCTACTTTCATCAGTGTGCCTGTCAGTCCCGGGTTAGCTTCCACCCAGCGGCGCAACGCCCCCGTGATGCTTTTCACCGTGTACAGAATATCCATCAGCGGCTGGCGCAGCGTCTCGCCCAGGCTGCTGAAGGTGTTCTGCGCTCCGGTTTTGATCAGCAACCACTGCGCAGAAAGTGAGTCCTTGTTAATGTCGGATTCTTTCTGCATGGAAGCGAGCGCATCATTGCCCGCTGTCAGTTTTAGCTGGCGCTGCAGTTCCGGAAGGTTGTTTGCCAGTTTCGCCGCGTCATCACCAAACTCTTTACCAAACAACATGGTCATGGCAGACAGACGCTTGTCCTGCGGCAGTGCGTTCACCTTCTCCAGCACACGCTGGATAGTTCCCATCGCATCCTTCGTCATCTGCTTTTCAATCACTTCAGGATTGAGTTTCAGCAGATTCATCCCTTCAAAGAAACTCTTGCTTTGCATGGTGGCAATGGACAATTCACGCACCATCGCGTTTGCTGCACTGGCTGCAACCTCCGGCGCAGCGCCCAGTGTCAGAAAGGTGGAACCCAGTGCCGCCGCTTTACGATAATCCAGACGGTCAGCCACACCGCCCAGACGTTGCATCACATCAATGATGTCCGCCCCTTTCGACATGGCGTTATCATCCAGATAGTTCAGTGCATCGCCGAGCTGTTCAATATTGCGGGTAGGTATTTTGTAGAGCTGGGCGATTTTCCCCAGACTTTCTGACAGTTCATCCGCTGGCAGCTCAAAGGCTGTTGCCGCCTTTGCTGCCGTACTGGCGAAGGCCAGCAGGTCACGTTTCTGGTCTTCCCAGCTGTCGTCAGGGTTTGCGACGTTCATGCGCGCACCACCTTCAACCAGTGCAGCGAAGTCCACCGCACCGTTTTCCATCGGCAACTGTTCGCTGGCAGCCTTGATGGCATCCTGCATTTCATAAAAACGTACAGTGCGGTTGCCATTATCGTCACGCAGACCATTGACCTGCTTTGCCACACCTTTCATGGCATCTTCCATGCTGGTATAGCTTTTTACTGCCGCCATCACTGGCGCACCCATTGCCAGCCCTGCAGCCGTGGTAGTGGCTCCGGCTCCTGCGATGCGATCGCGCACTTCAAGCCGTCTTGAGTATTGTTCTCTGGCAGCGTTCATCCGTGCCTGTTGTTCACCCAGACGTTTAAGTGCTTTTTGCTGACCCTCCAGTGCCTGCCTTGTTTCTTCAGCATTTTTCTTAAGTTCTCGCTGGGCACTACTGAGTTGTCTGGTATCAATCCCTGATTCTTTAAGTGCCTGACGTTGTCTTTGGACCGCCCCCAACAAGCCGTTATAGGTCTGCTGAAGTTCCTGTACTCGTGTTTTGGCCTGACTGAATAACTTTGCCTGCGCGGCGGTTGGCCTGTTAGTGGCAGCAAATTGTGTGGCGAGTTTTGCCGCCTCTTCGCGGGCTGCGTTCAGGTTGTTGGCTGTTATGGCTAGTTGCGAGCGCGTCTTGCGAAATTCATCAATTCTGCCAGCCTGCTTATTCAGTTCTTTGAGGCTGTTTCGGGTATTCTGAATTGCGCCAGCCAGCTCTTTCGAACTGGCCTGTGCAGCACGGAATGGGCGGGTGAGTTTGTCAACCGCATTAAGAATGACCTGCAGGCGCAGGTTATTATCACTCATCGTTGGCCCCGCTTCTCTGAATCGCTTTATACCGCCATTCCAGCACTTCGGTCAGCGCCATAACGTCAGTAACGGATGGCGGCCAGTGAAAGATGGTGGCGATATCAGCCACCAGATCGTCAACCGTCAGGCTGTCGGTAAACCGGCAAGCACCGACTTCTTCAACAAAAAAGTGACAACCTCAACCGACATGGCAGTGAGATCTGCCGGGTCCATCTCTGCAATTTCCTGTGCAGTCAGTGCCGGACTGGAGATGCGGGGGATCACGGTCATCATCGCGTTCACATCCATATCCATAATGGCCTGCAGGCGTGTACCGCGCAGCGCACCGGACTGCGGTTTACGCAGCACAATTTCGGTAATTTCTGTTTTACCGCGCTTGATAGGGGTATCCAGTTGAATGGTCTTTTCAGTCTGCTTATCGCTCATTTTGTTGTCCTGTAAATTGGGTTCTGGCGCGGCATTCCGCGCCGTTCAGATACATCAGAGGCCGAGAGCGTTGCGGTGCGCTTCCATCAGGTCCACACCGTCCACAATTTCCACCATGTTGATAAGGTCCACTTCATAGAGCACCTCACCATTGATGGTCAGCTTCGCGTAGCTGTTGGTACTGGTCACTTTGGTGGTGTTGCTTTCGCCCGTCTTCCACTCACCGGAATCCACTTCTTTGTGACGTCCACGCACCACAAGCTCCACGGCCTGCACTTCCCCGGTATCGTCACGCTGGATAGAGCCGGTAAAGCGCAACTGGATGCCATCCACCGTGGCTTTGCCTATCTGCTTAAACAGCAGCAGTTCAGTACCACCAATGGAAAATTCTGTGTCCAGCGCACTGTCATCAAGCCCCAGATCCACATCCACTGCCCCCGGCATTCCGCCGCCGCGATACTTCTCATATTTGCGGGTGAATTTCGGCAGCGTCAGCGACTCAACGATCCCCTGCCAGTTGTTCCCGTCGTTAAACAGGTTCAGGTGTTTTAATTTGCGTGGTAAAGCCATGTTGTCCCCTTACGCGCTGACCTGGCTGGCGAAATTCACCAGGTACTGATCGGTGATGCGCTGACGCAACATCAGGTTTTCAAGTGGCGGCACTGGCGTGTAGTCGTAGTCGATGGTGAGTTTTCCGGCTTTCAGAGTGTCTTTGTCGTTCACCGACTCATCCAGCCAGCAATCACCACCAATGAGATACCCCTGACTGACCAGGCTGCGCATTTTGGCGCGGATGCCCTCGATAATGTCGCGCGCCAGCGACGGGTTCAGCGGTTTGTCCACTGCCCACATGTGCGCTTCTGCCATTGTGTCCGTCAGCACCTGCGCCGTGCGGGTGTAGTTTTCGAAGGCAAAGAGCGGGTCATCACTCAGGCAGCGGGAACCCCAGAAGCGAAAACCGTCTTTGCGGATAAGGGTGGTGACGTCGTTCTGGTTCAGCAGTCCCGCATCGCTTGCCGGGTCCTGCAGATCCCAGAACACATCAGCAGAAATTCCGGTGACACCGTTAACGCCTACGTTGGACAGGCTTTTGTGCCATCCGGTCTGCTCGTCAATTTTGGCGCGCAGACCAAGCGCACGGGCGGTGGCATAAGCCGTTGCTTCGGCATTCAGCACCGTGTCCCAGCCAGTAAAGTCGGGCCAGATCAGCATTCCTTCACGCTGACTGAAGTTTTCACGGTAAGTGATTGCTTCCTGCACCGTCTTGCAACCATACGCTGACAGGTAAGCAAATCCACGCAGGCTTTGCGCCACGCTCAGCAACTCAGTAGCTACCGCCTTCGTGTCGTGACCTGGCACGCCGAGAATGCGCGGTTTAACGCCGAGCTGTGACTGGGCAGATAACAGGGCTTTCATGCCTGTTTTTTTACCTTCAGCAGTCACTGCGCCGATGATATTGGTCGTGGTTTCTTCTTCCGTTTCACCCTGCGGCACACGCACAACAACGGTCACGGGTTTTGCCTGGTCAGCGATGGCATCCAGCGAACGGGCCAGCGTACCGGACTCGCCCGCTTTACCGCTGGCAGTCAGCACATCAGTGATCAGCACGGGTTTATTAAGAGGAAACATTTTTGCATCGGCATCATCGCCCGTGCAGACCATACCCACGATGGCGGTGCTCACCGTGGTAATGGATCGGGTGCCTTCGTTGACTTCAACAACGCGCACTCCGTGGTGGTAATCCTGAGCCATAGTGGCGAACCTCCTGATTGGATTAGGCTTCGCCCTATGTTGAAGTGATTGTGCCTGACAAACAGCTAAGCGCAGTTGTACCGTTATTCACACAAAATGACGGTATTTGTCTGCTTTCAGGGATAATCAAAATAAAGCTGATTCAGGGAGATTCATTGCTCTTATTTGCCGGAAATTTTCTATAAATGGTAGAAACGCCTACATCAAAAATCAGTGCAATACGCTGTCTTGATTCTCCGGCCTCGAGTAAACGCCCAATCTGTGCCCACTGTTCGGTAGTCAACTTAGGACGGCGTCCACCTACTCTGCCTTTAGCACGAGCTGCAGCCAGCCCTGCCCTGGTACGTTCAACTATCAGTTCGCGTTCCATTTCAGCCAGGGCACCCATGACATGAAAAAAGAAACTGCCCATTGGGGTACTGGTATCAATACTGTCAGTCAGACTTCGGAAATTCACGCCGCGCTGGCGCAACTCTTCTATCAGCGTAACAAGATGCCGCATACTGCGCCCCAACCTGTCCAGCTTCCAGACAACCAGTGTGTCACCTGCCGATAGTGTCCTGAGCAGTTTTTTAAGCCCCGGTCTGTCGGACTTAGTGCCACTGATTTTGTCCTCAAAAATCCGCTCACATCCCGCGCAGTTCAGCGCACTACGTTGCAAATCGGTGTTCTGGTCATTTGTTGACACGCGTACATAGCCAATAAGCATGATCATCTCCTTGAATAAAAACCGGGGATGATGCCAGTTAGTCGTAATCGCTGCATTTTCTTAAACGTTGGTTTAGGAGAAGCGGCGAAAAGGGATGTGGGCACAGGAGATAATCAGATACCGGATATGTCTTTCTGGTCTTCCGCATCGGGTGGCGTTAATTTCCCTAATGGATTCCAGATGCGATTCGGTGCTATCGCTGGTAATGGTGGAAAATTATTTTCTACGCCATTTACAAATCAGTGCTATGGCATTGTTTTCGGACAAACATATGGAGCCAACTACTGGATGTTCAGCCCGATGTACAGAGCATCTGATCTGAGTAATACCAGTTTTGCATTCATTAACAAAGCCTGGTCTGGAATTCCGGGGACAGGTGCTCAGGACGCTGGTGAATCAGTTTTTTATATTGCAGTAGGGTATTAATATGGAAATGGTTTATAGCGCCTCAAATAATAGTTTTTTCGCTAAAAATGATGTGGCGAAATATGAACAGGCCGGATGGGAACTTGCTGATATTGTCGAAGTGACATATGACACTTACCTGGAATTTATTGAAGACAGAACGTTGCAAGGGAAAGTACGCATCGCGGGTGATGATGGCCTTCCCACCTGGGGGGAAATTCCACCGCCAACTCATGAGGAACAAATTGCCGCAGCCGAACTGGAAAAGCAGCAATTGATTAATCAGGTCAACGAATACATATACAGTAAGCAATGGCCTGGTAAAGCAGCGATTGGTCGCCTGAAAGGTGAGGAACTGGCGCAATATAATTTGTGGCTGGATTATCTGGACGCACTGGAACTGGTTGATACCTCCAGTGCTCCAGATATTGAATGGCCTACGCCTCCGGCAGTTCAGGCCAGATGACGTCCGGCGCTGTGCTGGTATCTGTTGCCGTCACCGCATCAATGTAATCCAGCACAGCGTTAAGTCGGGTGTTTTCTGTCTGCGTCAGCTTCCGCCCGGCCTGCAATTTCAGTTGAATCAGACTAATGGAAGCCATTGCAGTATCAATCAGTGACTGACGCTGTGCTTCTGCCGCGTCTAGTGTGGCGCTATGCTGTGCCTCAGTATCTGTCACCCATTTCTCACCATCCCATTCATCGTATGGCGTTAACGGGGCGATAGTGGTTGTATTTTCAGGGTAATCACCTGGTGCTGTGATTTCTTTTGATTCTCCTGTTTCGGTGCTAAAAACGATTTCACCGCGATGGTCTGGCACATATTCCCATGAGTTAAAATCTGCAGAACGGCAGATTGCATAACCAGCTTTACATGTAACTGGTGAATCTAAACAGGAATATGCAGGGATACCGACACCAATGGCAAGATATTCATTTGAAGTAGAAATATATTCCCGAGTTTTACCATCATAGTTATAGACGGTAATATTCCCCGCCTTCGTGGCAATAATCTCGCTATTTAATACGGCGTTATCCATTATGCAGCCCTTACGATATAGTTAAATGCAATATTTCGTGGACGGGTTTCGCTTCCGCCATATGATGATGTAAATCCCGAATATGCCCGGTGTCCCGCATCCGTCGTATTAGCCCAGGAAGGACCGCTAGAAGTATAGATGACCCCATTGTAATCATGGCCGTGTGCCTCAATGCTCCCGTCCTGAGCAGACAGGAGAGTCCGTCCTGAATCAATTCCTCTTCCATCATCCCACCCACGAATGAATTCGCCGCGTAAATCTGGCAATTTATTTGTCGGATAAACTTTTGCCAGTTCCGGATACTCTTCGGCAGAAAAAGCTGCACCGTTGCATTTCAGCCAGCCTGTTGGCGGTGTGACTGAAGGCCACGGAACAGGCACACCTACGGGTAATGCAGAGCCTTCTCCTAAACCAAGGTATGCGAGAAGACCAGCAACATCCTTTCCACTCAAATTAGTCAGCGTATTGTCCAGCGGTTGTTTACCTGCTAGCGCATTAAGCATTGTCGTGGCAAAGTTCGGGTCATTCCCCAGCGCCGCCGCCAGTTCGTTCAATGTATCCAGTGCCGCAGGTGCAGACCCCACCATTGCTGCAATCGCCGATTTCACAAAAGCCGTAGTGGCAATCTGTGTATTGTTAACCGACTGTGCGGCAGTAGGGGCTGTTGGCGTTCCGGTGAGTGCCGGACTCGACAGCGGCGCTTTCAGTGCCAGCGCATTGTTAATGGTGGTACTGAATTTCGGATCATTGTTAATGGCTGCGGCTATTTCTTTTAGCGTGTCCAGCGTGGCTGGCGCACCATTAATAAGGGCCGTCAGTGCCGCCTGAACAAACGCGGTGGTCGCAAGTTGCGTGGTATTATTCCCCGCCGCTGGCGTCGGCGCTTTGGGGGTTCCGGTAAATATCGGGCTGGCTTTTGGCGCATACTGTGAATGTGGGTCCGCTGCGGCAAGGTGTTTTGCCATTTGGTCATCCACATACACCTTCAGCTCCAGTGCCTTATCATCCACATACTTGCGAGTTGCCAGTACTACAGCAGGGTCGATTTTCAGGGTGATATTGTCCGTACTGCTGGTAATCAGCACCATGCGCACGGTCTGGGTACGCCCGCTGCCTTCAGCCAGTTGCGGCTTATAGCTTTCCGGGCAGTTTCCCACGGCAATCAATACCCCGGACTCATCAAACAGGCCCACTTCACGTATCCACCAACCACCCTCATTTTCAGGGATCACCTGTTCAGCAATAATCTGGCTGCTGTTCTGCGGGTCGATATAGAGCATATTCAGCGCAGCCCGGCGTTTCTCATTTACCAATGCTGTCTGCTTGGCGTCCGGCGTTGGCAATGTTCCGCCGCCATCGCCGACCGCCATATGGGTAATTTTTAAAGGCACACCGAGCGCGGCGGCGCTGGCGAGTTTCGCCGCGCCAATATCCGTCAGCAGGGTATAAAATTTTGTGCTCATGGATTCACTCTCATTGTGTCAATAACATGGACCGCTCCGCCTTCATGCGCGGTGCCGCCGGAAATAATTGTTTCGTTGATATACGGATAGATCGTGATTTCTTCGCCAAGATAGCTGGCAGCTCCCACCCAATGCGGGCCGCTGGTCTGCAGGTTGATGGACATGCCGATCATGTGACGGCTACATGGTTTGGCATCGCTTATCAGTCGCTCAAGTTCCAGATAGGTATCTTCAGTGATGCCCTGGTCCTGCACGCCGATATCCAGACGAAACGTGCCCGGAGTCTCTCCGGTCTGCCACCACTCAATAATGCGGATCAGAAAGCCGAACGGCTCCACCACCCGCCGCACGGCACTGGTGGTCCCTTTATGCTGATGAATATAAAAAGCATCCTTCACCACCTGGCGCTTGACGCTTTCTGTCCAGCCCTCGTCCCAGCGATCCACAGAGAACGCCCAGGCGAGATAAGGCAGGAAACTGACCGGACAGGTTGCCGGATTCCACAAGTCACGCAGCGGCACCTGCAGATCAGAAATCCCGCTACAGGTCTGCGCCAGTCGGCGCTCCAGTGAAGTTGAACCCAGTGGCAGCAGACTATTCATCCGTTCCTCCGTTGGTTACGCTCCACTGCGTACATGATGCGGCCTGTGTTTTGTTCAGGACCACATCAGCCAGCGGTGAAGCCAGCTCCACACGTTGAACCCCCTCAACATGCAGCGCGGCAAAAATGGCACTACGGCGAATATCCCGACCAAGCCGCGTCTGACTGGCGATGTACTTCTGCAGGCTGGCTTTTGCCGCTGCCATTACCGGCTCCGCTTCCGGTCCCGGATAGAGAAAAATGGTGGCTTCCACACGGTACGGGATGATTTCTGCGCTGCGAACCGTCAGACGGTCAGCCACCGGGCGGACGTTCTCACTGTTCAGGGCTTTCTCCACCACATCCAGCAAGTCTTTTTCTGCTGTTCCGTCGCCTTCACGGCTCAGGACAGTAAGCACCACCTCTGCAGGAGCCGGACTGGTTGCACTGGCATCCGCCACCCGACCGTCGGCGCTTCGGGCATGAAATTCATAAGCTGCAGTTGGTCCCGCAACTGAAAGCCCCTCAAAGGCTGCAGGCACACGCAGGCGTAACGCTTCATCGCTTTCCATCACTGCTGCAACGGGCGGCACAGCGTCATTATCAGCAGGTGTCACCGTCAGGCGTTTCACGTTGTAGTTGGCAGCGAGCTGGTCAAGATCGCCGCCCATCGCGTAAGCCACCATCACCGCCTGCGCGGCTTCGTTAATGCGTTGGCGCAGAAGCAACTCACGGTAAGTATTCTCCTGCAACAATTTGGTGACGGGTTCAGATTCCAGTTCCAGCGTGCGGATCACTGCTTCCTGCTCATCTTTCGGATGAAGCGCCACAAATTCTGCCTTGCGTTCGGTAAGCAGCGTCTCAAAGTCCGGCACATCCACAATCTGCGGCGCAGGCAACTGCGAAAGGTCAATCACTGCCATTCTCTGCTCCTGTCGATACGGAAAGGGACACAGGTACACCGTTATTCCGCCGCCCGGTCAGCTCCACCACCATAGAACCGTCAAAGTTGCTGTTGATGGTGATGGAATCCAGCGTCAGCCGTGGCTCCCAGCGACTCAGCGCCACATACACTGCCGACATGACCTGCAGGCGTAACGCCGGATTTTGTGGCTGGTCTATCAGTGCCGACAGCAGGGAACCATATTCCCGGCGGGCAATGCGGCTACCCTGCGGTGTCAGCAGAATGTCCCGCACCGACTGGCGCAGATGGTCAATATCAGTAATAGCTTTGCCGCTGGTATTGTTCATCCCGCTATAAAGCGTCATACCGGGCCTCCGGTTGTGTCGCCGCCTTTCAGGACGCCAGTATGCTGATGTGCATCAACCACAATTCCGTTAGAACTCATTGCACCGCCGCCCTGGGTAACACCACCATTGATCACTACTTCGCTGTTAATACGCGTGCGGTCAGCCTCCAGCACAAACTCTCTGGTTTTCAGGGTGATGTTGTCAGCAGCCTCAATGACCATGGATTTGATGCCCCTGACATACCAGCGCCCGGTGGCTGGTTCGTATTCAAACCAGCCACCGTCAGGATGTTCTGTCACGCAGGCTTCCGCCGACGTCGACGGTGGTGCGAACTGATTCGAATAGACAGCGGGCAGCGCAAAGGCGGTTTCCAGATTTCCTCCCAGACTCAGCAGCACCACCTGCTCACCTTCCGATGGTCGCCACCATGTGCGGGCATTACCCGCGCGCAGCGTCAGCCAGTTAATCCAGTTGGTTTCAAGGTCGCCCGTTTTCACCCGACAAAGCCAGTTTTCCTTGTCCACTTCAGTGACTACCCCTGTGCGGATCAGGTTGGTGATAAGGCGCATGATTTCTGTGAGTTGTGTATTCATAAGATTATTTTTCCATGCTTTACACAACCTCTTCAAACAGCTTATTTTGTATAAAAGAAGATACAATTTTCTTTGAAAAGAAATAAACCCTCTGGTTAGAGGTTAGAGGTTAGAGGTTAGAGGTTAGAGGTTAGAGGTTAGAGGTTAGTAGAATATCGCAGGGTTTCCCCTGCGACCATTTATCAATTAAACTTTACAGGTTTATCACTTATAAAAAAATTTTCAATTTTGGCAATCCACTCTGGCCTTTTCCGCTCATTTCGCTCACAGATTGAAATATATTCCTTTGAAAAATCAAACTTAATTCCTTCACGGTCAAAAAAAGCATCAAGCGTTTTTTTGTTCTTGGGTGACAAATCCATCGCAGCAAACGATGAATGTCTTTCATCTATCATAACATTACTATTAGGCAGCAATGCCTGAAGCTCAGGAAAACGTGAAGAAAATGATGTTAAAGCCTCTATAAACGATACAGGATTAAGACAATCCTCTATTTCTGTTGCAGGAGAAACTGGATTGGAAGAAATATCAACCAACTTCACTGAATCACCTACACTAACAATTCGCTTACAAACAACATGCGGCATAACTGGGGTATCATATGACACCAACTCTGAATCTGTATCGGTTAGTAAGAACACTTTTCCTTTGAGGTCTTTTTTGAACTCTTCATAAGAAGCTTCTAAATGCTTAAATATTTTTTTAACTTCACTAGCTCCCCCTACAGGCACAATCCTTAGCCTTTTATTTTCTACCAAGTCCTTTAGATAATGCGAAAGATATATTTTTTCTGTAGTACCCTCACAAATCAACCAATTGTAAGGTTTCTCAGCCAAACAGCTAGATATTATGGATTGTATAAGGTCATTTACACTTTTTATTTTTATATCAAATGGCATACCCGGGGAAGAGGTTTTTACTTTCTTCCTGACTTCTTCTCTATAACTGGCAAGATCATATAATTCAAAATGATGAGTTGAATCTGTTTTAAGGATAGTTGTGGTACATCCATTTTCGACGGTTGGAAGATAGCCATACCAATGTGAAGTAAATATTAATTGTTCACATATACCACTAATAGAATAGAGCTTTTCAAATTGTTCAAAACATGCAGACATATGAAGAGAACATTCTGGCTCATCAATTCCAATAATCAGATTATCGCCATTTTCTCTATGATTGGTAAGAAACCCATATGCAATATCCATTATTGCACGTTGCTTCTCCCCTGAACTTAGCGAGCTAATTTCAATCCAACCTGAATTCTGCTTTTTATTTAATTTCCTAACTTTGAAGAATGCTTCGATAATCAAATTATAAACATCTTTCTTTTTTAATCGCGATTGTCTCTCGCCAGATGTTCTATAACCATATTCTTCAAGCTCCTCTTCAACACCATCCAGAAATTTGGCAAGCCCTGTATTGATTTGACTTATGGTTCTATCAGATATTCTATCTTTAATTATCTGCTCTAAAGACTCACCCATCAACTTTTGTACTTCACTTGTTTCTAGCTTCGTAAACGATTCAGAGTCTATATCCTTTGGAATATATATATATTCATACTTATGGCGGACATGATGTAATAAATACCCAAAGTGCTTACTAAGCAACTCGCTCGAAACTTTATTATCGGGATTATCAACCTCCAAAAGTCGACATAAACTCTTCCCATTAAGAATCGAAATACTTACATCACCATCTTTCTCGACACCCAGAGGGATCAAAAAATAATCTTGGAGATTTAAATTTCTTTTTAATTTGTTAATATGTTCAAAAAACGTATTAATTATATTTCGTGTTGTTGGCGTCAATGTAACATCAGCATTACTATTGCTATATTCTAATACTAATTGCGTTAAGATTTCAGCTTTAGCATGATGATCTTCATGTAATTCCTCTCGCTTTATAAGATATAAAGGAACAATATGTGGAGAAGGTCTGTCACTGGAGGTTCTTTTAAATGAAGAATTAATATTCCATGGTTTGTTATTAATAAACGAATCTAAAGCCTCAAGAACAGAACTTTTGCCAATTCCATTGTTACCAACAATTCCACAAAACTGACTTCCAGAAGATAACGGTATGTAATGATTTCCGTTGTATGTTTTAAAATACCTTAAAAAAATCCCTACTATCATAAAATTAGCTCCATTAGTGAGGTGAAGACATTAAAGTACAACAAGATTAATCTCAAAAAAAGAGCTTTATAGTATATTCAAGCAAGGTATCTTATGTAGAACGATAAAGTCTCCCTCCACTAATTCTCTTAACCCACTATTTACTTTAGCGTTTTAAGTAAACACCCAAGTTCAAGTTACTAATATCCTTAGTAAATCCTAAAAGCCTTCTCTCAGGGTACTGTACTTTTAAACCTCTTCGACTAACACGGTCACGCAGTCCATAGTGGTGTACACAGGCGATGCGCTGGACTTTTCCATCAAAATACACGCAGGCATAATCCGCTGTGGCGGCAGTTTTCAGGTATTTATTAGTGCGCAATTTGGCGAACATCTGGCGTTTGATGCGCCCCTTCTTACTGCGGGCTGCTACCCGGCGCGGCTCAAAGCCGCTGCCATCAGGGTTAAGCTGCAGCCTGATATTCTTCTGCTGATTGCGGCGCAACTCCTGCGCCAGTTCCCGCATCATACGCTGGCGTGTGGCAGGCTCCAGATTCGCCAGCAAGGCCGCCAGCCACTCATCCACCTTCTGCAGTTCAGCCACGTTTCACCGTCCACATTTCTTCAGGTTCATCAGGTTCCGCTATAGCTTCAACGCTCGACACACTGCCGTCAGTGCTGACCAGCACACGCTCCGTCAGTTGCAGGTTAAGGCTGATATCACAGACATCGTTGCGCAGAATATCCACCTCAAAGGTGAATAACTTTTCCCGTAACGCCGGATTATTGATGGCATCGGGCTGGTTATCCCGCAGCCACAGCAAAACCGGGGCCATCAGCAGATTCTGGTCGCCGCTGAAATCCTCAATCACCACGTTCAGGGTGTAGCGGTACTCCCATGACATGGAGCTGGCCCCCGTGGCAACCAGCGAACCGTTATCCACAAACAGATGCAGTTTGTCCGGGTTATTGCGGACATAAGGCACCGCCTTATTGAGGGCGTGGCGCAGGGATTGTGGTTTGTTCACTGTTTCGCTCCTGACACGCAATAATCATGTCCACTTTGTCTGCACAGACCGCCCAGGCGGCCTCCGTTTCATCCAACAACGCGTTCAGATCACCGTTAATGCGCGGCGCTGCCTGATCCAGCCGACACGGCGTCACTCGCGGACAACCACTGACGGTAAGCTGCACCTCCGGTGAGCGTGGGGCGTTCCCGCAGCCGGATAATGTCAGCAGGCAAAGGAGTATCAGCCCAGCGGCGTAAATCCTCGTTCTCACGTTTCAGTTCCTCAATCCGGTGTTGTCGTTGTCTCAGCAGTGCGCTGGTCTGTTCTGCGTCGGCATAGAGCCGCGCCTGCTCCCGGTTGTTGGTTTCAGCCAGAATGGACAGGCTGATAAGCTGGCTGTTGCTCTTTGCCAGTGCCTGGCTTTTGCTCTGCAGCTCGTCTGCCTGCGTGCTAATGGTCTGGCTGGCATCAGCCAGCCGCCACGTCTGCCAGCCCAGCGCCGCCAGTAATAACGCCAGCACAACCAGCAGCAACCGGTTCATGCTGCTACCTGTTGCGCCATCTGATTACGGGTGATCCAGAAGGCAATAACGGTCAGTAGATAAAACACCAGGGTAATAGCCCACCCCGTCCAGGCGAGACTTACAACAATCAGCAATCGCATCACCCAACTGGTAAATACGTTTTCTTTTCGGGTAATTGTCTTCAGCAAAGATGCCCTTAACTCCTGCCAGAGCGGTCCATTCTTAATTAACGCAGCCAGTGCTACCGGAATTACCGCCCATGTCAGCAAACAGGCTACCCAAACGCCGGACGCTGCCAGTACCGGAAAAATCCCCTGCGGATACACCATTGCTGCGATTAACAACGCCATCCATAACATCAGAAACAGCCCGCTGATTAATTTCTTTTTCATTTCAGTTTGCTCCCTGTAAACACCAGGCCATCTCCCGCGCACGGCGGTTATCCAGCCCCTGATTAAACACACCTTTCACATAAACCCAGCGCGGCAACTGTCGGCACGCATCCGCCCAGCGCCGCTGATTGAGTAATTTCACCAGTGTTGAACTGCAGGCATTGTCCGTTCCCACGTTGAAGGCAAACGACACCGTAGCGTCATATACCTTCTGCGGCGGCTGTTGCTTCACACACCTTTCCAGCGCCCGCTCCACACGCAGCACGTTGGAGATCAGCCCTTTTGCTGCCTGTCGCTCCGTAATGGTTTTGCCGGGAATGACGCCCGACGTATTACCAATGCCGTCGGTCCAGACGCCCGCGCTGCACTGATACGGCTGCAGACGACAGCCTTCGTAATCGGCAATCAGTTTCAGCCCCTCTACGGAGGTGTGAAGCTGCTGAAAACCCGGCAGCGTGGCAGCAATAGCCAGCACGGCCCCGACAAGGCAGCGTTTAACGATTGATGGATTCATAGTCCTCCCGCGAGATCTGCCCGTCGCGCAGAAGCTGGTAGGCTTTGTGTTTGTAGTACCAGTTGATAGCCAGCATCAGCACACCAATCATCAGGCCGCCCAGCGTTGAGGCATCCTTGATGGACAAATCGCCCAGCCAGGCCAGCACAACGGCGATGCAGTACGTGATAAAGGCGCTGATTCGCTCAAGCGTCATAATTCAGTCCCATAGCTGGACGGTCTGCACGGTGGTGGTAGTCGGAATGTCCGGCAGCTCCACCTGCAGCCCGTGAGGTAAAAAGGGGCCGTATTCGGCAAGCCCCGGATTTGCCTTCAGTACCTGCTCCGTGACACCCTGCGTGCGCCCGTAAT
>OGYE01000183.1_pt1 | contig 35475 bp, 26 predicted proteins | sample 1576471 | NCBI WGS metagenome assembly OGYE01 (sample SAMEA3541532, study PRJEB24748) | human gut metagenome | biome: human gut; feature: human-associated habitat; material: faeces | place: China | collected 2012
CGAGGCTGTTAAGGCTGAGGGTCTTGAAGATACAGTCGAAAAGGAAAATGACGCTGAGGCTGTTATAGAAGAAATTTCAACAGAGGAGATAATCGCAGAAGAGCCTGCCGCTGAGGCAGTCGCTCCTGCACCTGTGATGAAGGAAAAGAAGCATAGACTTTCTTATGAAAAAAGAAAAGGACTTTACGGCTACGGATTTATAGCGATCTGGGCGCTGGGTACTATCTACTTCTTTATCCTGCCTCTTATAGAATCTCTCATTTACTCATTCAACAAAACTGAGGTAACTCAGGGCGGAATGAAAATGTCCTTTATCGGTTGGAAAAACTATGTAAACGCTTTCCGTAAGGATCAGGATTATTCCAAGGCTCTGGTAGCAATGATCGAGAATACGGTTTTGAGAACTCCTCTTATCCTCATATTCTCTATCTTTATCGCAGTTATCCTTAATCAGAAATTCAAGGGAAGAACATTCGCAAGATCAGTATTCTTCCTCCCTGTTATCATCGCTACAGGTCCTGTTATCGACATCATCAACGGTAACATGAGCACAGGCGGATACGCAGGCGGATCTGAGCAGTTCAGCTCAATGTTCGAGGCTGACCTCGTTGACCAGTTGCTGAACTTCCTCGGTATCTACAACATCAGTGATAAGCTCACTATGATGATAAACTCGCTGACCACCGACATCCTGAACCTTGTATGGAACTCAGGTATCCAGATACTTCTGGTGCTTTCAGCACTTCAGGGTATTCCGCTCTCAGCTAAGGAAGCAGCCCAGATCGAGGGTGCAACTTCATGGGAGTTCTTCTGGAAAGTCACAATTCCTTATATCAGCCCAATGATACTTTCAAGCGTGGTTTATACAATCGTTGACTCATTCGTTGATCCACAGAACGAAGTTATGACGATCGTTCTTAACAAGGCAAGCAACTGGGAGCATGGCTACTCAGCGGCAATGGCTTGGGCATACTTCCTTATCGTAGCAGTATTCCTTGCAGTGCCTTATTGGAAGGGAAAACATTTCAACAAGGGTAAGAAGCTTGCGGCAACCGCAGAGAAGAAGGAGGCGTAAATACTATGTTAGAGCTGAAGAATATTTATAAGACCTTCAATGCGGGAACGGTCAATGAGAAAATGGCATTAAGAGGACTGAATCTGACGCTGGAGGATGGCGATTTCGTAACCGTCATCGGTGGAAACGGGGCCGGTAAGTCTACGATGTTAAATGCAATCGCCGGTGTATGGCCGGTCGATCAGGGACAGATCCTGATTGGGGATGCCGATGTAACAAAGCTTCCGGAATATAAGCGTGCTAAATATCTCGGCCGTGTGTTCCAGGATCCAATGACCGGAACAGCAGCGACAATGGAGATTCAGGAGAATCTGGCACTGGCACTCCGCCGGGGAGACAGCCGTACTTTGAAAGCCGGAATCACGAAGAAGGAGCATGCAAAGTATCGTGAGATGCTGGCTACACTGGGACTTGGTTTGGACCAAGCGTGGTCAATTGACTTTCTTCTAATCTCATAAACAATTAATAATACTATAGCAAAAACAACAACAGTTAATATCATTTCTTTATTTCCTGTTATCATAGAAACTACTGTTCCGATTCCTGCTGTAGAAGCTTTATCGGACGATATATTACTTATCGCTGTTTCATTTGTTTCAACTACATTTAAAATATAATAAACTATTGTTCCAAATGATACTGATACTATTGATGCAGGCGAACACATTAATCCTGCCACAATAGGTATGACATATGGAACTCTCAGGTAGAATGCTATAGGTATAAGTAATATAAATATCCCATCTCTTGATGAAAATCTAAAAAATAATAAGAACATTATTATCATTAATACCAATACTACCGCTGCAATTTCTAACGTCAAAGCATACAAATTAACAATCACCATACCTGAAAATACAACTACAATTAATGACCATGGTACAAATGAAAGTACTATTGCTGCCACTAACAACATAAGCCGGTTATCTAGTATCTCTAAATATCCTATATGACTATTTATAAGAGTAAAGGCAACAAATGTAACTAAGAACTTAATAACAGGTCTTACCAAAGCTCCATGTTCATTATAAAAATTTACTATCTTATCCTTTAAAACTAAAAAACCTGTCACTATTCCTCACCTCTCTCTTCCATGCTATTTATAATAGCGTCATATTCTTCTTCCTGAATCTTATGTAATACTTTTAATTCTCCATTATATTTATTAAGATTCTCTCTAATGGCAGAAAATTTCTTTGAATAATAAATATATGTAAATATCATATATACAACCGTAATTAAAATATAAAACATTACAATTAAAATCACTACTGCCATAAATGAATTCGTTGTCTTTAATCTTCCAATAAATGCATCAGCACTAAACATAAGCCATAAAGCCAACATCAGTGCATAGGCAATCGTTACGGCAACAAATGATTTAATCATCTTAATTGCCAAATAGTCGCTTCTATAATATTTACTATATTTTATCTCTGATTTAGCATTCTTCTGTTCATATAATGCTAATTTTGTCATTATGCTTATTTTTTCATTATTTAACATATAACTCTCCTAAATTTGAGTAATAATATCCACGATAAAATCGCCTACAATTATATCATAGTGACAAAATTATAACAACCTTCCTGTCATAGAGAATTTATGTTGAGAATCTGTATATTGTTACATTTTCTCCTTCCCTTAGACAAAAAGGTTGTTATTTCATCATTTATCTTCTTCTGTTGTCTCACTAATTATATATCTTGGTCTTGCCTTAACTTCCATATATATCTTTCCTATATATTCGCCAAGAATTCCCACACTTATAAGCTGTACACCGCCTAAAAAACATATTATGCTTGTCATACTTGCCCATCCTGCAACGCCATTACCTATGAAATGTACAATCAACGTCCATATTACTCCAATAAAACTTATTATTGAAACGAACATTCCAAGCGATGTTATTAATCTGATTGGCTTAATTGAAAGACTTGTTATTCCATCAATCGCTAATGCCAACATCTTTGATAACGGATAATGACTGTCTCCTGCAATTCTTTCATTTCTTTCATAAAATACACTTGTACTTTTAAACCCTACTAATGGGAACATTCCTCTTAAGAAAATATTTACCTCTTTAAAATTCTTAAATTCTTTAAGAACTCTATTCGATACAAGTCTGTAATCAGCATGATTGTATACAGTTTCTACGCCCATCCATTTAAGGAACTTATAAAATCCCTGTGCAGTTGCTCTCTTAAATACTGTATCTGTATCTCTCTTACTTCTGACACCATATACAATCTCACAACCATTCTGATATTCTTCTATCATTTCATTCATTGCATTTATATCATCCTGTCCATCGCAGTCAATTGATATAATCATATCGCACTTATCAATAGAATACATCATTCCAGCCAATACTGCATTCTGATGGCCCCTGTTTCTGCTCTGGCAAATTCCCTGATAATGTTCATCTTCCTTTGATAATTGCTTTATTATATCCCAAGTCTTATCTTTACTTCCATCATTTACAAATAACACTCTGCTTTTATCATCAATATATCCAATTTTAATAAGTTCATATATTTTATCTAAGAAAAGTTTACTTGTAATTGGTAAAACCTCTTCCTCATTATAACATGGTATTACTATGTTCAATATTGGTTTATTCATTATATCTCCTCCTAAATATACATTGTCCCTTCATTAGGTTATCGGCTATTAAAATATACCACATTATTCCATTATGAACAACGATTAGTCTGTTGGTATTTTCCATATTTCATATATATTTGGCAAACCAATTTTTGTGCTTCTAAAAGTCATGTCATCATATTTTGTATCTTTAGATTTGATTACTACCGTATCGATTGGATTACCTGCAAACGCCACACTTCCTATTTCTTTAACACTTTTAGGTAAGACCACAACATTTAATTTCATTTGGGCAAAAGCATGTGATCCTATTTTTTCTGTTCCTTCTTTTATTTCTAAATTACTAACTCCGGTTCCGCAAAAAGCTCCATCTTCTATTTCTTTTACGTATGACGGAATAATTATACTTTGTGAAAAACTGCTACATCTCCAAAAAGTATATAGAGGAACATACCCCAAATTATAAATAAACTCAATATTGTTTACTTTTTTCAAATTTGAATCCTCAATAAAAACGCTATCTTCCATCTTTCTTAATCCATTTGGTAAAGTTACTTCTTTTAACTGATGCAATTTCCCAAATGCACTTTTCCCTATTATTTCTACTCCATTACCTATATTTACTGATGTTATATATTGATTAACCTTTGTTTTCTCATCTAATATTCTAAAACAGTTCTTTTCTATTTTTTTCACTACTTTTCCTTCAATAAATTCAGGAATATTTACTTTAGAATTATCACATTTGTACTTAACAAGACTTACATATTCATCTCCATTTTCGTTGCAGATAATATATTTATACTGTCTTTTCATAGGTATTTTATTTTTTACCGTAACCTTTATTGTATTATATTTTTTATACTTTCCCTGCCTTTTAACGTAAATCGTTATGTAAGTACTTCCTTTTTTCTTTCCCTTTATAATCACGTTTTCACTACTTTTTGTTGCACTAACGATTTTTTTATTTTCTGTAACAATCTTATAACTTTTCTTTTTATCTAATATAGAGCCTTCAAATCTCATATTTCCTTTTTCAATTGTATATTCTTTATCATATTTAGTACCTGTTCCTGCATTTATAGGAATACACGGAACCATCATACATAAAAACAACATTATAAAAAATCTTTTTTTCATTGTCGTTTCCTCCTCTGTTATCTTTTAATTTACTTTATATCCTGTAACTTTCCAAATTTGTATCCCATGTCTTCCCATTTTTCTAGTAATTCATCTAATATTTCTCCATTCGTTGATGATGTGTTATGGAGAAGAACAATTGCTCCGGGATGTACTCTTGTCAATAGTTTACTAAATGCTTCTTCCTTAGTAGGCTGTGCATCCGTATTCCAATCTACATATGCAAGACTCCAGAAAAATGTTTTATATCCTAATTTCTGTGCCATTTTCAAATTATCAAAACTCAATTTTCCCTGAGGAGCCCTATAAAATTTAGTCATCTCTTTTCCTGTTATTTCTTTAAATTTATCAGACACCATTGAAAGTTCTTTTCCAAATTGTTCTTCTGACATTCCTATAACATTCGGATGATTAAATGTATGATTTCCTACGTTATGGCCCTCTTTTACCATTTGTTTTATCAAATCTTCGTTTTCATTTATGAAATGCCCTACTACAAAAAAAGTTGCCGGTACTTTGTGTTTTTTCAATGCCTTTAATATCGCCGGAGTATTTCCATTTTCGTATCCACAATCGAATGTTAAATACAATATTTTTTCATCACTCTGCGCCATATAATAAGCATCATATTCTTTTAGAGTATCTGCTGATTCCGTTCCTGTTGGTTTTGTTCCTTCAGCACCAAATCCTAATCCCCAATCGCCTGCATTTGCTACAGTTACGCTTTTCTTTGATATAATTCTGTCTTTTACCACCCCTATTCCTACACCAACAAAAAATGCTTCTGTAAATATAATTGCTACCGCTACACACTTAATAAATTTTTTCATAGTCAAATACCATTTTGCCATTATGATTATTTCGTACATTATATGCATTTAACCTTCTCACAATTGGCAAAAATCCTATGCACAATCTTTTATAAATTATACATAGGATTTTGTATTTTTATCACTATTTTTATTTGTAAATAACTTTTACATTTTTATCAAAAGCTGTAGTGCCAACACGTATATCCCCTGACTTAATAGTTACGGTTTTTAATTTACAGTTCTGAAATGCCAATTCACCTATAATTTTCATGGATTCAGGAATTTCTATCTTTGTTACATCAGAAGATGAAAATGCTCCCTGATCAATTATTTCTACGCCTTCCTCTAATATTACTTTTTTTACTCCTGCTCCATCAAACGCATATCTGCCTATTGTTTTTACATTTCCCGGAATAACTAATGGCTTATCGAGATCTAATGCTGATGAAAACATTCCGTCAGGAATTATTCCAAATCTGTATATAACTTCAAAATTTAATTTTTTTAATTTTCCACATCCTCCAAATTTTAAACCATCTAATGTTTCTAATGTCTCCGGTAATCTGATTTCTTTTATATTTTCCAACGGCCATACTATACACTGTACGCATGTAATCCCATCCTCAATATATAATTTTTCAATATCTTCCGATACACTTATTCCACTAAACTTATCTTTGGATTTCTTGCTTGTAAGAAATACTGAATCATCTAATTTTTTTACTGGTATTCCGTTAATATAAGCCGGAATTGTAACATCTGTCTCACATCCAATGTATCTTAAATCACTTATATAATCTGCCCCTGTCTCATCAGTTTTCACTGTATAAGTAAATTTATCATCTATCGGTATTTTTTTCTTTATTGTAACCTTACACTTTTTCAGAATGATTTTTCTTCCTTGTTTATCAGTTTTATATTTTGTGATTACCACAGTTCCTGTTTTTTTGCCCTTTACCAACCCATACTTGTTGACTGTTGCTATTTTAGGATTGCTGCTTTCCAGTTTATTTTTTTTACTATAAACAGTATAAAATCCGTATTGTTTTAAGCTTGCTCTGTTTCCCTTACCTATAACGATTTTATCTTTAACCCATACATAACTCTGTATGTTTTTCACTTTCTTTGCTGCGTATGTATTACCTGAATATAAAATAATTAAGCTTAACATTATTAAAGTATATGTTATTATTTTCCTCGTTTTTTTCATAACAACCTCCTTAATCCGGTATGCTTCTTGCAATTAATGGTGTTCCATTTGCAAATATGTATAGTTTTGCAGTTGCTCATTTTTATCAAATATTCTTTTATAGTTTTATTAGGAGTTTTTGTTAAGAATTATAATTAGATGTTTTTCACTCCCCTTTAAAACCAGTATTCAAATTTTTATATAATATATACTAGTTACATTTTCATATTAACATTTCATATTATTTGTGTCAATTAAGCATTGTATATTTTGTATATTTTAATACTCTTTATATTTGAATTTTTGTTTAATCCATACTAATCTGTATTAAAAAAAAACATCTACACAATATTCTTTTTTTAATAATAAATATTTGTGCAGATGCTTTTTTATTAAACTATTCTATTTATTTTTGTTTTAAAATTTGTTTTTCACTTAAATATATGCATATTTTATTAAACATTGCATAAACAAAACAATCTATTACAAAACTGCATATATTTAATATGACATCATCTGTATCAACCGAACGATAATTTATTCCAATAGCATTATTTAACCTTTTTCAAATACTCTTTCAGTATTTCATATGACTTTTTCAGTCTTGTGTGATAACTACTTTGTTGTTTTTCTTCAAATGGAATTGATTTTAATTCTATATTATCACCTGTTTTTCCAATACCTATATTTATTTCTTGTACATCTGTAAAATTAATGCTTCCTTCATTATAGAAATCGCCGATTACAGTTCCTTGTGTGCTGTTCATTACATTTAACAGATACCATGGAATTCTAAATTCCATTACATTATCTGATGTGTAATAGTCTGCAGTGTTATCAAATTTATCACTGTCAGGGTCCGTAATTCCTGCTTTCAATAGTCCACTCTCATAAAATTGAGGTTCGATGGTTTTATTGTCATCAGGCAAATACATTTCATTACTAGTAAACATTTGAATGCGAACATACTCTCCTGAATTTTTTACTGAATAATCATTGTCAAAATCAAACACTCCTTTACTGTAACCGTAAATATAATGAAACGTACTGTAATATGCATCTGTAAGAAGTCTTGTTTCTCCATTTTTGTCTATTTCCAATATATAGTCTGTATTTTTGTCAAATGCAATATTTCTTGTATTATCTTTCTGACTTCCTACACCCAATGTTGAGATAGGAACATATATTTTTCCATCCGTTTTGCTTTTTAACTGCACAGCCAAATACAAATAACCTTCATCATATTTTGAATATAATTTGTACTCATCAGAGTCTATAATATTTTCACTATCTGACCATTCATCTAATTTTCCATCTATTTTACATATCTGATTTTCTCCCGGTTCTACTGCCACAATTCCATAGCCCTGCTCTGCCGACATAACATTTGGTGTGCGGCATTCAGGGTTTTCAGGTGCATATTTCACTGTGTTCCATGTTTGCTTAAACCATTCTTCCTGCCATGAAAAAATCATACTTCCGGCATAACCTGATTTATAAATTGAAGTCAATAGATTAGTCAGATATTCTCCCTGCTGCTTTTCTGTAAGTCCGCCCTGATTGTATCCTACTACACTTTCATGAGCAACTCCTCTTGAGGTTGGAAGCCCCACTTCAGCTACCATAACAGGTACTGTATATTCTTTTTTCAAATCAATCAAATAAGCTTCATACGGATTACTTTGTCCATTTGAATCTTTATAATCAACATATTCTTTTTGATGATTCATAAATTCCGGATAATACGGATATATGTCAAGCGCTGCAAATAAACCTGCTTTATATGATTCATTTGACTTAATATTTTCAGTGTTAACCGATACGCTGTCTTCTTCCTCAAACGGCTCATTGCTATGTTTTAGTGTATCTGTTGTCTGCCAGTTAAGAAACGCTACAGGTATCTGCATTTTATAGCTTTGTGTTTCGTAACTTATAAGTTTGTCTCCCATTTCACATAGAAAACTTTCAAATGGTGTAGCATCATTTGTATTTTCCAAATACTCTCCAAAATACGCTTTCCTATCCGTGTGGGAATTTGTATTCTGAACAAATTCTGCCGGCCATTCAAGTCCTAAAATATATCCTGCAACATATTTTGATATATCATTATGATATACTGCATTTTTAATATTTCCATACGAAGTATAATCACTATTTCCATGTATTATATCTATTGTTTCAGTTATATTTCTCTCAAAAGCATCTGCTACTATGTTATCAGCATCCAGTGCATCTGCCACATCGTACAGATAATCTTCATTAAACCATATTCCCTGAATAAGATATAACGGGCTTTCTGCTTTTTTGTTGTAATCGTAAAATGCCTGATAAAAATCTGGATTCATTATTGTAAATACTTTCACTGTATTTGCATTCATTTCACTTATCTGTTCAAACCATTCCATATAAGTTTCATAACTTACATCCGGATTGTTTAAATTAGTAGTAGCCAGAGTTAGTCCCATATTTACACCCTTAAGAATCACTCTGTTCCATTTCTTATTATCATTGTGATAAAAATAGTCTCCCTGCGCTACAAACTCTATGTTGTTGCCGTTCGTGTCAACATTTTCAATTGCTGTTTCTTTATCAGGGACTATATTTTTCTCACTTTTATTATCATTTTTTGAGCAGGAAACCGTAACTGTCATCATTGCAAATATCAACATTATTGATACTATTTTTTTCATTCAAATACCATATAATCAATATAACTTTAATTATATTTCCTTTCTTACTTATATACTTAACACCTAGTCATTATATTTTTTCAAATTTTTCTGAAGCACATAGTATGCCGGTTTTAATCGTTCGTGGGAAGTTGGTGTTGTCCATGACTGATAATCATAAGTTCCTGTCAATTCTATGTTGCCTGATTTTCCAAGTCCTACTGTTATGCCATTCAAATCTGTTGGTGTAATACTTTGTGCCGTATAAAAATCATCCATTATTTTCTTTGATGAAGGGTCCATGACATTTAATAACTGCCACGGAATTTTTATCTCTAATTTTCCATCTTTATAAATAAAATCTGCTAACGACTGGTAATCATCTGATGTAGGATTTGCATTGCCATAGGTAAGCTTTCCTGTTTCAAATGATTTAAATCCTACTTTTTCTTTCGTTGTTGGAATTTCTAATTCATATCCATAACACATATTCATTGGAATAAATTTTCCTGTATTTTTCTGTTGCAAATCATCAGTAACATCAATCATTCCATATTGCACTCCATACTGATATGTTAATGCATCATAATACTGATCACAAACAATTCTGCTGTTATCTTTCCCATTAATTGAAATCACGAAATCAGCCTGCTTATCAAATGTAATACCTGCATCAGCATAACTGTCATTTCCCTGATTATTTTTTATATCTATCGGTATATATAATGTATCTGAATTGAAATTGTAATCCGATGTATCCACCATAAAATATACATACTTTTCATCACTCTTCATATACAATTTCCCTAAGTCATTTTCAACTATAGGAGTATCACTCCCCCATTCTGATACATCACCATCAACATAACTTATGCAGTTATCTGTTCCCGGGTCAAATGTCATTAATCCAAAGCACTGTTCTGTTGTCTGTGGATTTGACCAGAAAGGTCTTTCATCTGCAATGTCAAAATTAACATTATTCCATGTTCTTTTAAACCATTCATCCTGCCATGTAAACACCAGACCTCCGGCATAATTACATTTGTAAATAGAGTCAAATAAATCTATTAAAATATCACCCTGTTTTGTTTCATCTATTTGTCCCTGATTATATCCCATAACACTTTCATGCCCCATGCCTCTTGAAGTAGGCACACCAAATTCAGCAACTAAAATAGGCATCGAATGTACAGATTTTAAATCTTTTAAATAAGCTTCATAAGTATTTACTTTTCCACTGTCATCGCGGTATGCCAAATAATCTCTCTGATAATTCAAAGAATCCGGATAATATGGATAAATATGATATGAAAGATACATTTTAGATAAAAATGTGTTCTTATATTTTACATTTTCAAAATTTACTGTTACTGAATCTTCATCCGGATGTGGCTCATCTTCATGAGTAAGAGGGTCAGTTGTAACCCAGTTTGAAAAAGCTACAGGTGCCTGCCATTTATACTCTTTTGTTTCTCTTTCAATTACTTTATCTCCAACCTCACAAAGAAATGCTTCAAATGTTGAGGCTCCCTGTGTGTACAAATAATCTCCGTCATAGTTTATGTTATCCGGATTTGAAACATTTGTATTTTCGACTAATTTAGGGTCCCATTCTATACCAATAAGCCATCCTGCAAGCCATCTTGAAACATCAGCAGTATATGTACCTGCAGCATATCCTGAACGTTCAGGCAACGTGATATTTCCATGAATTATATCCACCATATTTAACGCATCTTTTGTAAATTCTGTTTTTATTTTTTCATTTTCCGCATAAACATCACCATAGGTTTCAATATCTTCTTCGTCCATCCATACACCCTGAATCAGATATAACGGATCATCATTATCAATATTGTAATCATATAATGCTCTGTAAAAATCAGGACTAAGTGCTGTATAAACACGTATTACATTTGCATTCATCTCTTTTATATATTTAAACCATCTTAAATACGTGTCATATGATATTGTCAAGTCTCCCGGGAAAAGTCCCGGTTCAGTAGCACCTATATTTACTCCTGTAATAAATATCTTTTTCCATTCATTATCTTCGTAATGATAAAAATAATCTCCCTGTGTTCTAAAGCTATAGTTTATATTATTTTCACTTGCACATTCAAAATCTAATTTATTCTGTGTATTGTCACTTTTTTCAAATGAAAATCTGTTAATTCCTATCACCTGCAGCCAGCCCATTTGCACCATAAAAGCCAGTACAAGCAATGTTGAAATAACGGAAATTATTACTTTTTTCATATGCCATCCTTTCCATTAATCCCCTACTGTTTTACGCTTTATTGAACCCCATCTGTTTTTAAGCTTTTTATATTTAATCATTCCTTCTACTCTGAAAATTGTAATAGCCTGACGGTATCCGAAATTTTCCAAAATACCATAAAGTGCAAGCTGTACGCATTGTTTTGCTGACATTACGCCTCTTTTTGTGTACTGTTCCAATATAAGTCCGCCAAAAGAAATCATAATTCCAAGCATTGATGCCATGAGAAAATACATTACAAAGAAGAATATGTTAAGTTCTCCCATGATAAGTGAAAATGGAATAATAAAATATCCAAAAACTTCTACCACAGCACCTAACAATTCAAAAAGCCAATTATATGGCACTGCCATCATTCCTATCCATTTATATTTAGGATTAAAAATTAATTTCTTGTAATGAAGTAATGTATCCATAAGACCAACCTGCCAACGTCTTCTCTGCGTTCTTACGTCATTTAAGCTCATCGGTCCCTGTGTTCAGCAAATTGCCTGTTCCACAAATTTGACTTTATATTTAATCTTGTTTCTTAGCATATATTCGTGAATTCTGACTACAATCTCCATATCTTCACCAATTGTATCTGTCTTATATCCACCCACATCTATTACAACCTGTTTTTTGAACACACCAAATGCCCCTGAAACAATAAGCATTGAATTTGTCACTCCCCAGCTTGTTCTTCCTGCTAAAAATGATCTGAAATATTCTACAGTCTGAAATCTTTCTATTGCTTTTTCAGGCAAATTGTAAGATTCAAATATTCCATCTTTGATTACACCACCATTTGCAATTCTTACAAGTCCTCCGGCTACTACTGTTGTAGTATCCTTAATAAATTCATTTCCAAGCCTCAACAAAGAATCTCTCTCTAATCTTGAATCTGCATCAAGGCAGGCAAATAGCGGATATGATGACGCATTTATACCTGCATTTAAGGCATCTGATTTTCCACCATTTTCCTTATCAACGTAAATCAGATTTGGATATTCCACATTGTAATAAACATTTCTGACCTTTGCTGTTTCAAGCGGTCTCATATGCGCACTTTCTATTGGGTAAAGTTTAAAAGCTTCAATCATTTTATCATGGGTTTTATCCTTTGAACCGTCATTTACGACTATTAGTTCAAATTCAGGATAATTAAGTTTCATCAGAGATTTTACATTTTGTACAATGTTATCTTCTTCATTATATGCCGGAATAATTAGAGATATCGGAAGCAGATTCTCGGAATCTTTATATTCCATAAAGTCTGATGATTTACCTATCTTTACATCTTCCCTGATTTTTATAAATGAAATAATTATCTGTAAAATATAAATACAGGAAAGAAGAATTGTATACCCCATACAGAAATAGTTAAAAAACAAAATAAAATTTCTTATTATGTTCAATTCTTTTCCTCCATGTTAAGTACCTTATACAGTGAATATTTCACTGCTTCACTTGCGTATCTGTCGTATCCCTTTATTACACTTTCAATGTGTTCAAGAGAATAATCCATTTTAATTAAAGACTCAGCAGCTGTCTGTCGAACCCACCATTGTTCATCCTGAGTTGCCTGTTTAACTGCTTCTATAGCCTCATCAGTATTAAGATTGCCTAATGCCTTTACGGCAAATTCCCTAACTACCCAGTTTTGGTCTTTTGACAATCTTATTAAAGTTAAAATATGTTCTTTTTCAGCGCAAAAGCACATTGCTTTCGTCGCCGCAATTTTTATATTTATATCAGTGTCATTTGTACACTCAAGTACATATGGCACCAATTCTTTAATCTTATATTTTCCTATACTTTTTATAACTGTTGCTTTTAAATACGCATCTCCCTTTTCAATCAAATCCTTTGATATTTCATACAAATCACCTGTATATCTGTCAATAACTTCATTAATTACTCTGTATGAATATTTATAATCATCCTGAAAACCTAATATAAATTCTTCAACTCCCTCTTTATCTCCTAATGCTGCAAGTGAATTACCTGCTGCATATCTTAACTGTCTGTTTCGACTCTTAAGCAATTCTCTTATTCCTTCTATGTCATTTGCTGCCCCTAAAGCTGCTAATCTTTGGCATGCATAACATTTTTTTACTACATCATTTTCTTTAATCATATTTTCGTAGTAAGTTATAGGGTTTACTTTTTCTATTATTTTCCCGATTATTTTTTTGTCTTTTTCGCTCATTTCTTCATACTTTTCAAGACTTTCCATAAAAATGTCTGTAAGTATCTCCATATAGCTATCATCTTTATCTACAAGATTTACTAATTCATTTATTTCGCATTCCCAAGCGGATTGAGTTGGTGCACATATTATCGCCTCGAGAATTCTTCTGCATCTTGCTTCTTTTTTATTTAATTTTGCTTTGCTTTCTTCTTGATTGTCTGCAAGTAAATACAACCATAGAAGTTCTGCACATATTAGTAATATGCTTAAGAAAAATATCATTACTAAGAATAGTTCAAAGCGCATATTCACACCTCCTTTTTTCTTAATGCCCTACACTACGCTTTCACTTGTGGAGTCCTGTTTAGTTTATCTCTAGGACGCTTTCGCTGCTTGTGGGGCCCTGTTTAGTTTATCTCTAGGACGCTTTTGCTGCTTGTGGGGCCCTGTTTACTTTATCTCTAGGACGCTTTCGCTGCTTGTCCCTCGTAACGGTTCTGAAACTCCAACGCATAGTTTTTTACAAAACTATGCGCTGTCGTTTTGAACCGACGGGGACAAATGCCCTATCGATAAACTAAACAGGTTTCACAAGCTGTGAAGTGTCTGAGTGATAAACTAAACAGATTCCTCTAGCGGTGGATTGTATAACTATAAGCTAAACAGGTTTCACAAGCTGTGAAGTGTCTGAATGATAAACTAAACAGATTCCTCTAGCGGTGAAGTGTATAACAATAAACCGGACAGATGTCCCTAGCGATTAATCGCCTGAGTTGTAAGCTTTACAGGTTTCTCTAATTTTCTACGCAGTTCTATGAATGCGTATCCTACCTGCTTTTAACCATAGCCTGGTTTTATTAAACTACATCATCCATGCTTATACTCATAACACAATCCTATAAAGCTCTATTTTGCTTGACGCTATCTATCCAACAAAATTCTATAAACCTTATTCCACTTGACGCTATCTACCCAACAAAATTCTATAAAACCTTATTCCGCTTGACGCTATCTACCCAACAAAATTCTATAAAACCTTATTCCGCTTGACGCTGGTATAGACATAATTAAAATAAAGGGCATTTGGCGCCGTCGGTACAAAACGACAGCGCATAGTTTGGCTTAATAGTCAAACTATGTGATGGAGTTTCAGTACCGCTACGAGCGACAAGCAGCGAAAGCGATCTTTATTTTAATTATGTCGTATATAGCGACAAGCAGCGAAAGCGACCTTTATTTTAATTATGTCGTATATAGCGACAAGCAACGAAAGCGACCTTTATTTTAATTATGTCATATACAACGGCAAGTAGCGAAAAGGTTAATTATAGCTTTTGAGGTAAGCTTGGATTGTTCCAAATGAACCTTTTCGCTCAACCGTATAATCCACCTCTTTCCAAGTTTCATACTTATAAGTCTTATATCCAACTGCATCCTTTGAAAGTGGGAAAATATATTCTGTATCTCCACTTTCTCTATTACCAACAAATAATGACGGAATAAATCCATTTGTGATTGTTGTCTTATATTGAATTCCATCAAACGGTGTTTTCTGTTCAATTACAACCCTTTGTGACGGATCAGTTACATTTAATGCTGTCCATGGAATTCTAATTCTAACATTTGTACTTCCTATGAAAAATTGTGATGTACTTGTTGAGAAGTTGCCATATGTCAAGTCCATTACCTTTGTCCAATTGCCATCATAACTTTCTGTAGAAGATACTGTCTCCTGACCTCTTGCATATGATGAGCATACATATAATGCTGCATCTTTCGCACTGGTAATTTTTATTATATATTCCATTCCTGATAAACTATTTGCAAAATATCCTTTATTATAAAAATATTCTCCGTTGTTTCTTTCGTAAGTATCTAATCCTACAATAAGTTCATTTGTTGTATAATCTATTTCTTTTTCTAACGCAACCGTCACATATAAATATTCAGGATTTACGCTTAACTGCATTTTTCTCATTACTTCGAAGTCTTTTAACTCAAGACCGACATCTTCTTTTTCTTCTGCTTTCACTGCAAGAATTCCTGTTGTCTGTGCAGGATCTCCCAAATCATGCCAAAGTGGGTTATTTGTCAATGGTACAATTGATGCCTTTGCTTCATCTGAAACTGCTGACCATGAATCATTTAAATCAGAAATTATTCCTCCCATGCATCCATTAGTAAGAATTGCATCCAACATTCTGACAATTATTTCTCCCTGCTGTGTTTCATCCAATCCTGAATAAATGCCATTTGTCGCATATATATTTGCATTTGTAGAAATTCCAAATCCGTCTATCATAAGTCCATATGGTGAAACTTTTTCTTTCACGTATTCAACGTAGCTTCCATAATTAAAATTACCCTGAGAATCAGTAAATCCGACAAATTTATTAAGGTTATTATTTAAAATATTATCTGTCACATTTAACTTGGTTGAAACATAATAATACTGCTCTACATCCTGATTTAACTGTAAACTGCTTAATTTGACAACTCCATTGTAATTGTCTTCATTCCAAAACGCACTTTCAAGATTTTCAACATTTACATGCATTCCGACCGGAACTAATCCGCCATAGTTTTCACTACATTTTTTATAAATATAGTCCAGACGTTTTGCATATAAACTTCCTATTCCTTCCATTGATGAAACATAATTTCCATCGTATGTTTCACCCTGGTTGCTTAATGTCTGCAATTCTTCACCTGATGGCGATATATCTAAAACATATGACAAAAGATACTCTGACACATCATGTCGGTATTTTAAAATATCTTCCTGCCCTTCATCAGTTGAATCATTCTTGGTTTCACCATTTCCGTGAATTGAACTCATAATTGTGTCGATTGTTTTTTTCCATTCTTCCTGTGTATCTGCTACCATACCTTTTATAGTCTGAATAAGATATAATTTATCATCGCTGTTCTGGTTAATTTCAAATAAAGCCCTGTAAAATTCAGGTGGTGCAAGTTCATATACTCTAACGGTATTTACTCCCATTTCCACTGCCTGCTCTAACAGTTCTTTGTAATATCCGTAATTTCTTGTTGCATTAGCACTTCCCGGTTCATCAAGATTTACATTTACCGCTTTTAAATTAAGGTTTTCATAATCATCATTTTTCTTAATCTGAAATTTGTTTTCATTTACACGGACTGCAAGTTGTTTTTCATTTTCAGACTGTTTTTCATTTTTCTCATCTAATCCCTTATAAGTATCTTTCAAAATTTTCTTCATTAATGGATTGTAAAATTTCCAATAAAATTGGTTAATGTCTCCTTCTTTATCAAATGATAAAGCTTTGAAAAATTTGTCTGCTGCTAGAAATCTATATATTCTGCTATCACTTGTACAGTCATTAAAATCTCCTGCAAAATAGTAAGTGTCACCGCTGTTATTACTTCTTTTTCTTATTATTGCCGCAAATTTATTTGTAGATGAAATTTTCTTTATCTTTTGCATTCCTGTTGCATTTACATTAATTTTAAAATTTGCAATAGTATCCGTTCCATTTTCTGCTTCAACTAACTCAAACCAATTGTAAAAATTGCTTTTTTTAGAGCCTGAAAATTCTTTTTTAAATTCATCACTTATACTTATGCTTACTAAATTTTTGCTTTTAAAATCTGTCTTTTCTTCTAAAACAATTATTCCGCCTTCTGATGATGCAAGTATAAGCCCCGGACCTGAGAACTGCCATTTCACACCATACTGATTTTCATATGTAGACGGTGCCCATTTAGGCACATCTGAAAAATCATTTAAATCAACAACATATCTTCCGCTCCATGATGTTGTTGTAAATCCAAACATTGATTTGATTTCATTGCATACGGTTTCGTCTGTTGTTGAGCCTAAAAGTTCGGTTTCAGCTACAACCGTTCCGCCTGTACTATAAGTAAGGGAAACTATGTTCATATCCTTCGATGAAAGCCCTGAATATTTATTGTCATATAATTCAGAACCATAAACATCAGCCAAATATAGAAAATCCGGCACTTTATCAAAGTCAGCTAGCTGATTTTCTCCTGTGTATTCCCCATTTTCATTTATCTGTGGTCCAAAATAATCCTTTTTATAGTTATATTTTTTTCCATTTGATTTAACATATTTTTGTTGATTTAAAAGCCAGAAAAATCCACTATGTTTTCTATAATACCTGTCAGTCTGATTTACTCCCTGTCCATCCGTCGCAGGAACAGTAGTATCCAAAACAGCTATGTTCATTTTCTTAGCCGGCTTTACAATCCATCCTATAAAAGAAATAGCCAAAACTAACAAAATTATTAATGGTATTATAAGTAATAACTTTTTCTTACCTTTTGTCTTTTTCATTTTATCCCTTTCAATTCAAAATCATACTGCTTATACCTGTAGATTTAAAGCTATGTTATCATTATCTTTGGTAATTTAGATTTGCATTGTTCCCATATAAATTTTATACGGTTTTCGTATGTTTTTTCATACACTTTAATTGCTATTTATACTTTTCTCTTGCAGTCTTTGATGCCTCAACTGCTTCATCAAATACTTTATCGAATACTTTAACTATTGCCGGGTCAAATTCAATTCCCGATTTTTCTAATATATATTCTCTAACCTTTTGCGGTGGCCATGCTTTTTTATAAGTTCTTTTTTCCATTAACGCATCAAATACATCTGCCACTTTTACAATTCTTGCATACAAATGAATATTTTCGCCTGAAAGCCCTAAATATCCTGTTCCATCATAATTTTCATGATGTTGATATGCTATTACTGCTGCGGCTTCCATAAAGTCACCACTGTTTTTTGACAAAATGTTATATCCATATACAACATGTTTTTTCATTATTTCATACTCTTTATCAGTCAATGGTTTATCTCCATTTAATATATCATTTGGAATTGCTATCTTTCCAATATCGTGAGCGATAGCCGCCATAGAAATAATACGTGTTTCTTCTTCTGACAATCCTAATGCTTTACAAATAACTTTTGTTACTGCACTTACAGAATATAAATGTACTTTATTTTGCTTTCCTCTGAATTCTACCATTTCAGCTAATGATATAATGGCATCTTCCTGTACAGTTTTTATTCTGCTTTTTAAATTGTAATTTGAAAAAGCAATTTCCATTATGTGATGTATCATCATTGCCGTACTTTGGAATGTTTCTGATAATCCATCTTTATAATTTTCTATATGAAAAATAATCTGAACCTGATCAATTCTTACAAATATTAAGTCCATGTATGTCTGTGCAAACTTTACTTTCGATTTTTCTGTTCCATCATACATTGACATTATTTTTTCATAATCACACCCCTCTATTCCACCCTGATTAAATACTTCTTCAAAAGTTCCATCTTCACGACGGACTGCTGCACAGGAAGGAATAACTATTTTTTCATTTGTTTCATCATCTGTAACAACATTTGATGCTGCTAATTCATTTCTCTTTATCACATCCGTAAAAATCTGACATGTATAGCTTGCAAACTGTTTATCTGTAAGGGCATCAGCAACATCTGATAAAATTGTTGCCATTCTCTGTATACTTACAGCACTTTCAAGTTGTTGGTTGGCTCGCTCTTTAATAAGTATTGTATGATTTACTGATTGTTTAAATAAAACAATGTACATTGCTATTTCATATATGGCAATACCTGTTACTACTACAGTTCGGCTTAACCCATTTGAACCTGCAGTAAGTGAAATTAAATTATAGATATTTACTAAAGAAATATAAACAAATGCAATTCCTACCAGACTCATGTATGGAGTTCTATTTTCGATTAATTTTGCTACCTCAATTATAAACAGACCTATTAGTACACATATTGCCATCGAAAAAATAACTGCCACAATAAGGAGTACTGTTCTGTTTTCTATAAGCAAAAGCCCCAAGCTGATTACAAATACTCCTATGATAAACATGTTCTGCCATAGTTTAAATTTATAATTAATGCTACAAAGACTGCATACTAACATAGATGTTGCAAAATATATTGTTAATATTAATTGCAAACTAAAGAACACACTATCAGATATAAGAGTGCCACCTAAACTTAACTGATAGAGCATAAGATATAGTGCTCCCATAAATAATGTCAGACTTAACAGTAATACTTTTATTATATTTTTATCTTTTATTGAAATGGCAATTGTCATAATTACAAATATAATTGCCAATATTAATATTCCAAATGTGAATGCTATTCCAAGTCCACTTGCATTTGAAAGTAAGCCTGTTCCATTTGCACTTTTTACTAATCTAAATTGAAAACCTATTGGAGAATAAATATAAATTTCCATTGTTCTTGAAACTGCAGAAGATGCTAATTCCACTTTGTTACAACGGTTTCCAACTACATTTTCTTTATCATATCCATTGTCATAAATCTTCTTGCCATCAACAAGAACTTTAGACGGTGCATAATTTGTATAATAAGTATAATATTCCTGATTGCTCTGTGCAGGTATGTCTACTTTAATGCATACATAATCCTGCCCTTTTCCTATCTTTTGTATTTTATTTTCATCTGTCGCCTGTTTCCATACCGCATCTTCTCTTTTCAAATCATTATCCGATGTACCCCATAGAAACTGAACTTCATTTATTTCATTTGCCATACTAAAGTTAGGATACACTACTTTGCTTACTATTGTATGCATCATTAAAGTTATTAAAAATAACGCTATTGATACTCCTGCAACTGTTATTATCGAATGTATTCTTTTCTCTGACATTTCTTCTGAAAACTGCAAAGAAACAACCCCCTTTTTTTCAGAGGTTGTTTCTCTTTTATTTTCCTGATTCTCTATTTTTAAATCTTCTGACTTATTTTCTTCAACCTGTTCTTTAGACTTCTTAAAAATCTTCATAGAGACGTCCTTTCTGTATTAAAATCCCTGAGTATTTTCTTTTAGTATTTCTCTTAATCCGTTTCTACGTGCCTTTTGTGCTTCGCTATTAGTTTCTATTACCGTAGAATCTATATGTTTTACCGCTTCATGCACAATTTTATCCTCTCCCTGAAGAATATCAAGGATTCCTTTAAGACTTTGCTGTAAAGCCACAATGTCTCGTTCATAAGATTCAATCTTATCCTTTAATTGTTTATTTTCTAACAGTAAATTATCTCTTTCACGCTCTATAACCAATTTTTCTTTAAGGATTTCCTGCATTTCATTTTTTGAAGCATCGCCTTTTATCAGTTTAGATTCTTCTTCAATCTTTTTAATCAATAAATCAATATCTTTATTCATTTTAACTTCTCACTAACTAATGCAAACTTTTTATATAATATAAATCCCCTTCTTTAGCTACATTAATAGTTGCTTCACTCTTAACCTTTGAGCGTATCTCATCTTCATAGTATACCACATTTATTGTAAGATTGTCTCCATTATCAGTTACTGTATAATCATATGTTATCTGCTGCGAATAATTAGGAACCCACATTTCAAATTTCTGTTCCGCCTTATTATAAATGTCGCTTTCTTCCAAATTAAGGCCCTCAACATTAAACTGGCTTTTAAGCACCGCTTCAATATCTTTTTTTGATGCATCTCTATACTCAAGTTCATCACTTGCAGGTATATCTAATAAGCTATTATAGTATAAATGGCACAAACCATATTGTGCTAATTTGTTTACGGATACCGTACTTATGTCATCAAATTCATTTATAGCAAATATATATCTTAATTCATAACAGCATTTTATTATTGTTTCTTCCATAAAAGTATTGTTGCTATCATTTGCCTTAGTAGATTCCTCTACCGTAGTTGTCACCTGCACATCTTCAAATTCTTTTTTATCATCTTTATTTATTATCACCAGCACTATTGCCATTGCAATTATGATAACTATTAAAGAAACTCCTAATATTAATTCTTTCTTTTTTTTCACTTCTATATCCCTTTAACGCCGCAAAAATCAAATTTCTGCGGCGTTATTACTGTATTTTTCACACAAATTAAAAATATAATCATTTTTAATCTGTGGCAATGAATTTATTAACATTTTCATGTAAAATTTCACTATTTATTAACTTGTCTCTATACTTATTGGTACTAATTATTAATATTCCCAATAATAATCCTTATAACAGATTGTTTTATCATCTGCTGTTTCAATAAATACATCAGCACTATCAATCCGGCTATATTCCTTATAAGCATCACATGTAATTGTTGAACCTAATGGAAGGTTAACTGATAAACTTTCTAATGGTGTGTTTACTACACTATTAATTCCTGTCTGTTTATTATAATTACCCTTCTTAAAGTAAAATCTGTATGCCATAAAGCAGTTGTTTGTATCTGTTCTTAATACTTTATCACCTTTCGCAATTGTAAATGTACGGCTTGCTGCATCATAAGTGTTCTTCTTTGCTGTAGAGCTAACAACTGCTGTATACACAACTGTTCCTGCAATACCATTTCCATTGTCATCATATGTATCATTGTCCCAATTATTTGAACACATCTGGAATTTAATTTCTTTATCAAGTTCAATTTTGAAACTGCTCTTGTTATTTAATACAGTTCCATCCTGTAATCTGATTGACATTTTTAAAGGTACAATTACAGATACTTCTATTGATTCTTTATCTGAATCATCATTTTTATTATCGTTTCCTGAATCAGGCTTCGTTGTTTCTGAAGGTTTTGTTGTTTCTGAAGGTTTTGTTGTTTCTTCCGGTTTAGTCACTTCTTCTTTTTTAGTTGTTTCTTCTTTTCCGTCTTCTGTCTTTCCATTTTCTGTATCAAGATTTCCTACTACTTTTTCAACCTCTGAAGGTAATCCATTAGTAGCTTTATATGAAACAACTGCTCCACCTGAAATCTCTAATGTATCTGTTATTAACTGTCCATAAATCTTTGTACTTCCTGTTAATACTGTTTTTGAATCAGGTGCATAAACCTTACCTGTTATAGAACTATCACCACTAAATTCAAGATTTCCACTTGTATATACATTTCCTGCAAATATTCCATTTACCTGTGTATACTTTGTAGCATTCATTGCAATTGTGTTGGCATTTACTTCTTTAAAATTATTGTATCCTGCATTTTTTCCTGTAAATACAACTGTAAGCTTGCTACTGTCTCCACCTGCATTAAATGAACCCGGATTTCCACCTGACAATTCATCTACATATAAAACTACGTATCCGTCACCGCTTACTTTAACTTCGCCACCAACGTTTAAATGTTTAACTCTGACAACTGTTGTCTGATTTTTATCTGCATGAATTTCAAATGTCTGTCCATTGTAAAATGATACAGTATCTAAATATGCATTATCAGTTAAATCAAATCTGTTTGTCTGCCATCCAATGTAAACACTCTGTGTACCATCTTTGTATTCTGAAGTAGTTTTTTTAAAATATTCTGAATTCTCATCAGGATAATTATTTGTATTGAATAATCCTGAATATAATTCCTTGTCCATTTCACTAACTTCAATTGGAATATATCCCTGTACGGGTTTATCTACTTTAACCTCCGGCGATACATGTGCAGTTCCTGTAACATGCTTTGTTGCACTGTTTGAATACTTTAAAGTACCATTGTTAATTACAATATCTCCAATTATCTGTCCGCTTCCTGAAAAATTTGCTCCGTTTTTTGCAAGTACCCCATATTCATTTGTGTTTTCTTTTGCCAAAACCCCTATTGGCATTACCACATTAAATACCATCGTCATGACTGTAGCCATAGCTACCATTTTCTTTACTCTTTTCATTACATCCTCCTTCCAATTTTATCGCAGCCTTTTATACACGTATTTACGTATAAAAAAAACTGCAACTCCTTAAAAAGAATTGCAGCCAGACGACCATTGCAAATGTTGCTTTAGGCTCATAGCTTTGTGCCCTATTTTTTCAAATAGTTTACCCTCATCATTTGTAATATATGTCTTTATTTTATAAATTTTTATTTTATATGTCAACCCAAATAAAACTCTTTTTTACATTTTCAAGCCATAAAATAGGATTTTTTTCTAAGCTGATTTATAAAAATATTTTTATTTTCCGGCATTTATTTTATTTCATTAACGCCATCACATCTTCAACAATCTGTTCTTTTGTCAAATGATTTTCTTTAAGAACTTCATTTACATCATATCTGTCTAAGAATTCTTTTTTCAATCCAAAATTTATTACTTTCATATCTGTTGGTCCATAGAATCTTGAAATTTTTTCACCGAATCCTCCGTCTAAAATTCCATCCTCTATTGTGATTACAACATCATGCTCTTTCTTTAACTCTTCAAGTAATTCACTATCGATTCCTGTTATATAACATGGATTAATTAAAGTTGCCTGCGTATCTAATTTATCAGATAAATCATCTACAACTTCTTTTCCTAACTGATAGAATGTTCCTAAAGCAATAACTGCAACCTTGCTTCCTTTTTCAGTTACTTCATATTTATTTAATTTAGAGAAATCTTTTGTTACTTCTTTACCGTCAGATATCATTTCTCCACCCGGCAATCTTATTGCTACAGGATGTTCATTCTGCTCTATACTCCAATCAAGCATTGCAATATATTCTTCTTTTGTCGTAGGTGCCAAATATACAAGATTAGGGATATTTGCCATCATCGGAATGTCGTATAATCCTAAATGTGTTACGTCATTCATTCCATATACACTTCCCCAGAATGTAACTATTGTTGCAGGTGCATTATTAATACACAAATCCTGTGATAACTGGTCATATGTTCTTTGTACAAATGAACTATATACTCCATATACCGGTTTTCCACCATTTGTTGCAATTCCTGCTGCCATTGCAACTGCTGTTTCCTCTGCAATTCCTACATCTACAAATTGTTTTCCTGCTTCTTTTCGCTTGTCCTCTGTAAATCCCATAACAGTTGGTGTTGCAGAAGTAATTGCAACTACTGATTTGTCTTCTTTCATTTTCTTTAACAAATAATCACAAGTTACACTTGAATAATCTTCTCCACCTTCAGCATACAATGATTTTCCTGTCTTTATGTCAAACGGTCCACTGTAATGCCACTGTTCTTTATGCTGTTCAGCAGGTGCATATCCTTTTCCTTTTAATGTATTAATATGAACAACTACCGGCTTACTACTGTCTTTTACTTTATTAAATGCATCGATAAGGCTTGCTACATCATTTCCTTCATTTACATAAACATAATCAAGTCCCATTGCCTTAAATAAATTGCATTCTGCCTGTCCATTTGTTTCACGAAGAAGTTTTAAATTGCCATACAGTCCACCATGATTTTCTGCAATTGACATATCATTGTCATTTACAACAATTATAAGATTTCCTTCTAATTCTACAGCATAATCAAATCCTTCTAATGCTTCACCACCACTTAATGAGCCATCGCCTATTACAGCAATAACATTTCCTTTTTCACCATTTAAATCTCTTGCTTTTGCCAAACCACAGGCAAGACTCACTGATGTTGATGTATGTCCTATAATAAAATGATCATGCTCACTTTCATGAGGATTGCTGTATCCTGAAACATCATCATAATGTTCTTCATAAATATATGCATCCTTTCTTCCTGTAAGCATTTTATGTGGGTATGTCTGATGTGAAACATCATAAACTATTTTATCTTTTGGTGAGTCAAATACATAATGAAGAGCAATTGTTGCTTCTACCATTCCAAAATTAGGTCCAAAATGACCACCATGAATGCTGGCTCTCTTTAATAATGCAGTTCTCATTTCCTCTGCTAATGAGGTCATCTCCTTAACTGTTAATTTCTTAACATCTTCCGGTCCGTTAATCTTTTCTAAATACATTTCAAAGTCCTCCATTAATATTTTTTAAATACAGCATTTACAAAATCATAACCGTATATTGTGTATTCTAAACCATAAACCCAACTTTAGGTCAATATTTATTTTTTCATAAACTTATATGAACCAATTTACGAAAAATATAATATAATGAAGTCAGATTAATGATTTTATTGTATTACAACTTAAATATATAAATTTATAATACGAAGAAAGGAAAATGAAATGTTCTCCTTCAATTGAATTTAACAGGAAATCATTTTATGGTGGTTAATTATGGATACAAATTATTATAATATTGGTGAAGTTTCTAAAATGTTTAATCTTCCTATTTCTACATTACATTATTATGACAGAGAAGGATTATTTCCAAACCTTAACCGTTCAGAATCCGGTGCAAGAAGATTTGATGACGGAACTGTTGAAACATTACGCCTTATTGAATGTTTGAAAAAAACAGGAATGGAAATTAAAGACATCAAGGAATTTATGATGTGGTGTCAGCAGGGACCTGCCACCTATGGAAAGCGCAAAGAAATGTTTATAAAGCAGAAGGAAACTGTCGAAGCCGAAATTGAACATTTAAAGAAAGTTCTTGATATGATTACTTATAAATGCTGGTACTATGATACAGCTATAGCCGACGGAAATGAAGACAGACTTAAGAATCTTTCTCCTGATGATATGCCACCTGAAATAAAAGCTGCGTGGATTAACGCTCATACATAAATACATAAAAGCCACAATTATGATATTTTATTTGTCTTCGATACAATTTTTCATAATTGTGGCTTTATATTTAATCTAAACCTTTAGTCTTTTATTTCTTACAATCCTGTTTCTTTATTCCTGACACTGTACCGCATCATATCCTGTTTCGCCTGTTCTGATTTTTGTTGCACTTGCTACAGGATAACTGAAAATTTTCCCATCACCAAATTCTCCTGTATAAGCGGCTTTTTTAATTGCTTCTATTGTTTTTTCGGCCCATTCTTCTGAAGAAACAACTATTTCAAATTTAATCTTTGGCTGCATCTGAGGTTCTACTTCCATACCTCTGACTATTTCCTTATATCCTCTTTGTAATCCACAGCCCATAACCTGCGACACTGTAAGTCCGTTAACTTCTATTTCCATTAATGCATTTTTTACATCTTCAAATTTTTCTTCTCTTACAATTGCATCTATTTTCATTATCATAGAATTTTCATCTCCTAATCTCATCTAAAAATTTTTAATTAACAAATATTAAATTTGATACTATTTAATTTATAATCTTTATATCATTTTACTTTGACAAATAAGTTTATTATTCAAGGCTTATTACTGATCCATACCGTTAAAACTTGGATAAGCACTTTCGCCGTGCTGTGATATATCAAGTCCGATTTTTTCTTCTCTATCAGTTACTCTTAATGGAGTAAATATTCTAACTATGGCTACACAGATTAAAGTTCCTACAACGGCTATTGCTATTGTAATAAGTATTCCTTCTATCTGAGCTATAAATAATCTCCATTCACCATAAATTAAACCATCCCATTTTGCTACCGGGTTAATTGAACTTTTTCCAAATATTCCTGTTGCGATTCCGCCCCAGATTCCTCCGATTCCATGACATCCAAATGCATCTAATGCATCATCTATTTTTAATTTTTTCTTAATAAGAATAACTCCATAATAGCATATCGGACTTACGAGTGCACCTATTATAAATGATGACCAGATTGGAACAAATCCTGCTCCCGGGGTAATTGCAACCAAACCGATAACCAAACCTGTTGATGCACCTACCAATGTTGTTTTTTTGTCATTTATCACATCTAAAAACATCCATGATAAAAGTGCTGATGCTGATGCAATTGCTGAAGTCATAAATGCATGTGCAGCAAGTCCGTCTGCCTTTAATGCACTTCCCGCATTAAATCCGAACCATCCAAACCAAAGTATTGTAGCTCCTAATACAACAAATGGAATGTTATGGATTCTGTATGTTGCTCTTTCATAACCTTTTCTTTTTCCAAGAATAATAGCGAGTACCAAAGCTGTTATTCCTGAACTTATATGTACAACGTCGCCTCCTGCGAAGTCGACAGAACCTAACTCTGCTAAAAGTCCTCCCTGACCCCATACCATATGTGCTAATGGATAATATACAATTACTGACCAAATGGCTACAAATATAAAGAGTGCCTTAAACTTCATTCTTCCTACAACTGATCCTGTAATTAGTGCCGGTGTTATAATTGCAAACATCATCTGAAATGCACAAAATACTAAATTAGGAATTGAATCTGAATAAGGTCCAATATCCCAGCCTACTCCTTCTAAACCAAACCATCTGAAATCTCCTATTATTCCACCATGGTTTCCACCAAATGCCAATGAGTACCCCAATAATGCCCACATAACAACTGACAATCCCATTATCATGACTATTGCCATCATAGTGTTAACTACATTTTTTCGTCTTACAAGACCTCCATAAAAAAATGCTAACCCCGGTGTCATAAAAAATACCAAAGCAGCACAAATCAACATAAAACCTGTGTCTCCTGAGTTCATACAATAATACCTCCTGCTCTTTTAACATATTTTTCTCAATCTCTTTAGTGTATATGTTATAAATATGGCTTCTACACGTATATCTCTTTGAATTTACTTCTTAGTGATTATACATTTGCCAAATTTTCTACATTTGGCTTTGCCATATATAACGCAAAAAGGACGTGTGGCAAATAAATGCCAAACGTCCTTGTTTGATGAAGCGAAGTCTATCATTTATTAATCATAAACGCAAGTATATAATTAGTTTTTTTAATTATATTATGGATTTACTTTATTTCTTAAAGACTTGCTTTAACTTATTTTGTTTTTGCATAAAATAAGTAAGTTCTACTTTGTGTCCTGCTCTATTGATGTAATTGCAACTGCTCCATCTGCAACAGCAGTTACCACCTGTCTAAGACTTTTTGTTCTTATATCACCAACTGCATAAACTTTGTCCATACTTGTTCGGCAGTCTTCAGTAGCAATTATATAACCTGTCTTATCAGTATCGACAAGTCCTTTTATAAATTCACTTTGTGGTTCCATACCAACTGCAATGAATACAGCTGAAAGAGAAAGTTCCTCTTCTTCTCCTGTCTTCTTATTAAGTAACTTTGCTCCTGTTACAATATCTTCTCCGTAGATTTCACTTACTTCATAACTAGGTTTAAATTCTATATTTTTTGTTTCAAATATTCTGCTCTGAAGTATTTTTGCACCTCGAAGTTCATCTCTTCTATGAACTAAATATACTTTTTCACAAATATGAGAAAGATATAATGCATCTTCCAAAGCTACATCTCCACCACCTACAACTGCAACCGTCTTATTTTTAAAGAATGCTCCATCACATGTAGCACAATATGACACACCTGCACCCGTAAATTCTTTTTCACCCTTTACATTCAGTAATCTGTGTTTAGCTCCTGTAGCTATAATTACAGCCTTAGCATCAACTGTCGCTCCATCTTCTAAATGAATTTCTTTATATTCACCCTTATCTTCAATGGATTCAACTTTTCCTTCTACAAATGGAACTTCTAAAGCATCTGCATGTTCTCTGAATTTTACTGCAAGGTCATAGCCGTTTTCGCCATACAATCCTAAATAATTATCAATTCTGTCAGTGTTTATTATCTGTCCGCCACTAAACATTTCTTTCTCTATAACAATCTGGTCTAGCATAGCTCTTTGAGCATATATTGCTGCTGAAAGTCCTGCCGGTCCACTTCCTATTATTACTAAATCCTTTAAATTTTTATTCATATCTATCTCCCTTTCTTTTATTTAAAATTTTCTATTACTTTTGCTGTTGCCTCTAAATCTTTCTGAGTATGAGCTGCTGATACAAACATTGCTTCAAATTGAGACGGTGCAAGGTTAATTCCTGACTCTAACATATATCTAAAGTATTCGGCATATTTTTCTGTATCAGAAGAAAGTGCTGTATCATAATCTACTACTTTTTTATCTGTGAAAAATACACTCATTAATGAACCAACCTGATTTACGCAAACTTTTTCTCCAAATGATTTTCTTACTGTAATAAGCATTGTTTTCTTTGCTTCAGTGATTTTCTTTTCATTATTTTCTTTTGCCAGAGTTTTGATATAATCTATATTTTTTATCTCTTTATAAATATTTTCAATTTCACTAACTGCGGCTTTATTTCCTTCAAAATATATTTCATTTCTATTGCATGTCATCAGACATATACATCCACTTATATTTTTGTTTTTTCTTACTTTATCATAAAATTCTTTCTTTTTTAATTCATTTAAAGCGTATTTTTCTCTTATAAATGCGTCTGAATTTTTATGGTTAACACTAATGCAGTACATTTCATTCTCCAATTCTTATCTTAATGTTAAGTATGATTAAATAATTTCTGATATTTATAAATCATCTGTTGACCTTAACCAATTTTATCTTTATTTGATAATTTTCCTTTTCAAGATAACTCAATATGCAAAAAATGTCTATCGTAAGCCTGTCTAAATATTTAAAAGAAGGTAGCAATTAATACGACTTAAACTATCAAACCACAGGTTTTAACAATTTAAGATTTTTTCATAATCTTCTTTTGTCATTTATAACATATTTTCCTACTTTCCGTCGCATTCAACCTGTTCATAATCAATAAGTTCCGTAATTGTCGGATGATCTCCACATACTGCACAGCTTCCGTCTGCTTTTGGAAGTTTTATTGTGTGGAATTCCATTTTTAATGCATCATAAGTTAACAATTTTCCTGTAAGCAAATCGCCTACTCCTATAAGGTACTTAATTGCTTCCATTGCCTGCAAACTTCCGATTACACCACCCATTGCTCCAATAACACCTGCCTGCTTGCATGTTGGAACTGCATCCTTTGGAGGTGGATTTTTAAATACACAACGGTAACATGGTCCTTCTCCAGGAACATAAGTCATAAGCTGACCTTTAAATCTTATAATTCCTGCATGTGAAAATGGTTTCTTAGCCATTACACAGGCATCGTTTATTAAAAACTTTGCCGGGAAGTTGTCTGTTCCATCAATTATAAAATCGTAATCTTTAATTAAATCCATTATGTTTTCAGATGTAACAAATTCACGATATGTATTAACTGTTACATCAGGATTCATTGCATTCATGGTTTCTTTTGCTGATTTAACTTTTGCCTTGCCAACATCAGCTGTTCCATGAATAATCTGTCTTTGAAGGTTTGACAAATCTACTTCATCAGCATCAACTATTCCAATTGTTCCTACTCCGGCTGCTGCCAAATACATTGCTGCAGGGGATCCAAGTCCACCTGTTCCTATAATAAGCACTTTTCCATTTAACAGTTTTTTCTGTCCCTTGACACCTACTTCCTGCAAAATAATGTGTCTGGAATAGCGCTCCATCTGTTCATTCGTAAATGCCATTAAAACGCTCCTCCTCCCATGAAATATAAGAATTCGATTGTATCATTTTCTTTACCCTGAGTTGTTTCAAAATCAGCTCTGTTTAAGAACTCATCATTAACTGTTACAGTTACATATTCAGGATTTTCAACTTTTTCAATTTCGATTAACTTTGCAATTGTTGTTCCCTGTTCAATTTCTTTCTTTTCACCTGCTACTGTTACTAACATTTTCACATTCTCCTTACTCTAAAATAATTTTTCAATAACTTCTTCTATATTTTCAAGTTTTATAAATGGGATTTCCACACTTTGTCTTGATGTCAAATGTACGTGTCCATCTCCATATTAGGCTGTTTACGGATAAATCCTGCAACCTGTTCTACTTCTGTGCCTTCCTTATCCCAATCAGTAATATAATTTACATCTGTAGTTTTTATGTTATTTTTCTGATTTTCATCCAGCAATAACAATACAACAATACCCGCTCTGTGTAAATGTTTTACTACTGTGTAAATGTTTTACTACTGTAGAAACATCTTCATTTGCCTGTGGAGCATACAGATAAGTATGTATTCCATATAAATTAAGGGCTTTTTCTATGTCTTCCACAAATGCTCTGTTTGCACCATTTACAAATTCTACTGTTATGGCAGTCTGTCCTTTAATTGCCGCTCTAACTTTTCTGTCTACTCTTCCTTCATATAATGCACTTTCGTCTGTGTTTACTTCTTCAACGACACCGCATGCTGAAGTCATATTTGTTACTCTGTCGATTAAAATATTCAAGTTTTCCTATAATCTTGCTTTGTAATTCATTTTCTTTCTCGTAATTGGTAATTTCCAATAATGGCGTATTACCTATCAATTCTGTTAATTGCTTTACTATATTTCTCATAATCGCACCGCCTTTTCCTAGTTTGCGAATAGGATTAATATATATTTATTGTCGATACTATCATTTATTTTCTACTAAATCAATAAGTTTATAGGTGTTTTTAAAAAATTTTATTGATATTATAAAGAATTTAACCTTCTTTTGTTTTCAATTTTACAAAATATAACCGTATAACTTTTCGTATAACTTTTTACGTATTACTTTTTACGTATTACTTTAAATCTACCTATGATAAAATATTTTCGCATAAAAAAAGGTTCTAAACTTTACTTGGGGGTAAGGTTTAGAACCTTTTTATTTTTATGAAAATGAAGAAACACTTTACATGTCTCTTCATCTTCTTATCTATCTATTACCAGATATTATAACTATCTTATTCTTTTCCTTCATCTGCAAAATATTCTTTTACAAGTTTAACTACAACTCCTGACAACAGGAATACTGCTATAAGGTTTGGAATTGCCATCAGTCCGTTAAATGTTTCAGCAATGCTCCACATAAGTCCTAAATCCATTGTCGCTCCAACTATTGCAACCAATGAATAGACAAGCATAAATGGCTTGTTTACCTTTGGTCCCAACAAAAATTCTATACATCTTGAACCATATAATCCCCATCCGATAATAGTTGAAAATGCAAAACAGCACATTGCAACTGCCGTAAATATAGAAATCCAAGTTCCATATGTCGATGTAAATCCTAAGATTGTAAGCTCTGCTCCTGCGGCACTTCCATAATTTACCGAAATTTCACTACATAAAATGACAAGTGCTGTAAGTGTACATATTACAATTGTATCAACAAATACTTCAAATATTCCAAACAATCCCTGCTTAACAGGTTTTCTTGTATCTGCACATGCATGTGCTATTGAACCTGTACCAAGTCCTGCTTCATTTGAAAAAATTCCTCTCGATACACCTTTTTTCATGCTCATAAAGAAACTTCCTACAGCACCACCTGTAACTGATGCCGGTGAAAATGCTCCTTTAAAAATAGAAGCAAACACATGTGGTATATTCTGAAAATTAAGAGCAACAACTCCTAATGCAAATACAATATAAATTACCGCCATAAATGGAACCAGTTTTTCTGTAACCTGTCCAATTCTTTTTATTCCACCTAATAAAATTAACGATAATAATACTGCAAGTACTATTCCTATAATTAGATTTACTGTAGATGCACTATCTTTTGAAATAATTCCATAATTAAATAATGCTGAATCTATGGCAGTTGTAATTGTATTAACCTGAGTTGCATTTCCTGTTCCAAATACAGTTAAAACACCAAATATAGAGAACAAGTACGCAAGCCAATGCCAATGTTTTTTCAAACCATTTTTTATGTAATACATTGGTCCGCCAACCAGTTCACCCTTTTCATTTGTTTCTCTAAAATGAACTGCTAATGTTACTTCAGAAAATTTTGTGCACATTCCTAAGATTGCTGAAATCCACATCCAAAAAACTGCACCTGGTCCACCTATTGCAATCGCTCCGGCAACGCCTGCTATATTTCCTGTTCCCACTGTTGCAGCCAGTGCTGTACAAACTGCCTGAAACGGTGTCATTGCTCCGTCTGCCGCTTCTTTCTTTTTAAACATACGGCCAATCGTAACTTTCATTGCATATGGAAACTTCCTTATTTGCAGAAATCCCGTTCTAATACTTAATACAAGACCTACGCCTATAATGCAAGTCATTGCAGGAACACCCCATATAAAGTTATTAACTGCGCTGTTAATTTCTTTAATTAGTGCTAGCATTTACTTAATCCTCTTTCCTTAGTATCAAAGAATTTTATATGTAATTGTTCTTTAAGTATATTTTTTAATTTCACTTGTTATTTTCTATAGATATAATCAATTTATTTATAAACCATAAAAATCACTTTAATCAATTACATTATTAAATTCAATCTTTTATATAATACCATATCAAAGGATTATGGTCAAAAAATTAAAGCCTCGTTTTTTCTTCAAAAAAAACTCGCCTTTGTAAACATGGTCTTGCCCTATACAATAAAAACCAGGTGCAATAAGCACCTGGCTTTCTTTGAATATAAAACATTCTTATATTAATTTATGCTTTCGCATTACATTCTAATAAATTAAATATTAAATCTGTGGTCCTGCTGAAACTAAAGCCTTACCAGCTTCATTTCCTTCATACTTAGCAAAGTTCTTGATGAATCTTTCTGCTAAGTCCTTAGCCTTAACTTCCCATTCTGAAGCATCAGCGTAAGTATCTCTAGTGCTCACCAGCATAGTAGAACAGGTTGTCAGTTACAGCATTGGTGGGAGCAGCAATGATGTACACATACTCAGCTGCATCATCCTTATCCAAGTTCACATAGTCAACCTCAGCGGACTGATAGTTAGCAATGTTAGCAAACCCAGTGACAGAGGAGAAGGTAGTCTCAGAACCCTTGGTGCTCTTGATCAGGAACACGGTGTTGGCATCGATAATCAGGCCGTTGTTGTAAGCCGTATTCTGGCTGACGGTGGTCTCACGATTGAACATACCATCGGTGCCATTACCTGCTACCTCAACGGCTGCCATCGTGCCATTGGCCAGGGTAGTGAACTGGAACAGATGGCCATTGACGATGTCATTGCGATCGTGAGAAGCGTTCGTGGCAGCATCAGTAGTCACATAGAACTCTTCCTGAGCAGCACCAGTAGGTGCATTGCCAGAGATAGTCATAATATCGCCAGTGTTGGTGGAATATGTCGGAGTACCAGTCTTCATGGTCTTGGCATAATCAGAACCAATCGCACCGGCGGCAGGCATAAAACTCATCTCACCAATGGTAACAGTACTAGTGGTACCATCCATGTAAGTGACAGTGGCCTGAGCAGTACCAGAGCCATCGGAGGCATTGCCAGCCCACCAAATGCTGTTGATAACACCGTAGTTGGTGTCAGCGGCGATCTTGGTAGCGCCAATCAGGTTGTTGTACTGATCGAAGTACCAGGTGTAGTTGGCAGTATCGTTGCCAGCATCATCCCGAATGAGCTTCATGGCATCATCATACACAGTGCCGTTGATGTTGTGCTGGTCGGCGTTGGTATAGATGATGGTCTGAGAGCCAGTCACAGCAGTGGCAGCGCTCAGAATTTCGCCATACTTGTCGCTGGTGGTGATCACAGCACCGCTGTTAGTGGCACTATTGGTGTTAAGAGTATTACCAGTGTACGCGTTCAGCAGAACCATCTGACCCTCAGTGTAGGTGTAGTTGGTGCTACCATTGGTCAGGGTCAGCTTGCTGTCACTACCATCATACACCGTCAGGTTGATGGTGGCGGGGGTCTTCAGGTGGCCAGCGGCATCGAAGGTAGCGTCCTTCACGCTGTCAACATAAGCCAGGAAGGTGTCGATCATCACGA
>OGYE01000192.1_pt1 | contig 34782 bp, 33 predicted proteins | sample 1576471 | NCBI WGS metagenome assembly OGYE01 (sample SAMEA3541532, study PRJEB24748) | human gut metagenome | biome: human gut; feature: human-associated habitat; material: faeces | place: China | collected 2012
GCTCGAACCTATGACCCTCTGCTTGTAAGGCAGATGCTCTCCCAGCTGAGCTAAGCGACCATGTCTTTCGACAAGACTAAGTATACTATGTTTTTTTACTATTGTCAATACCTTTTTTTAAATTTTTTCAAAAATTTAAAAATTTTTTTCTTTTTTTATTATTTAGTTGATTGTTGTGCTTGTTTTTCCAGCTCCTACAACATTTTCTTGTAAAGATCTCCATGTATTACATCCAACAATTCCATCTGATGCTAATCCTCTTGATGCTTGGTATCTTTTTACTGCATCTACTGTTTGAGCTCCATATACTCCATCAAGTCCGCCTGTTCTATATCCTAGTGTATTTAAATCATCTTGTGCTATGCACACATAATTTCCTCTACTCCCTTGTCTGATTAGTGGATATCCTCCAGAACTACAAGCTGGAGTTCCAAATCTTTTATCAAAATGTACCCAAGTTGGTGACAAAGATACTGGTTCTACATAAGACCATATACCAGAATTCTGTGCACTTCTTCTTAAAACACTTCTTTGTGCATTCGTCCACCCTTGACCTACATCAAATGCAGTTCCTGCATAATGTTGACTCTGGCTTCCATGTCCACCTTCATATGACCTTTTGAATGCAAAACCAACTGGTATTGGACCACCATATAAATATCTTTGGCTATTCCAAGCTTGCATAGTACGTAAATCTGTCCAAAGTATATTACTTTTACTTGAACCTCTAAATTCTTTCACTTTTAATGTTCCATATGTGTTATATGGCATTGCTTCATTCTCGCCTCTAAAAAATGTTTCCATTCTATTAGTGTTTTGATTATATATCAATATTTTTGCCATAAAAAAATCCCCTTTCATAATACCTTTCTACATATTATGAAAGAAGAATGTTTTTGGTTATTTTTTTTCAGTACATTTTACAATAACTCTTTGTTTAGCATCATCTGTACAAGTTATTAATGTAACTTCTCTTTTGCCATTAGTATATTGCGTTGTATCAGACCTGTCATTTGGGCTTACAGTATGTAAATCATATACTTCATATTCTACTGTTCTTTGACTCAAATCTTGTATTTCTACTATATCTCCAACATTAAGTGAAGGAACATCACTAAAGAATACACCTTTTCTTCTATAATTGTGTCCTATAACACAAAAATTTCCTACCTCATTTGGATTTGCACCCCAGAATTTATAAGGCGCTACTTTCATCAATTCTACATTTGTCGTTTGTGCTAAAATCGGATAACTTATATTTATTTTAGGAATTTTTACAATACCTATTGTGTCATATTCTTTACCATTAGGAGCAACATATTTGGATGTTGCAGTTGCCATTTTTAGCTGAGAACTTTGATTTATGTTTTCGTTTTCTTCCTCTGCTTCTTGCGCAACTTCTTGAGTAATTTTAACTACTAAAGCATTTTCACTTGCACCAATTGTTGTTGTATCATTTTTCTTATTTAAAAATGACAATATATCTCCAGAAATTCCAGCTTGTTTATTTCTATCATATTCTGCATAAATATAAGCAGCAAATAAAGCTATTATAAGAAGTATTGAAATCACAAAAAGTATTTTGTACATCTTCTTTTTTCTTTTTAATTCTGGTGTTACATATATTTTTTCAGTTACAAGTATTTGATTCATATGTTCCTCCTTTCCTATTTTTATTTAGCTGCTTCATCTATTGTTATATAATCAATCATGTTGTTTTGTTCTTTATAGAATATTGAAACTTTGTATTTTTTCTTATCACTTATTTTCGCCAAAATTTGGTTTGTCCCATCTTCATTAGTTTTTCCTTTTTCTATTTTCAATTTTATACTATATTTAATTTTTTCTGGGTCAGTAGTTGTAGTATTTCCTGAGTTCTGTGAATCTTCTACTATATTAATTTCATAGCTTCCTAAATTTTCTTTTGCAATTCCAATCAATGTTTTTACGTTTTCAGGTGTAACCTCATCTCCTGTGAAGAACTCAAATTTCGCATTAAATTTATTTATATCAACTTGTGTCATTTCACTTTCTGGTTTTTCAGTTTCCGTCACATTATTTTGTTTTAGCCCTATTGCTTCCATCAATAACCCCATTCTAGTTGTCATCTTTTCTGGAACCACTTGTTTTAATTGTGTTATTACTTTTTGTCTTGATTCTGCTGTGGCATCATTTAGGACATAATTATTATTTGCTAATGTCTGTTTCTTTTCAAAACTATCTCCTAATATTATATTATTGTTTAGGTTTAACGCAGCAGTTAGAATATCTTTTTTATATTCAAATATAGTTTTAATCTGTATTTCAGAATCAGAATTCTTTAAAGTATTTGAAATTCCAGCTTGATATGTATCATCACCATTTGTTACACTTAATACTGCTTCTACATTTTCTTGATTTTCATCAGTTTTCTTTGTTATTTCAATATTATATTCTTCTGTTGTTTCAGTACTTATGCCTGAAATTTGTATTTTAGTTTTTAGCTCATTATTTTCGTCCGTATTTTCAACTGTTATTTTAGCTAAACTTGTAATTTCTATTGCTGTTCTAATCGTTTTTTTGTTTTGCTCATACACAGTTATTTTTACTGCTGGTATTTCTTTTTCATCTGTTATATTGCTGATAATATCATTAATTTTATCTTGATATTTCTCACCTATCTTATCTTCTTCTTTTAAATTATTTAAAATCTCTACTATCATTCCTTCAACTTGTTCACTTGTTAAAGAAACTGTATATGCTTTTGCTGAAACAGTATTATTATTGTATGTTATTTTTGCATCTTTATTACTTGAAAATGTACCATTAGATACTGCGTTAGTAATTATATTCATATACTTATCTTTTATTTTTTGTACATCTTCTTTAGATACAATCTCTTCTGTTGCATTTTCTTTTCCATCAATTACATCCATGATTTTTTCTAATGTTACACTATCTGTTCCAAGGTCTTTAGCAACTTCACCTAATTTACTATCATTTTTTACTGTAACAAATTGTTTTACAATGTCTGTAAATCTAACCCCATATGCTTCTTGGTCTTTTATTGCTTCCGCTTCTAAATATTTTTCATTTCCATATGAAATTTGTCCATCTGCATAGAAATAATCTTCTGTATTATCTTTTTGTATATTTATTTTTGCAGATAAATTATTTATTGGATTTGATACTTCACCACCTTCTGAATATGTGGCTTTAATTTCAGTATCTGATTCATATTTTTCCTCATCTTTTAATCCTTCGTATACTTTTTTAGTTTGTAAATCTGTAAATTTTTCAAGAGTTTCTGAATTTTGTGATATATATTTTGCAAATAATTCTTTATCGCCTTTAAATGTATCTGTTGCTATAAACAAATATGCGAATACTGTACCAGCTACAGCTAATACTAAAATTATAATTAATGTAATTATTAATATTTTTTTACTTTTCATTTACTACTCCTTACTTGCTCATCTTTGCGCTTTGAGCAATTCTTTGTTTTACTGATTCATATACTATTATTCCTGTTGAAACTGATGCGTTTAATGATGTTATTTTCCCCTTCATTGGAATTTTAACATTAAAATCGCAATTCTTCTTTACTTTTTCGCTTATTCCTTTTCCTTCATTTCCTATAACAATTCCTAGTGGTCCTGTTAAATCTTGGTTATAGTAGTATTTTTCTGCATTTATATCTGTTCCACATATCCATAGTCCAACTCTTTTTAGTTCATCTATTGCATCTGTTATGTTTGTTACTCTTGCTATTTTCATGTGTTCTACTGCTCCAGCTGAAGCTTTATTTACAGTGCTGTTTACTGATACAGCTCTTCTTTTTGGAATTATTATTCCATGTACTCCTGCTGTTTCTGCGGTTCTTATTATTGACCCTAAATTATGTGGATCTTCTATTCCATCTAGTATTAATACAAATGGATCTTCATTTTTTTCTGCTGCATTTTGTAAAATATCTTGAATTTCTACATATTCAAATGGTGGTACGATTGCTATTACACCTTGATAATTGTCTTCTTGTGCCATTTCATCCATTTGTCTTTTATCTTTTTCTACAACTATTATTCTTCTTTCTTTTGCTATTCCAAGAATTTTATTTATAGAACCATGTTTTTCTCCTCTTGTTACATATATTTTATTGATATCTTTTCCACTTTCTAATAATTCTAATACTGAGTTTCTTCCTTCTATTTGATCATCAAATCTTTTTTCTTCTCTGTCTTCTTCTCTTCTTATTTCTTTTCTTCTTTCTTCACCTCTTCTTTCAGGTGTTTCTCTTTTATTTTTTCTTCTATCTACTGAATTTCTTCTATCTTGTCCTTTTCTTCTTTCATGTTCTCTTCTTTCTACTCTATTAGCCCTCATAATTTCTCCTTTCTTTTATTCCTCATCTAATTTTAGTACTGATAAAAATGCTTCTTGTGGCATTTCTACATTTCCTATTTGTCTCATTCTCTTTTTTCCTCTTTTTTGTTTTTCAAGTAATTTTTTCTTTCTTGTAATATCTCCACCATAACATTTTGCTAATACATCTTTTCTCATTGCTGATATAGTTTCTCTTGCAATTATTGTTCCTCCAACTACTGCTTGTAGTGGTATTGCAAATAATTGTCTTGGTATTACTTCTTTTAGTTTCTCTACCATTTTTTTGCCTCTTGTATAAGCATTGTCTTTAAAAACTATAAATGATAGCGCATCAACTGGTTCTCCATTTACGTGAATATCTAATTTTACTAGTTTTGATTCTCTATATTCTTTGAATTCATAATCAAATGATGCATATCCTTTTGTTCTAGATTTTAATGTATCAAAAAAGTCATATATTATTTCATTAAGTGGTATGTCGTATATTAGTGTAACTCTAGTGTCATCAAGATATTTCATGTCAATAAATGTTCCTCTTCTGTTTTGGCATATATCCATTATGTTTCCTACATATTCTTTAGGTGTCATTATATTTGCAGTAACTATTGGTTCTTCCATGTACGCTATTTCTGCTTGTGGTGGTAAATCTACCGGATTATATATGTCTAATATTTCTCCAGAAGTTTTGTGAACTTTGTAGATTACTGATGGAGCTGTTGTTATCAATCCTAAATCAAATTCTCTGTCAAGTCGTTCTTCTATTATTTCTAAATGTAATAGACCTAAAAATCCACATCTAAATCCAAAGCCTAATGCTGCTGAAGTTTCTGGTTCATATTCTAATGCAGCATCATTTAATTGTAGTTTTTCTAATGCTATTTTTAAATTTTCATATTCACTTCCATCTATTGGATATAATCCACAATATACCATTGGTGTTACTTTTTTGTATCCTGGAAGTGGCTCTTCCGCAGGATTTTCTTTGATTGTTATTGTATCTCCTACATGTATGTCAGTTAAACTTTTTATGCTTGCTGCAATATATCCAACTTCTCCTGCTTGTATTTCTTGAACTGGCATGTATTGTCCTGGTGCAAAATATCCAACTTCTGCAACTGTGAATGTTTTTCCTGTTGCCATTAGTTTTATTTCATCACCTATTTTTACTTTTCCATCTACAACTCTTACATATGCTACCGCACCTTTATAATTATCATAATATGAATCAAATATTAAACATTTTGTTTTAGCATTTTCATCACCTTTTGGTGACGGTAAATCTGTTACTATTCTTTCTAATACTTCTTCTACATTTAGTCCTGATTTTGCAGATATACATGGTGCATCCATTGCAGGAATTCCTATTATGTCTTCTATTTCGTGCTTTACTTCTTCTGGTCTTGCATTTGGCAAGTCTATTTTGTTTATTACAGGTAATATCTCTAAATCGTTTTCTATTGCTAAATATACATTTGCCAATGTTTGTGCTTCTACTCCTTGGCTTGCATCTACTACAAGTATTGCACCATCACATGCAGCTAAACTTCTTGATACTTCATAATTAAAGTCTACATGTCCTGGCGTATCTATTAAATTGAATGTATATTCTTGTCCATCTTTTGCTTTGTATTTCATTCTAACTGCTTGTGATTTTATTGTTATTCCTCTTTCACGTTCTATATCCATATTGTCTAATACTTGTTCTTCCATCTCTCTTTGTGAAAGTACCCCTGTTTTTTCTATCAACCTGTCTGCTAGTGTTGATTTTCCGTGGTCTATATGTGCAATTATACTAAAATTTCTTATATTTTTTTGATTCATGTTTCCTCCTGTTTTTTCTCATATTTCTTGGCTATTTTATTATAACATGTTTGTTTTTTTTTTTCAATAAAATAAGGAAGAACTTTTTTCTGTCTTCCTTATTAATTATTTTATTCAATTACTTGAACAGGTAAATATTTTACTCCCCATGCCAATGCTTCTGCATGTGAATTCATATATATATCTATTCTATTTCCTTGGATTGCTCCACCTCTATCTTCTACAGTATATTCTTGACCATTTATTATTAGTTTTGTTCCAAATGCAAATTGTCCTGATGCTGCTACTGTTTGACCTGCTGTTGCATGTGTACCTGATGCTGTTCTTCCTGTTACTTTTCCACAACATTTTGCACATGAACAATATGCTGTTACTTTGAAGATTTTTGTTGTTGTACTTGCATTTGTTGTGTTTGTATTTACATTTGTTTTTGCTATTGTACTTCCAGCTCTTGATGTTATGTTTTTTTGTATTTGAACTATTTTGTTTACTGGTTCTTTTACTACTGTTTCTGATAATTTTATTTTTTCTATCTCTTCTTCATTTTGGTATTTTACTTTATAAGTTATTTCTTTTATTCCGTCTTCTCCCTGTTGTATTACTTTATTTTTTGTGTCTTCTGAACCTTGTGCTGCATCTTTGGTAATTGTTTCATATGGTATTGTCTCTTGCTCTACTACTATTTTTTCGATTATTGGCGAATAGCTTTTTAATATTTCATCTAATGATGTTTCTACTCCACTTTCTGATAATTTTGCAATTTGTACTTCTTGTTCTGATTTGCTTGTAATTACTATTTTATTACTGTCTGTTATTTCATCATCTAAGCTTGGTGTAACTCTTTCATCATCTTCTACTACAATATTATTGTCTTCTAATATTTCCTCTACACTTGTTTTGGTTGTTACTACTGTCATTGTGTATCCATTTGCCATTGTTATTTGTACACTTCTAATGTCTATTTCCGTAGCCATTACAGTTACTCCAAATATCAATATAAATATAAGACTTATTCCAATAATCTTCATGATAGAGATAGATGCTTCATCTTTTTTATCCATAAAAATCATTTTTCCTCCTTTTGACGACATTCTTATTATACACGTTTTATATTATTTTGTCAAATTTTCGATTTTTGTGTTACCATTTTCCGTAAGCCTTGGTAATTCTTGGTCTTATATATTATATGTTGCTTGTACTAAAAAAATTCGTAAAATTTTTTTATTTTTTATATTATTTTTTATATTATTTTTTATTCTATTTGCATTTTTTACTATGGTTTGAGCCTAAAATTCTTTTGATATAAAACTAATCTTTCTAGTAAATTATTTCTTTTGAACTGAAAAAAATATCAGGAAATATTTTCTGATATTTTTTATTTATCTCTTACTTTTTCATGGCAAGTGTATCAATATAAAATTATAATTTTTATATTACTTCAAGTTATACAACTTAGAAAAGTGAAACCCTAAAACCGAAGTTGCCACTGTAACCGGCCGTACCGTAGTAGTCACGGTTAGCAGCTGGAAACCTTCCACCTGCACTGATATAATCGCCTCCTCGTACAGCACAAGGACGGCCCGAATTAGAAGTTTTTTCAAGTGTCCATTCATATACATTTCCAGCCAAATCATATATTCCTTGTTTACCAAACTCCTCACTTGCTCCTGTTGATAATAATACAACTGCATAACCACCTTTTGCTCCATACGCCCCTGATGTCCAGTTTGGCTTTTTATAATATTTTGAATCTACATTTGTTATATTCCATGCATTATTAATGTAATTTCCCCAACTTGTACTCTCTGTTGTTAAATCTGCTTGTGCTGTTCCTTTGGTTTCTAAATATTTTAGTACTAGATCCCATTGTACTCCAAACATTAAACTACTTGTATGGTTTCCTGATTCCATATTACTTGCAAGCGTTTGTGCTTGACTACATGTTATGTTATTATATGGATATGCATTTTGTTTTATTACAGGTGTATCTGTTGGCATTACCGTTGCTGAACTAGATTCTTTATATCTCGGATTTTCCATAACTCCTGTCTCGTATTTTCCCACATAAAATCCTCCGTTTTGATATACACTTTTTAGCATCATTTTCTTTAATGAATAATATTCTTCACTTGTTAATCCCACACCTGAATAATATTCATCTTTATAACTTGTTCCGTTTCTATATACATCTGTATATGTGTGTAAATCATCTTCTATTTTTGTATATTCTTCGTCTGTAAAATCCTTTATTTCTAACCCTGCTGTTTTATAGACTCTTTCTGCTTTTGGCACTTCTACCCACACATATTGATTTCCTGTACTGTCTTGGATTGTTAATCCATTCTTTAATGTTGTTCCTTTTACTTGTGTAAATCCTGTTGGTAAGTATGGTCTCGTTTCATTACTTGATACTGAGGTTGAGCCTCCATTTGTTTCTTCTCCTGGTTGTTTTGGCTCTGCTGTTAATGTTACATCTATATCTGAGTTTAAGTCTTCTTTTGTTTCATCTATTGGTGTTTTTAGTAATCTTACTGTTACTTTTAATGTAGTTTCTTCTTGTGCTTTTAATGTTGTTTTTTCTAGTGAACAGATTACCTCAAAATACGTTTGATTTGAACTTGTTGCTTCTGCTGTTAAGTCTGCTGATATATCTGAACTTTGATTTTTTACTGTATATGTCGCTGTTGCTTCATCTCCTTTGGCTGTTAATCCTGTTACATTTACTGTTCCTTTTGTTTTATCACTTTCACTTATTGTTGCTGTTGTTGTTCCTTTTCCACTTGTACTTGGTGTTCCTATAAATTCTACTTTAAAGTTTTCTTGTTTTGCTTGCGCATTTCCTACACCATTTATATTTAATTCCACATTAGTTATTGCAGCATATGCTACTGCTACTAATATTATCGCTACTAGTAGTACTCCTCCTACTATTTTCGTGTTTTTACTCATTTTTCTTCCTCACTTTCGTTTGTTCTTCATATATTTAATCATATCTAATTATTTTTGTTTAGTTCTTTTTTATAATTCTTCAACTTGAATTTTATCTTTTACTACAACTATTGCATAACTTCTTAAATTTGGTATTGCTTGTATTTTTTCTGTTTGATTGTATCTTTCTAGCTGTGTTTTTGCTTCCGCAAGTTTTTGTTGTAAAAGTTCTGGTTTCTTATTATAGTCTTCTTGTTTTATATATTTAAATTCTAACAATACTCCATATCTCTCGTTTAGTTTCTCTCGTGGTATTATTAATATATCTGCATATTCTCCACCAATTTCTAGCTCTGATTTTACATATACTGCTCCTAGCATTCTACATATTGAATAAAATATTACTTTTATATATTTTTCATCAAAACGCTGGTAATCTCTGTTAGATAGGTTTGTTAAAAATGTTCCTAGTGTTTCTATTGCTTTATCTATTTTTCCTTCATATAGAATTTCTTTTATCATTTCTCCATTTTTTATTTCTCCTTGAATTCCTGCTTTTCTCTTTATATATTCAACAAAATATTGGCTATAAATTGTTCTAACCACCTCATTTGGTGTTACAAACTTTGACATTCCAAATTCATTTTGTTCTATTGTTAAATACCCTAAATAAAATAGCAATGATACTAGTTCTTTTTCTCCAAAACTTATTTCTGCATTAAATTTTTCCGTTAATTCACTTTCTACTGGTTCTTCTGCTACTATTTTTTCCAATAACTCTATTTTATTCATATTTTGGCATAAATTCATAAAAGCTTCTATTTTTCCATAATCACTTAATATATTTATATCCACTAATTCTTCTGGCACTTGTCCCTGCTCTTGATATGCATCCAAAAAATATAATGTCATATTTGAATTATATATTTTGTAATTTTCATATTCACTTTTTATCATATTAGAAAATATATATCCATCATAGTTTTCTTTTATTATTGGTATTAATTCTTCTTGTTTTTCTTCTGGTATGTCAATTTCTGTCATTAAATATTTTACATCTTCTTTACTAAAACCTAGCATATCATTAAACCTAATGTTTTTAGTTATATCTCTGGCTATATTGAAACCACTTGTTGTACTATCTAACGTTATTGGTGCTACTCCTGTTATAAATATTCTATCTACTACTGATTCTGTCCCCTCTTTTAATATTTCATACCATTTTCTTACTTTTCCATTCTTAGCAACCAATTCCTTAAACTCATCTGTTTTGAATCCCAATAATTCATTTGCAAAATGGTCATATTCATCTATTATTACATATATTTTTTCATTTCTTCTTTGTTCTCTAAATGCTTCAAATGTACTTCCCAATATTCCCTCTGTGCTCATCTCTGGATTATTGTAAAAGTCCAATTTATAATTTGTTACAAATCTATTTATCCCTATATCTACTTTTTCTCTAAAACCTTTAATTGTTTCTTCTACCGTATTAGTACTTATTCCTGAGAAATTAAATCTTAATACACAATATCTATTTTTATTTGGTGTTGGATTTTTTCCTATATATGTTTTTCCAAATAATTCTTCAAATTTATCTGCTTTATTTTTATCATAGTAACATTCTAATGTACTTGTAAATAAGGTTTTTCCAAATTTTCTTGGTCTTAAAAACATTATTGTTTTATCTGCTAAGTCTTCCATTTTCTCTATATACATTGTTTTATCTACATATACTCTATTTTCTGCAACAATGTCTTCATAATTACTAATTCCTTTTGGCAATTGTCTCATTTCTTACCTCTCTTTCTTTGCACCGATTATTCCGCTTTTTTTCCGTGCAATTTTGCACACCTGAGATCGCTTTTTTTCTGTGCACTATGCACTTCTATTTTACTATTTCGAATCTTAAATTGCAATAAGAATTTTAAAAGATTTGTTGTAAAAAAAATCATTATATGTTAAGATATATACAAATAGATGCAAAGGAGGTATTTCTATGTGGATAGCAATAGCAATTATTGTATTACTAATAATTTGGATTATAGGTATTTATAACGGTTTAGTTTCTTCTAGACAAAAAGTTGATAATGCTTGGAGCCAAATTGATGTAACATTACAAAGAAGATTTGATTTAATCCCTAATTTTGTCGAAACTGTAAAAGGTTATATGAATCATGAATCAGAAACATTTGAAAAAATAACAGCATTAAGAACTTCATGGGCAAATTCTTCATCAGTTGAAGAAAAAGCAAACCTTAACAATGAGCTTTCAGGAGCTTTAAAAACAATTATGGCAGTTTCTGAAAATTACCCAGATTTAAAATCAAACACAAACTTCTCTGAATTATCTGAAGAACTTCGTAACACAGAAAACAAAATTGCTTTTTCAAGACAATTTTACAATGATAGTGTTACAAGATACAACACAAAATTAGAGCTTTTCCCTTCAAATATTGTTGCTAATATGTTTAACTTTAAGCCAAAATCATTATTTGCAGCAGAAAGCGCAGAAGCTAGAAAAAATGTTAAAGTAGACTTTAATAAATAACATATAGTTTGGTTCTGTTTTATAATGTGAGCCAAACTTTTTTCTTAAATATGTAACAAGGAGTGAAATTTATGTTTGAAGATATTAAAAGAAATAAAATGAAATCTTGGATTATTGTTTTACTATTTTTAGTTTTTATTGCATTAATTATTTATTATATATGTATGGCTTTAGATTTAGGTAAAACTTCTATAATTATCGCAATGATTTTTGCAATTGTCTCAACTTGGGGTTCATATTATTATAGTGATAAAATTGTACTTAGTTTAAATAAAGCTAGGCCAGCTACTAAAGAAGAAAATCAAAAACTTGTAAATATTCTAGATGCTTTAGTAGTTTCTTCTGGATTACAATATACACCTAAATTATATATTGTAGAAGATTCTCAGCCAAATGCGTTTGCCACAGGTAGAAATCCAGAAAATGCAGTTATATGTGTCACTACTGGTTTGTTAGATAAATTATCATATTACGAATTAGAAGGTGTTATAGCACATGAAATGGCTCACATTAAAAATTATGATATAAGACTTTCAGCAGTTGTTTCTGTAATGGTTGGCTTTGTTGTAATTCTTTCTGATTGGTTTACAAGAATTTCTTTTTATGGTGGTTCTAGAAGACGTGACGATGATGATAATGGAAATCCAATCTTAATGTTTATTGGATTAATCTTTCTAATATTAGCTCCAATCTTTGGTCAGCTAATGCAGCTTGCGCTTTCTAGAAAAAGAGAATTTTTAGCAGATGCAACAGCAATAGAGTTCACAAGGAATCCAGATGGCTTAATTTCAGCACTTTTGAAAATTTCAGGAGATCCTAATGAATTAAAAGTTGCTAATAATGCAACTGAAAATATGTATATAGTTAATCCTTTTAGAGGTAAAAAATCTTCTTCTAGCTTATGGTCTACACATCCAAGTATTGAAGATAGAGTTGAAGCTTTAAGAAATATAAAATGAAATTTGATTTTTATAGTCCACGCTGTGTGGACTATTTTTTGTGTCTTTTTGTAATTATTTGTCATATCTTAATACAGGAGGATATGATTATGATTGTTAAATGTATTTTATTAGCATTGTCTGCAAGTATTGATGCTTTAGGTCTTGGAATTACATATGGAATTAAAAAGACTAAAATGTCTAGTGTAGGCAATTTAATAATTTTTGTTGTGTTATTTTGTTTATCTGGAATTTCTGTATTTATAGGTCATTATATTTCTGTTTTATTTTCTCCTATTGCTTCTGCTTTATTAGGTGCTTCGCTTTTAATTTTGCTTGGAGTTTATAATATTTTTAAGGCTCAAACTAAAAATTGTTCTACAAATTTTGATACAGATAGTTCTAATTATATTGATGCCAAAGAAGCTTTTATTTTAGGTTTAGCTGTTGCTGTTGATGCTTCTTGTGTTAGCTTAGGTTCTGGAATGATTGGTATTGGAGGGGTTATCTTACCATTTTTAATGGCTGTTTTCCACACTTTTTTCGTTAATTGTGGAAATCTTGTTGCTAATAATATTGTTCAAAAATTTACTATTTCTTCTAAGCTTCTCTCTAATCTATCAGGAATAATTTTAATTTCTATAGGCTTCTTTAGATTACTAGCTTAAATTGGAGGTTTTTAATATGATATTTAATTGTATTTTGTTGGCCTTGTCTGTTAGTATTGATTCTTTAAGTATTGGTATTAGCTATGGCATAAAGAAAACTAAAATTAATAATATGAGTAATATTATCCTGTTTGCTATATCATTTTGCATTACTTGTGGCTCTATATTTTTAGGACATTATATTTCTGCTTTGTTCTCTCCTACTGCTTCAACCATCCTTGGTTCTTCTTTTTTAATTATATTGGGCATTTATAATATTTATAAAACTATAAATGCTCCTTTAACTGATTACGATATTGACCATTCTAATAATATTGATACTAAAGAAGCTCTTTTTCTTGGTTTGGCACTTTCTATTGATTCTGCTTGTGTAGGTATTGGCTCTGGCATTATTGGTTTTAATGATATTATTTTGCCTTTCTTCGTTGCTTCTTTTCAACTTGTTTTTCTTAATTGCGGCAATCTTGTTGCTAATAATATTGCTAAATATATCAATATTTCTGAAAGAGCTCTTGCTATTTTTTCTAGTATTATTTTGATTTTTGTTGGAGTGTTTAAAGCTATATAAAATAAAACCAGCACTATATTTAGTGTTGGTTTCTTTCCTATTTCAACTTCATAGAAAGCAATTTAGAAATACCTTTTTCCTCCATTGTAACACCGTAAACTGTATCAGCCGCTTCCATAGTACCTTTTCTATGAGTAATAACTAAAAATTGTGTATCTTTAGCAAATTTCTTTAGATATTCAGCATATCTGTAAACATTAACATCATCAAGTGCAGCCTCGATTTCATCAAGTACACAGAAAGGTGCTGGATTAATTTTTAAAATTGCAAACAATAGTGCAATTGCTGTAAAAGCTTTTTCTCCTCCTGAAAGTAAAGTCATATTTTGAAGTTTCTTTCCTGGTGGTTGAACTGTTATATCTATTCCGCACTCAAGAATATTTGTTTCATCAGTTAAAGTTACTTCTGCCATACCTCCACCAAATAGTTCTTTAAATACCTCTCCAAAGTTTTTATTAATAACTTCAAATTTTTCTTTAAATTGTTTTCTCATAGTTTCAGTCATGTCTTGAATTACATTTCTCAATTTAGCCATTGTTTCATCTAAATCAAGTCTCTGTTCACACATAAAGTCATATCTTTCTTTTTGATTTTTATATTCTTCTATTGAATCAACATTTACACTTCCAAGTTCTTTAATGTCTGTTCTTAACACATTTACTCTTCTTTGTGTTAATGCTACATTTTCAGGTTTCTGATAATTTCCTGCATTATTAGGTGTTAATTCATACTCTTCCCACATTTTATTAATAATTTCTGTAATATCTTCTTCAGCTTTTGTTTTCTTAACCTCAAGTTTAGTTATTTGAGCTTTTAGTTCTTCAATTGTTTTAAATTGTTCTGTCTGCTCGTCTTCCTTCTTAGTTAGCTTTTCATTTTTTTCTATTCTTTCTTTTTTTAGTTTTCTTATTGTATCTCCACTATTAGAAACTTTTGACTTTATCTTTTCTATCGCTTGTCTTGTATTTTCTATACCAGTTTTTAATATCTCATTTTCTTTATCTGCATTTTCTATTTGTAATTTTTTGTTTTCTTTGTTTTTGCTATGTGTTTCAATTTCCTTTTGAATCATTTCTGTTATTTCTTGAATTGAAACTTCACTTTCATTAAATGAAGAAACTGATATCTTTAAATTTGTGATATCAAAATTTAAATCATCAATATATTTTTGACTGTCTTTATTGGCATTTGAAAATTCATCAATTATTTTTTGGTCTTCTTCATTTTGCTTATTCATATTTTCTATTTGTTTTTCGTTTGCATCTTTACTTGCCACTGTCTCTTTTTGACTTTCTGCAGTTCTATTTTTTTCTTGTTTTAATTTTTCTATTCTCTTTTGAATTTGTTCTATATTTTCATCAATTGAAATTACTCTTTGCTTTTCTGTTGCATATGTTATATCTGTCTCTTGCAATTGCTTTTCTAATGCTTGTATTTCTTCAATAATGTCTTCTGATGAATTTACATATTTCTCTTTATCTTTCTCTGACTTTTGAATTTTTTCTTTTAATTTTTTTAGCTCTTTTTCAAGTGTTTCTATTTCTCTGCTTCTTCCTAAAATATTTACAGTCTTCTTTGCTACTGAACCACCTGTGATAGCTCCTGATGGATTTATTACATCACCTTCTACTGTTATTATTCTGAATGAGTAATTATTTTCTTTAGCTATATTTATTGCATTTTTCATATTATCCACTACAACGGTTCTTCCAAGTAAATTTAAAATAATTTGTTCATACTTTTTATCAAATTTTACTAAGTCTGCAGCAATTCCTATAACACCTATTTTCTTGCCTTTTATATTTTCAACTTTCTTACCTTTTACAGAAGTGATTGGTAAAAATGAGGCTCTTCCTAAATTATTTTTTCTTAGATGTTCTACCAATTTTTGGGCATCTTCTTCTGTGTCTGTAACTATATTTTGTAAACTTGCTCCTAAACACATTTCTATCGCTGTTTCATATTCACTTGGCACTGAAATTATATTTGCTAAAACTCCATGCATTCCTTTTCCAAGTTCTTTTATTTTTTCACAGTCTATTAATAGTAACTTAACACTTTTTATATATCCTTCTTTTTCTTTTTCTGTTTCAATCAGGAAGTTATATCTTGATTGTTTCATTCTCATCTCATTTGTATTATTTACTATTTGTGAATCATATTCTTTAATTTTGTCACTTATCTCTTCTCTTTTGTTGTCTATTTCTTCTATAGACTTTAGAATTTTATTTCTTTCTGATTCTATTTCATTAAAACTTTTAACTATATCTTCTCTTTTCATTCTTGTTCTATCAAGTTCTAATATATTATTATCAACTTCATTCTGGATTTGCTTTTGTCTTTTTTCAGCATTTTCTATATTTGCTGTTTGTGTACTTATTTCCGCCTGTAGTTCATATTTCTTATCTATATTTTCTTCTACTTGTTTTTTTAATTTTTCTATTTTTATTTCTTTACTGCTTAATTTCTCTGTTAGTTTTTTTAATTCTTCTTCTTTTTCTTTTAATTCATTTTCAAATTGTTCTTTATTCTGCTTTAAATTATCTTTTTTAGATTGTTTTTGTTTGATTTCTTGTTTTAAAGTTTCAATCTTTTCCTCTAATTCTACAATCTCTTCCTGATATTGTTTTGTATTTTCTATATTGTTCAAAATCTTTGTTTCTGCAACATTTATATTTGAATTTAACTTTTCTATCTCTTTTTCACTTTCAAATCCAAGATTTTGCATTTCTTCTATTTTAGTCGTAATTTCATCAATACTATCTTTTAATTCTTCTTTTAATATTTTTATCTTTTCTAATTTACCTTCTTCTTGATTTAGTGTTGAATTCATTATATCTTCATTTTCTGTAAATTCTTCTAAAGATTTTTTAAGCTTTTCTATATTATATAAAAACAATCCTACTTCTATATTTTTTAACTCTTCTTTTAAATTCAAATACTTTTTGGCTTTTTCAGCTTGTTGTTGTAATGGTTCTAAATTACTTTCTATTTCTGATAATATGTCATTTATTCTTAATAAATTTAGCTTTGTTTGTTCAAGCTTTCTTTCTGTTTCTTCTTTTCTTGTTCTGTATTTTACAATTCCTGCTGCTTCTTCAAATATATGTCTTCTATCTTCTGATTTATTGCTTAATATTTCGTCAATTTTTCCTTGACCTATTATGGAATATCCATCTCTCCCAATTCCTGTATCCATAAATAATTCTAATATATCCTTTAGCCTACATGGTGCTTTATTTATGTAATAGCCAGTTTCTCCACTTCTGTATATTTTTCTTGTTACAGTAACTTCTGAATATTCTATTGGCAAACTTCCATCAATGTTATCAAATACTAATGATGCTTCTGCAAAACCTAATGATTTTCTACTTTGTGTTCCTGCAAATATGATGTCTTGCGTTTTGGCCCCTCTAAGTGACTTCATACTCTGTTCTCCGAGTATCCATCTTATGCAGTCTGATATATTACTTTTCCCAGAACCATTTGGACCTATTACGCTTGTAATTCCTGGCATAAATTCTAATACTGTTTTATCTGCAAACGATTTGAATCCTTGCATCTCTAATCTTTTTAAATACATGTTTCTCACCTTTCTTGCTGTATTTTATCGTAAAATGTAAAAGTAGTCAATAGTTACTGTTACTATTGACCACTTTGTAAATCTACTTCAAAATAGAATTCAACTCCCTTTGGTTTATTTTTAACACCATAATCATTTCCGTAATTATTCATAATAGCTCTAACAATAGATAATCCTATTCCACTTCCACCATCATCTCTATTACGGGCTTCATCAGCTTTGAAAAATCTATTCCAAATACGATTTAAATTTTCTTCTGAAATATTATCGCCAGTATTAAATACTGTTACTCTTGCTTTTTGTTTATCCTGCAAAACTACATTTGTAATTTTTATATACTTTTCTCCATCAATATCTTTTACATGTTTTATTGCATTAGTTAGATAATTAGTTATTATTTGGCTAAGATACATATCATCTGCAAAAACATCTATCTTGTCAGGAGTTTCAAATATCACTTCTGTTTGTTTTTCATCAATCATTACTTTAGAAGTTCGTACAATTTCTTTCTCCAATTCAACAATATTAAATGTTCTATTGTTAAATTCTCTTTTTTCATATTCAAGTTTTGTTAATTCAATTAGCTGTCTTACCATTTTGTCCATTTTATTTGTTTCATCTAATATTACTTCTGCATAAAATTTTCTGCTTTCTGGGTCATCATTGACATTTTCTAACAGACCTTCACTATATCCTTGTATTAATGCAATAGGAGTTTTTAATTCGTGAGAAACATCTGAAATAAAGCTTTTTCTCATTTCATCGATTTTAGATTTTTTCTCAATATCTCTCTCTAATTCAATATTGGTACTCCTTAATTGGTTAATTGTTGTTTCGAGCTTGTCAGACATCATATTTATACTTTCTCCAAGTTCATTAATTTCGTCATCATCATCTGTTACTGCATATTTATGGCTAAAATCTAAGTTTGCCATCTTTTTTGCAATATTATTTAATTCTGAAATTGGACTACTAAATGTTTTAGAAATATATATTATTGCAATTCCACCTATTACTATTACAATTCCTGCTATTAAATATAGAAATCTATTAGATATTCTAACACTTTCCTGTATTGAAGATATTGGTATTCTTATATATACTCCATATCCATTATCTAATTTTCCTGATAGCAATATATAATTTGCACTTGTTTCTGTATCTTTAATATTTCGTATCTCTAATTTATCTGTTTCTTCTAATACTTTATATTCTTTTTGCTTATTAATTCCCCAAAAATCTATAATTACTCTTATATTTGACAAAAAGTCTTTGTTTGATAAATATACTGCTTTATCATTTTCATCTTTTATTATAATATCAAAATTATTTTTTATTGCAACTCTATCCAGTTCATCTTTAAAATTTGTTGCTGGATTATCAGAATTGTAATAATCATTTATATTATTATAAAGTGATTTTAATTGATTACTTTTAGTATATTGATAATATTTTTCTAATACAAAACTATTTACTAATATTAAAAACAATATTATTGACAAAACTACTATACACATTATAAAAAATAATTTTCCTCTAACCGTCTTTGCTTGTTTTGATAGTTTTACCACTTTCAATTCCTCATTTCTTTATTTCGAATTTATATCCTATTCCTCTAATTGTTTCAATATATTTTCCTTTTTTCCCTAGTTTGTGTCTAATTTTTTTTATATGACTATCTATTGTTCTAGAATCTCCGTAATAATCATAGTTCCAAACATTATTTAAAATTTTATCTCTTGAAAGTGCTATATTTTCATTATCTAGTAAATATTTTAGTAATTCATATTCTCTTAAACTCAAGTCTATTGGCTTACCATCAACTTTTACAGTTCTTCCTTCTTGATCTATTGTTATTCCATCATAATCTTTTATTTCTTTTGTATCTCCATATGTTCTTTTTAAAATTGCTTCAACTCTTGCAACTAAAATCTTAGGACTAAATGGTTTTGAAATATATTCATCAACACCTAATTCAAATCCAAATAATTCATCTTGTTCTTCTCCTCTCGCAGTTAACATTATTACAGGTACATTTGAGTCTTGTCTTATTTTTCTAAGTACAGACCATCCATCAAGTTTAGGCATCATTACATCTAATAAAATTAATTTTATCTTATTTTTATTTTCTTCAAATACTTCTATTGCTTTTTCTCCATCTTCTGCTTCTAATATTTGATACCCTTTAGCAGACAAGAAGTCTCTCAAAAGCTTCCTCATTCTTGATTCATCATCAACTACAAGAATATATGTTCCTTCCATTTTATTTCCTCCATTAAAGTTTACTTTAGTTCTATTATATATATTGTATATGTTTTTTTTGTGAAGAATTAGTTATTTTTTACGTATATAGTTTGTGTATTATATGCTAATTGAACTTTTTCTTTTTCAAATATTGACATTATTGCATAATTTATTTCTTCTTTATGTTTTAAATATTCCATATATGCAACTACATTCATATATACCTGTACAGCTAGTTCATATCCATTATCAGAAATCTCTTGAATTCTGATAATTTGACTATTATCCTGTATTATATCCTCTCTACTTTTTAGCATGTCTTCAATTTTTTTTCTTACTTTTTCTACCTTTTCGATTGGTGTATCTAATTCAATTGTAAATTTCATATAATATCTTCTTTTTTCTATTTCACTATAATTAATTATAGCAGTCTCTGCCATTTTAGAATTCGGAACATGTAATATTGAACGATCTAAAGTCCTTATACTTGTACTTCTAAATCTTATTTCTTGTACACTTCCTTCATATTCTCCAACTTTTATATAATCTCCGACTTTAAATGGTCTGTCAAGAAATATAGATATTCCTCCAATCATGCTTTTAGCAGTATCTTGTGCAGCAAGTGTTATTACTACCCCACTTATTCCTAGTCCTGTTATTAATCCACTTATATTATATCCAAATTCGGAGATAATCATAAAACCTGCTAATATATATACTCCTATTCTTACTGTTCTTAATATTGTATTCATTGTTACTTTATCAATTTCTTTAGAACTTTTATCTCTTATTTTTGAAAATATTACATTCTTTTCATTTAAACCTTCGCTAAATGCTTTAGCAACAAATAATATCATCGATATTTTTAATATTTTTTCCATCATTCGTTCTGCTTGTGAACTAAATGTTATAATATCTTTTACCCTGCTTAATGCAATATATATTCCTATAAATGTAAATATAGTTTTTAGTGGTAAATAAAACGGATTTTTCTTTATTGCTTTTTTCCTTTGTTTTTTTAATGTGAACATTTTTATGATTAATATTGCAACTGCAGAACTTAATATTCTAAATCCTAATACTATTCCTATGGCAATTGCTATTTGTATTATTGTATCTATATCCATATTTTCCTCTTTCTTTTCTAAAAAAAACTGTCGAATACAACAGTTTTTTAGTTTAGTTCATATAATCTCTCAATTTTTTACTTCTGCTTGGATGTCTTAATTTTCTTAATGCTTTTGCTTCTATTTGACGTATTCTTTCTCTTGTTACATCGAATTCTTTTCCTACTTCTTCTAGCGTTCTAGCTTTCCCATCTTCTAGTCCAAATCTTAATTTAAGTACTTTAGCTTCTCTTGGTGTTAAAGTATTCATAACTTCTTCTAGTTGTTCTCTTAAAAGAGTATATGATGCAGCATCATGTGGTGCTGGTGAATCTTCATCTTGGATAAAATCTCCTAAATGACTGTCATCTTCTTCTCCTATTGGAGTTTCCAAAGATACAGGGTCTTGTGCTATTTTTTGAATTTCCATTACTTTTTCTACTGACATATCCATTTCTTTAGCTATTTCTTCTGGTGTTGGTTCTCTACCTAATTGTTGTAATAAGTGTCTTGATGTACGAATTAGTCTGTTTATTGTTTCTACCATATGAACTGGTATTCTTATTGTTCTTGCTTGGTCTGCTATTGCTCTAGTTATAGCTTGTCTTATCCACCATGTTGCATAAGTACTAAATTTGAATCCTTTTGTATAATCAAATTTTTCAACTGCTTTTATTAATCCCATATTTCCTTCTTGTATTAAATCTAAAAATAGCATTCCTCTTCCTACATATTTTTTGGCAATACTTACTACTAGTCTTAAATTTGCTTCTGCTAATTCTTGTTTTGCTTCTTCATCATTATTTAAAATTCTTTTTGCAAGTTCTAATTCTTTTTCATATGAAAGTAATGGTATTTTTCCTATTTCTCTTAAATACATTCTTACTGGGTCATCAACACTAATTCCTTCAAAGCTATTATCTGTTATTTCATCTAATTTTAGTTCTTCAACTTCTTTTAAATCATCAACATCTGGTTCTTCTTCAAAATCATCATTTAAAAGTGAAACTCCCATTTCTTCAAATGCATCAAATACTTTGTCTATTTGCTCTGGATTTGTATTTTCTAATTCTTTTGCTAATTCTCCATATGTTATTTTTCCACTTTCTTTAGCTTTTTTTACTATTTTACTTACTTTTTCCGCTTCTGTCATTTTTTCATCAGATTCTGTTTTGTTATTTGTTTTTTCTTTTTTTATTTCTTCTATAAGCTTTTCTTTCTTTGCATTCTTTTCATTTTCTGCAAAGTTATCCAATTTCATTTCAACTTGGTTTTCATCTTTCTCTTTTTTCACGAAGAATTCCCCCTACCTAATTTTTGACAACGCAATTATTACATTACTTAGTTCTTTCCCCAATTGCGTCTTTTTTTGTGCGTCTTGTTCTATTTCTAATTGTTTTAAAATTTCCCTTTTTCTGTTTTCTAAACGCTCTTTTTCATATTTTGTTAAAATATCTTCTACTGCTTTATCTACATCTTCTATTTCAAAGTCTGTTGCCATTAACATTGTTATATGGCTCTGCATTGTTTCATCAAATGTGTCTATAAGTTTGTTTATATTACAATCTTCTTTTTCTAATTCATTATACAATTCTTTGGCTATTTTTTTGTTTATTTCGCTTCTAAAATCTTCTGGTTTTATTTTTTCTTTAATTTTTTGAAAAATATTATTGTTATTTTCTAATAATATTGCTATTATTGTATTTTCTCTTCTTTGTAAATCTTCATCAATAATATCATCTTTAATTTCAATTTCTACACGTTTTACCTCTTTTGTATTACTCTGTAATACTTTATCTGTTTTATTTCCTGCATATATTAGTTTATTTACTTCTGCATATATTGCTTCTTTTGAAATATTATAACCTTTTGCTATTTTTTCTATGTATATTTCTCTTTCCATTGTGTTTTCAACTTTTGAAAGTATTTTGGCTATTTCATTAAGAAATTTTATCTTATCACTAGTATTATCAAGATTTAAATCTTTTTTTAAATTTTTTACTGTAAATTCAACTAATGAAATTGCATTATCCATTGCAAGTCTAAATCTACCTTCTCCAAATTTAACAATATATTCGTCAGGATCTTTTGCACCTTCTATTTGTAACACTCTCATGTCACATCCCATTTTTTGCAATATTTTCATTGACCTTTCTATTGCAGTTTGACCTGCTCCATCTGCGTCAAATCCTAATATTACTTGTTCTGTGCTCTTTCTTAGTAGCCATCCCTGTTGCTCGGTTAACGCTGTTCCTAGTGCTCCAACTACATTTGTTATCCCTCTTTGATGTAATGATATAACATCCATATATCCTTCTACTATTAATAACTTTTTAGCAGATTCTTTTTTGGCTACATTTAATCCAAATAAGTGTCTTCCTTTACTGTATACTACATTTTCTGGTGAATTTATATATTTAGGTTGCGGAAATTTAGGGTCTTTTATTTTTGAGTCATCTAATATTCTTCCGCCAAAAGCAATTACTTTTCCTCTTGCATCACAAATTGGAAACATTAGTCTTTCTCTATATCTATCTATATATGTTCCATTTGCATTTTTATTAACTAAGCCTGATTCTAATATTTCTTTTTCTCCAAATCCTTGTGCTTTTAATGCTTTATATAATTCATCAAATTTTCCTGAAAAACCTATTCTATATGCTTCTAGTGTTTCTCTATTCATTTTTCTTTTTTTTACATATTCTTGTCCGATTTTTGCAACTGGTTTGTACAAATTCTGATGATAAAATTCTGCTGCAAATTCATTTACTTTGTATACTTTTGCTTTTAGTTCATCTTTAGCTGCATCGGCACTATTTTCATATGTTGGTAATTGTATATTTGCTCTCTCCGCTAATTGTTCTAATGATTCTTTAAATGTTATTCCTTCTATTTTCATTAAAAATGTGTAGACATTTCCTCCTACCCCACAACCAAAACAGTGAAAAATCTGTCTATCAGGTGATACTGAAAATGATGGGGATTTCTCGCTATGAAATGGGCATAGTCCAAAGTAATTTCTTCCTTTTCGAGTTAAATGTACATATTGTGATATGATATCTACTACATCATTATTTTGTCTTACTTCTTCAATTATCTCATCACTATATCGCATCATTTTCCTCCATTCTACACATAATAGTACATAATAATATTATTCGACGAATTTTACATAATTCCCTCTTTTTTATGTGTTTTTTTTATATTACGGTTAAAAGGGAACATTTACTGTTCCCACTCTCTATTCTACTATTTCAAAATCTATTCTTCTTAATGCTTTATTTGCATCTGCAACTCTAATTTTAACCTTGTCGCCTATTTTATATATTTTATTTGAGTGCTCTCCTATTGCTTCTCTTCTTTCTTCGTTATATATAAAATATTCGTCACCTAATGTTTCATATCTAATTAATCCTTCAATTGTATTTTCTAACTCAACAAAAATCCCAAAGTTTGTAATTGAAGAAATGATTCCCTCATATTCTTCTCCTATTTTATTTTCCATATATTCTGCTTTCTTTATATCTTCTGCTTCTCTTTCAACTTTTGTTGCTGTTCTCTCTCTTTCTGAACAGTTTTCAGCTCTTTTTTCTGCTCTCTTTTCATATTTTTTTATCCAAAACTCATTTACCATATAGTCATTTTCTAAGTACTTAGATATTATTCTGTGTATAAATAAATCTGGATATCTTCTAATTGGTGACGTAAAATGACAATAGTATTTACTTGCAATTCCAAAATGTCCTTTATTTTCTGCTTCATATTTCGCAACTCTTAGTGTTCTTAATATAATATTTGATACAACCTTTTCTGTTTCTTTTCCTTTTACATCATCTAATATTTTTGCAAACTCATTGGGATATATAATATCTTCTTTTGAAATTTTTATTTTATACCCAAAGTTATATAATACTTTATTTAAATCTTTTACTTTGTCCAAATCTGGTGCTTCATGGTTTCTGTATATAAATGGTGCTTGTAACCAATAAAATTTTTCTGCAACTGTTTCATTTGCAGCTAGCATAAATTGCTCTATTATTTCATTAGAAAAATATGTCTCGTATTTTTGAACATCTATTGCGAAGCCATTCTCATCAAGAGTTATTTTACTTTCTGGTATATCTAAATTTAAATATCCATTCTCTTTTCTCTTATTTTTTAAAATTGTTGCAAGTTCTGCCATTAATTCAAAGTCTTTAATATATTTTTCATATTTCTTTAATATTTTTTTATCTGATTTATCTAAAATTTTCTGAACATCTGTATAATTCATTCTTTCTGTTACATTTATAACTGCTTTATATATATCAGAATTCACTATTTTAGCTTTTGGAGTAATTTCCATTGAACATGAAAGTGTGTATCTATCTTGTCCTGCATTTAAACTACAAATTCCATTTGACAGTTCTCTTGGCAACATTGGAATTACACGTCCTAACATATAGATACTTGTTCCTCTTAAATATGCATCTTTGTCTAGCTCACTTTTTTCTCTAACATAATAACTAACATCAGCAATATGAACATCAAGTTTGTAATTACCATTTGATAATTTTTCAACATGAATCGCATCATCTAAGTCTTTTGCATCTTCGCCATCAATAGTAAAAATGATATCTTTTCTTAAATCCTTTCTATTTTGAATGTCTTTTTTATCTATTTCATTCCCAAAACTTTTGGCTTCTGCTACAACTTCTTCTGGAAACTTATATGGTAATTCATATTGTTTTATTAATGATAGCATGTCTACACCTGCTTCATTTACTCCTCCTAATACTTCAATTATTTTTCCTTCAGCATTTTTTCCTTTTTTAGGATATTGTGTTATTTTTACCATAACTTTGTGATTGTTTCTTGCCTTACCCCAATTCGATTTTGATATAAATATGTCTGTTCCAAAATTTTTGTCATCAGGAACAACAAAGCCAAAATTTCTACTTTTTTGAAATGTTCCTACTACAGTATCTTTTTCATGTCTAATTATTTTTACTATTTTTCCCTCTGCCTTTTTATCCTTTTCTTTATTAGCTTCTTGCAAAATCTCAATACTTACAGTATCTCCATTTAAAGCATTTAATGAATTTTCTTTTGCTATATATATTTCCTCTTCTTGTTCTTCAATTTTCACAAATCCATATCCTTTTTGATTTTTTCTATATATTCCAATTTTATTTTCTTTTTTCATTATTTCCTCCATTACACCAAAAAAGAACAGTTAACATGAACTGCCCTTTTACGCTATGTATATTATTGAAAGCACTATTACTACAATAAAAAATGCTATTCCTAATATAATTGTCCATCTTTTTTGTTTTCCTTCTTTTGTTCTACCTTTATTTTTTTCAAAGAAGTTATTTGTTGATGAACCTGTAATTGTTGAAGATAATCCAGCATCCTCTTTAGATTGGATTAGCGCTAATGCTGTTAAGGCAAAGCATATTATAAAAAGTATCACTGTTAATATTATTTTTATTACTTGCATTTAGTATTCCTCCTAACGATTTTCTTTACACTTGAATATTTTACCACATAATTCCTAGAAAATCAATGCTAATACATTAAAAATCACAAGTTTTATCATAATTCCAATAAATAAGCTACAATTTGTACTTTTTATGCAACTTTTATTTAATTCTTCAAATCCATGATAAATTTTATCAATTTCAGAATTATCTATATATTTTGATTCCTGCATATATTCTCTTGCTAAAAATTGTGCTTTTATCATTGCATCATTTTCTAAAAAAACTCTTATCACATAATATATAAAACTTAAAATCAAAAAAATATTTGAATACATAATTTCATTTGATAGTTTTTTGCAAACTGTAAGTATACATATAATAATGAAAAATACTAAATATATATTAGAAAATATAAAATTAAATATTAACATTTTTTTATCTTGTATTGAATGTAAGCATTCATGAGCTACTGTTTGAATTCTGGTAAAACTCTCATGTGTATTTCCAATTGTTATTTTGTCTTGAATCGCTATATATAATGTAGCTTCTGAGTTTTCATTTTCTTCTATTTGGGTAGTGTTATTTCCTAACTTTTTTAAAATTTGTTCACATATTTCTTTATTTGTTGGTAATTTTTTTGCTATTTCATTTAACTCTTTATTTAATGCAATAGCTTTTAATTCTTTTATTTTCACATTCATCATTGAATATATTACAATAATAGCTATTATCGTTACAATAATTATAATTAGTTCCATTTTTATTCCTTTCTTTTTATGTCCCTAATTACATTATAAAATCAATTCATTTATTTTATTAAACTTTGGATTGCATTTCCAATAATTTTATTTACATCTGCAATCATTATATTAAATTTCATTTCAGCATCAAAATATTTACTTGCTTCTTGATTTTGTATTAGTTCTCCATACAATTCTTGAACATGTCTCATTTTGTTTTCATCATCTTTGCCTGTTTGAATCGCTATTATTTGAGCCTCATATCTTGCTTTTTCGAATTCTTCTATTTTTGATTTTAGCTCAAAATTTAAGTTAATTGCTTGTTTTGCCATCTGATATGTAATAAATTCTTCTGATTGTTTTATTTCTTCTGCTAATTTATTTGCTGTATCATATACGTTCATACTTAATTCATTCCTTTCTCAAAGCATAAATCCTGTTGAAAAGTTGTAATTATTTTCGACATTTTCCTCTATTATAAACAAATAGCTGCATATTTATTTTATATGCAGCTCTGTTTTGCTTTAGGCATATGCTTGACGTTTCCTGAAAGATAATAAATTTGTAATTTCTTTCTCTGTTCCTTTGGCTTTTTTGGTTTTTTGTGCATTTTCTTGTTCTAATTGTTTTCTTTGCTTTTCAGCCATTGTCTCACATATAGCTTTTTGATAAATAAAATGTGTATCTTGAGCTATCTTTGCCCAGTTATAATTTTTAACTTTTGCTTTTGCTTTTTTTACTATATTAGCACATAATTCTGGATTATATAATAATTCTAATATTGAATCAGCTATTGAATTTGGATTTCCACAATATGTTTTCATTCCTGTTTCTCTATGTTCTACAATTTCTCCTAATCCACCAGCATCTGATACAACTATTGGTCTTTCAGCTAACATTCCTTCTAATGCTACTATTCCAAATGGTTCATATGTACTTGGAAATACAGATATATCAGCTGCCTTATACATTCTTTCAACATCTTTTCCATTCATATATCCAGCAAAATATACTTTGTTTGATATTCCTAAATAATCTGCTTGAGCTCTTAATTCGTCTAACATTCCACCTTTTCCTGCAATTACAAGTTTTGCATCATGATATCCTTCTAATATCTTTGGCATTGCTGCTATTAAATTTTGAACTCCTTTTTCATATACTAATCTACCCATGAATAATATAATTTTTTCATTATCCATTGCATATCTTCTTCTAAAAGTATAGTCTCTATCCATTCCTGAGAATTTATTTAAGTTTACTCCGTTTGGCACTACACTAATCTTTTCAAATGGTAAACCGAACAACCTTTGAATTTCACATTTCATATAATTACTATTTACTATTACTTCTGTTGCTTCATATGTAAGCATCCATTCACTATCATTAATATATCTTTGTGTCTCATCATGTATTCCACTGTTTCTACCAGCTTCTGTTGCATGTATTGTTGCTACTATTGGGATGTTGTATGAATTTTTCAAAGTCTTTGCAGCATATGCTACTAACCAATCATGTGCATGTATTACATCAAATTTTCCTTCTTCTGCAATTATTTGGTTTGCTTTTGCAATCATGTTGAAATTCATTTGCATTATCCAATCTATAAAATTGTTTGGATTTATCATATAATTATCAACTCTATATACTTTTACTCCTTTGTCATCCTCAAAATATGGAGTTTCTCCATCTCTGTATGTTACTACAGTTACCTCGTGACCATCTTTAATTAGTCTGTGCGATAGGTCATACACAACTCTTGATATTCCACCTACAACTCTTGGTGGATATTCCCATGTTAGCATCAATATTTTCATTGATATACCCCTTTCTTAAGTTACATTTTCTTTTGTTTCAGTCTACCTCCATATATTGTATACAAAATATTTAAAATTGTAAATATGTTTTTGTAAAATTTTTTCTTTTTTTGCAGAATCTTGTTCTTTTATCTTGCAAAAAAAAATAGAGAGTAATTTCTCTCTATTTTACATTCCCCTTCATCTACTTATGTCTATATCTTTATCTTTTTTTATTATTGTTCCTTTTGATATTGTTTTAGATTTCCTAGTAGGAACTTTTTTATACAGATTATTTGTTTTTTCTGATTTTGACTTTTCGCTTAAATATTCGTCCCAAGATATTCCATCACTAACTTTTCTAATCATATCAGCTTCTTCTTCAATTTTTTTCATATCGTTTTCTTCTTTATCAAAACCAAATATTTTTCTAAATACTTCTCCAAAATCAACTTTTACTACACTTTCCATAATATATTACTCCTAATTTCTTAGGTACACCTCTCTTTTTTATAAAATACATGTATATTTTATCATACATTGATGGAAAAGTCAATATATTTCCACATATTTCCACACAAAATACTAGTTTTTCATGAATATTTCAATTAGTTCAGCACATCTTTGTGATGCTTGTTCTAAATATTCTTCAAATGTAACCTTATTATTTCCATTAGGACTGTCAGATATTCCTCTTATAACTATAAATGGGATATTATCTAATTTACATACTTGCGCTATTGCAGCACCTTCCATTTCAATTGCATCTGCATTAAATTTACTTTTAATTTTATCTTTCATATTAATTTCTGTACAAAAAATATCTCCTGAAGCAATTGTTCCTATAATTGTCTTAAATTTATTATTATCAATTTTCTTTATTGCTTTTTCTATGTTTATTACTAGCTCTTTATCACTCTCTAAATATTGTCCTACATTACTAATATATCCTTTTGGATGCCCAAATGCAGTAATATCAAAATCATGTTGTACTAATTTATTAGCAATTACAATATCTCCTATATTTAGCTTTTCATTAGCAGCAGCTGCTGATCCTACGTTAATAATAGCATCAATTTCAAAATTATCTATAAGAATTTGTGTTGTTCTGGCAGCATTAACTTTTCCTACCCCTGCTTCTACTAGTACAACTTCGTAATTACCAATTTTGCCTTTTATAAAGTTTAAATCATATATTTTTGTTTTTTTAGCATCGTCCATAATTTTTTGAATTTCTTGCATTTCTTCTTGCATTGCAGCAATTATACCAAATTTTTTCATTTATTCATTCTCCTCTTTTTTCAAAGTCAAAAAAGACACTATGTTTAGTGCCTTCTTCTATAAATTATTGTAATTCAATTGTTGCTCCAACTTCTTCAAGTTTAGCCTTTAATTCTTCTGCTTCTGCTTTAGAAACATTTTCTTTTAATGTTTTTGGTGCTCCATCAACTAATTCTTTAGCTTCTTTTAATCCTAATCCTAAAGCGTTCTTTACAGCTGTGATAACTTTAATTTTTTGATCTCCTACTTCTTTTAATACAACATTGAATGATGTTTTTTCTTCAGCTGCTGCAGCTCCTGCTGCTGCTGGTGCAGCTGCTGCTACTGCAGATACTCCAAATTCTTCTTCTATAGCTTTTACTAAATCAGCTAATTCTACAACAGTCATTGCTTTAACTGCTTCTATTATTTCTTCTTTACTCATTTTTAAATCCTCCTAATTTTATTTTTTTCTTAGCGATATAAGTTCGCCACTCTAATATATTTTACATTAAGCATTTTCTTTTTGAACTTTAACTTGGTCAAGAGCAACTGCAAGTTTTGAAATATTTCCAAGCAATGCTCCAGCAAGCATAGATAGTAATGTTTCTTTTGATGGTAATTTTGCTAAAGTTATGATTTCTTCAGCTGTCATTACTTTTCCATCAATTACTCCACCTTTGATTTTATAAAAATCATTATCTTTGCTATAATTGTATATAGCTTTTGCTGTTTCTAAGTAATCATCATTATTCATTATAACAGCTGTTGGGCCTTCTAATAAGTCTTCTAATCCTTCTATTCCAGCTTCTGCTAATGCTCTTTTTGTTATATTGTTTTTTATAACTTTGTATTCAGAATTAGATTTTCTAAGTTCTGCTCTTAATTCTGTTACATCAGCTACATTGATTCCTCTGTAATCTGTTAAAAGTACAATTTTAGCTTCTTTTATTTTTGCTGCTAATTTTGATACTTCTTCTTTCTTTTGGTTAATAATTTTTTCACTAGCCATTTATATTTTCACCTCCAAATATCCTAAATATATAATAAAAATCTTTACACCAATTTCGAGGCATAAAGATTGCTTTATATTCAAACTTATATACCTCGGTAGGACTTATAAATGCCTACTGTCTTTGGCTTATATTTTATTTTTGGTTAATGTGAAGTCCAGGTCCCATTGTTGTTGAGATTGATACACCTTTGATATATTGTCCTTTTGCTGCTGCTGGTTTAGCTTTTATTATAGCATTCATTAATACATCATAGTTTTCTGCTAATTTATCAGCACCAAATGAAACTTTTCCAAATCCTAAGTGAATAATATTAGTTTTATCTAATCTATATTCAACTTTACCTGATTTAATTTCATTTATAGCTTTTGTTACATCCATTGTAACTGTTCCTGATTTAGGGTTTGGCATTAATCCTTTTGGTCCTAATACTTTACCTAATCTACCAACAACACCCATCATATCTGGTGTAGCAACTATTACATCATAATCAAACCAGTTGTCATTTTGAATTTTTGGTATTAATTCTTCTGCTCCAACAAAGTCAGCTCCAGCCTTTTCAGCTTCTTCTGCTTTTGGTCCTTTAGCAAATACTAATACTCTTTGTGTTTTACCTGTACCATTTGGAAGTACTACTGTACCTCTTACTTGTTGGTCAGCATGTTTTGAATCTACACCTAATCTTACATGTAATTCAACTGTTTCATCAAATTTTGTTTTTGGCATTTTTTCTATTACTTCTAATGCCTCTTTAATTTCATATTCTTTGTTAGAGTCAACTAATTTTGCACTCTCTACATATCTTTTTGATTTTTTCATTTTGATCCTCCTTTGGTTTTAACGAGCAAATATTGTTTTGCTCTCCCACTTATTTATAATTATTGAACTAGTCTTCTACAACAACTCCCATTGATCTAGCTGTTCCTGCTACTATGCTCATAGCAGCTTCTATAGATGCAGCATTTAAATCTGGCATTTTTTGTTCAGCTATTGCTTTAACTTGTTCTTTAGTTATTTTAGCAACTTTTTCTCTATTTGGTTTTCCAGAACCTTTTTCAATTTTAACTGCTTTTTTTATTAATACAGCTACTGGTGGAACCTTTGTTATAAAAGAGAAAGATTTATCTTTGTATACAGTTATTACAACTGGTATTATAAATCCTGCTTGATTTGCTGTTCTATCATTGAATTCTTTAACGAATTGCATGATATTTACGCCACTACCACCTAAAGCGGGTCCAACTGGTGGAGCTGGCGTTGCCTTTCCTGCTTCTATTTGCAATTTTATTAAATTTGAAATTTCTTTTTCTGCCATTTCAGAATTTCGCCTCCTTTTAATCTACTTTTTGTATTTGTGAAAATTCTAATTCTACTGGTGTTTCCCTACCAAACATAGATATTAAAACTTTTACTTTGTGTTTTTCTTTATTAATTTCTTGTACAGTCCCTATAGAATCTTTAAATGGTCCATTTAAAATTTGAACTGAATCATTTACATCATAATCCACACTTATTGATGCATCTTCAAATCCCATTGCACGGATTTCTTCGTCTGTTAATGGAATTGGGTCAGTTCCAGAACCTACAAAGCCTGTGACTCCTCTTGTATTTCTAACAATATACCAAGTTTCCTCAGTAACTATCATTTTTACTAATACGTAACCTGGAAATACTTTCTTTAGGTTTGCTTTTCTTTGACCATCTTTTATTTCAATTTGCTCTTCCATTGGAACTACTATATCGAAAAAGTAATCTTCCAATTCTCTATTTTTAACTGTTTTTTCAAGGTCTGTTTTTACTTTGTTTTCATACCCTGAATATGTATGTACTACATACCATCTTGGTGACATATCATAATCTTTTTGTGACATTTCTTTGCCCCCCTTACTGTTCCGGATTTGTTTGTTCACCCTCAGAATTTGTATTTTGATTTTCTTCTGTTGTAGTATTTTCCTCAGATGTTGTATTTTCTTCAGTAGAATTTTCATCTTGTTTTGTTTCTCCGTTATCAGTGTTATTTGTATCCTCTGTAGTATTTGTGTTTGTGCTATATTTATCTTTTACTATACTTTGAAGATGGCTTATTCCATATTTATTCCCCAAATCAAAAACTACATCTAATGCAAACACTATTACAGCAGTTATCAACACTATTGCCAATACTGCACTAGTATTATTAACTAATTGTTTTGGTGTTGGCCAAATTACTTTTTTTAGTTCTGCCTTAAAATCTTTTAAAAAATGTTTATTAGTTTTGTTTTCTTTTTTAGCCATTTTATTTCCTCCTTAAAATAGCTTCATACTATTTTGTTTCTTTATGTGTTGTACGTTTTTTGCAGAATTTGCAATATTTAACTATTTCTAGTCTGTCAGTATTGTTTCTTTTATTTTTTGATGTCATATAATTTCTGTTTTTACATTCTGTACATTCTAATATAATATTTTCTCTTGGTCCTTTAGCTGCCATTTAAATACACCTCCGACTTTTTAACCTTACTTTTTAAACGATGTGAGCATACGTTTATTACGTACGCTCACATATTTTACCACTTTTTACTTAATATGTCAATGAATTTTCATTACTTTTTTCTTGTTTTTTTATTTTTTTCTACTGAAAATCCAAATTTACCTATTTTTTTCCCCATTGAATAGTATTTTCCATTAGAATATGCTATCAAATCACATTTTGAAATATCAAATGCGCCTTTTTCATCAATATATTTTTCATCAGCGTTTATTCCTAAAACTTCTGCGACAAACATATGATGACTTCCTAATTTTTTTATTTCTTTAACTCTACATTCAACAGAAACAGGACTTTCTTTTATCATAGGACATTTCACAAATTTAGCAGGTTCTTTAGTTAAATTCATTTCTTTGAATTTATCAACCTGTGCTCCTGATTTTACACCACACCAATCTGTTGCATATGTCAATTTTTCATTTGTTAAATTAATAACAAATTCTCCACTTTCCTTTATGATATTATAAGAATATCTTGATGGTCTCACAGATATATATACCATTGCAGGATCAGTATTGATAATACCAGTCCATGCTACTGTTATAATATTTGATTTCTCCATTGTACCACATGATACCATTACAACTGGTAGTGGATATAAAAATGTTCCTGGTTTCCAAGTTACTTTACTCATTTTTATTTTTTTCCTTTCTTATTTAAATTTATATATAATATGTATATTATTATATCACATAAAATATTATTCTACTATTATAATATAACTTAAAGAAAAAGCATAAATTAAAATTGTTTAAACAGTTCTAATTTATACTTTTTCAAAATAAAAAAAACTGGCAACAACCTATTTTCCCAGCAGGGTAACCCACAAGTATCTTCGGCACATTGGAGCTTGACTTCTGTGTTCGGGATGGGAACAGGTATTTCCTCCATGTAATCGTCACTAGAAAATTAATATCTACTTAATACAAATGTAATTATACTATATATTTTTTATAATTGCAATACTTAATTGATATTTTTTTACAACTTTTTTTACTATACATTATAATCACATTCATTAAAAAGCACACTCAAAAATACATAGATGAAATTCTTTTAGGATCTATTTTTAAAATTATAGTTAAGCCCTCGATTTATTAGTATTGGTCAGCTCAATGTATCACTACACTTACACCTCCAACCTATCAACCATTTAGTCTTAATGGAATCTTACTATCTTTCGATATGGGATATCTTATCTTAGGGTGGGCTTCACAC
>OGYE01000202.1_pt1 | contig 34250 bp, 26 predicted proteins | sample 1576471 | NCBI WGS metagenome assembly OGYE01 (sample SAMEA3541532, study PRJEB24748) | human gut metagenome | biome: human gut; feature: human-associated habitat; material: faeces | place: China | collected 2012
TGAAATAACGCCGTCAAGCCTGTTTTGTATGGTTATGGCGTCTATAAGATTTGTACCGCCCAAGACGCGACATTCATCTTCGTGACAAACGAGATAGGGTGGGGCGAGGTAAGCAGCAACGCCGTGCAGCGACGCTTCACCGACATGCAGGGATGGATGAACCAGTATGTCGCAGCCAAGGCTGACGAAGTGGTGCTTATGGTCAGCGGCATACCGGTAAGGATAAAAGGTTAAGGCAAGACAACTGAATTTTTTAAGAGTAAGACCATGAGAGAATACTGCATCAAAAAACTTGAATATGATATTTTACCTGACATAAAGGATAAGATAGACAACCTTAACAAGCCCAAAGGCTCCTTGGGGCGATTGGAAAGCCTGGCCGCGCAGGTGTGCCTGATACAGCGCACGCTGACGCCGGAGCTGAGGCATCCTTGCCACCTGCTGTTCGGCGGCGACCACGGCATTGAGCGTGAGGGCGTCAGCGCGACGCCGCGCGAGGTGACATGGCAGCAGATGGTCAACTTCTCACGCGGCGGCGGGGGTGTCAACATGTTTTGCCGCCAGCACGGTTTCAAGCTGTATGTCATTGACGTGGGTGTTGACCACGACCTGTCAGGCTTTCCCGGCATAATAAGCCGCAAGATAGCATACGGCACGGACAACCCCCTTGAGCGTCCGGCCATGACGCAGGAGCAGCTCGAACGGGCTATGGACATAGGCGCGGAGTTTGTGGATGAATGCCATCGTGACGGGTGCAACGTAATCTGCGTAGGTGAGATGGGGGCCGGCAACACTTCGCCCTCAAGCATCTGGATGAGCGTGCTTGGCGATATTCCGCTGAGTGAGTGCATCGGTTCGGGTTCGGGGCTTGACGAGGCCGGGGTCAGGCACAAGTCTGACGTCCTTTCCGTGGTCACGGGCAAGTTGCTTTCCGGTATCGGCGAGGGCGGCGGTGTGGACTACGTGATGCGTTACTGCGGAGGCTTTGAGATGGTCAGTGCCGTTGGCGCGATGCTCAGGGCTGCGGAGCTTCGCTGCGTGATATTGGTTGACGGCTTCATTATGACGGCGTGCGCCTTGGCGGCATGCGCGGTATGCCCTGACGCGCTTGACTACATGGTGTTCGGCCACGTAGGCGGCGAAGGCGGACATAAGAAGCTGCTTGACTTGCTGCATGCCAAGCCTTTGCTGGATTTGGGCATGAGGCTCGGCGAGGGCACGGGCGCGCTTTGCGCTTACCCTCTGCTTGACAGCGCGGTGAGGATGGTTAACGAGATGAACAATTTTGACAATGCGCATATCACTAAATACTTCTAAATGGTACGATAACGTATGGGCGGCGTTCATATTCTTCACGCGCCTTCCGTTGTGGCGGATTCATGAGCCGCCGCGCGAGTGTTACCGCGCCGTGGTTGAATATTGGCCTCTGGTGGGTTGGCTGACAGGTGCCCTTATGGGCGGTGTGATTTACCTGGGCGGCATGTTCCTTCCTCAGGCGGTGGCCGTGTTGCTGGCGATAGCAGCCAGGATTTTGCTGACCGGCGCGCTGCATGAGGACGGTTTGGCTGACTTCTTCGACGGTTTCGGCGGTGGGGGAGGCGACCGCCGCCGCATATTGGACATAATGAAAGACTCACGCATCGGCACGTACGGGGTAATCGGCATTGTGATGTACCTGTTGTTGCTGTTCTTCCTGCTTACGTCCATGCCCGCGCCCCTGGCTGCTCTCGTTGTGTTCGCTGCCGACCCGTTCTGCAAGATGGTGTCAGGCCAGATAATATCGATGATGCCTTATGCCCGCAATGAGGATGAGGCAAAGGCCAAGGTCGTGTATCGCAAGATTAGCCTGAAGGCTGGCATACTATTGTTTGTACAGGGCGTGTTGCCGCTCGCATTGCTGGTTCTCGTTACGGATGGAGCTGTTCGTTGGGACTTGCTTATCTTCGCGCCCTGCCTTGTCATGTATTTCCTGTATTTGCTGATATGGCACAGGCTGCGCGGATATACGGGCGACTGCTGCGGGGCGATGTTCCTGTTGACGGAACTGTCATTTTACCTATGTGCTACATATCAATTTATTGACAATAAAGCTTTATGGACATTGTTTTGATTAGACATACGAGTGTTGGCGTGCCAAAAGGCACTTGCTACGGATGGAGCGACGTGCCTGTGGCTGAAACGTTTGAGCAGGAGGCGGCTGTAACCAAAAGCAATCTCGGCGACGGCGCATTTGACGCCGTTTTCTCGTCGCCGCTTACACGGGCTGCTCTATTCGGCGATGTTCGCTGCCGTCGGTTCGGCTGTCGATAATGTGCAGGACGCACAGCAGTTGCAGACCCCGATCATGCTGCCGATCATCCTGAGTATCTTCGTGATGATGGTGGTGATGAAGGACCCCAATTCGCCGCTGGTCTTCTGGTGTTCGATGATTCCTTTTACCTCGCCCGTGGTGATGATGGCCCGCATCCCGTGCGGTATTCCGACCTGGGAGATCGTCGTGTCGCTCGCGGTGCTCTACGCTACGTTTATGGCTATGGTATGGCTCGCGGCGAAGATTTACCGCGTGGGTATCTTCATGTACGGCAAGAAACCTACCTTCAAGGAGCTTTACAAGTGGATCCGCTACAAATATTAGCGGGCACGCTGCGGGGCCGGCCGGGTTTTACTTTTCCGGGCACCCTTTTTGCAGGCGGTGAATACATAAAAGTTTTTTCATAAATAGATTTTTTGATCGCGGGTCCCGGTTGTCGTAAGACGTCCGGGACCTTTTCGTGATCTCTGTCCGGAAATATCGTCGGATCGCGGGTATGTTTCCGATGGTACGAGTAATCCGGCATTACTCCGGTTGGACACGAATGAGAGGTTTTGCGTCCTGATACGTCGTTTCGGCAGAAGAGAGGATGTGTCCCGACTTTTGTTCGGAAAGGGCTTCGATGGCGCGAAAATGCTCGTTATTCGCTTTCCTGCGTTTTTGCGACGAAGGTCCGGTGTTTGGATGAACCGGCGTTGCAGCCGAAAAAATCGTGATTTCGGCTGTGCGATCTTATCGCGTTGTTTCTCCGATAAGAAGGCGGTGTGTCATAATTGCCCATTGCTGCGTTATCTTCGGGATTCGGACTCGATCGTTTACACCGAGTAAACTCCTGTCTTCCTCACCTTCGAAGCTTTGCATAGGGCTAATTCTTATGCATATAAAAAGGAGTGTGCCGAAATTCCTATTTCGGCACACTCCTTTATGGAAACGATGCGGAATTACCAGATAATCACGCGCTCCTCGACCGGCATATACATCTTGCCGTCGGTGATGTTGAAGGCGTCGAAGAAATCCTGGAGGTTGCGCAGCGTAGCGTCCACGCGCCATTGACCGAGCGAGTGTACGTCGAGTTTGGTCAGACGGGCGATCTCCTCGTCGCGGATGTTCTGTGCCCAGACGGTCGCGTAGCTCAAGTAGAAACGCTGGGCCGGCGTAAGTCCGTCGATCGGCTCGGGTTCGGTGCCGTTCAGTGTGTTCATGAGTGCCGTGTAAGCCACGCGCAGACCGCCCTGATCGGCGATATTCTCGCCCAGGCAGAGCGAACCGTTGGCGAAGACGGCCGGCTGGTCGCCGCGTGCGGGCAGCACCTCGATCGCGTCGAACTGCTTGACCAGAATGTCGGTCTTCTGTTTGAAGGCTTCGGCATCGGCATCGGTCCACCAGTTGTTCATGTTGCCGTCTTTGTCGAACTGACGGCCTTGATCGTCGAATCCGTGCGTCATTTCGTGGCCGATCACTACGCCGATAGCGCCGTAGTTCACCGCGTCGTCGGCTGCCGGGTTGAAGAACGGCGGCTGGAGGATTGCTGCCGGGAAGCAAATTTCATTGGTGGTCGGGTTGTAATAGGCATTGACCGTCTGGGGAGTCATGAGCCACTCCTCGGGATCTACCGCCTTGCCGACTTTGGCGAGTTGATCGCGGGTCGCCCACTCGCTGGCACGCTGGATATTCTCCCAGTAGGAGAGGGTCGGGTCGATTTCGAGCGTGGAGTAGTCCTTCCATTTATCGGGGTAGCCGATCTTCACGTGGAAAGCGGCGAGTTTCTCGCGGGCACGCATCTTGGTCGAGTCGCTCATCCAGTCGAGCTGATCGATGTGCTGGCCGAGGGCCGTGCGGAGGTTCTCCACCAGGGTCATCATGCGGGCCTTGTCTTCGGCGGGGAAGAACTTCTCGACGTACATTTCGCCTACGGCCTCGCCCAGGGCGCTGTTGGGAATGGCCATGGCACGCTTCCAGCGGGGGCGGGGCTCCTGTTTGCCTGACATCGTGCGGCCGTAGAAGTCGAACGATGCGGCGTAGAAGTTATCGTCCAGGTAGGGCGCTGCGGCGTTGAGGTATTGCGATGCCAGGTAGTAGCGCAGGTCCTCGATCGGAGTAGTTTCGATTAGCTTGTCCAACGCCTCCATGTATTCGGGCTGGCAGACGATCACACGCTCCGGATTGATCTTGGCAAAGTCGAAGAGATACTTCCAGTCGATAGCGTCGTAGTTCTTTTTCAGATCGGCGGTCGCCATCGGGTTGTACATGCGCTGCAAGTCGCGCAGTTCGACGTTCGAACGCATGTTCTTGGCCAGTTCGGTTTCGATGCGCATCACGGCGTCGGTCGCTTTGCTTACCTGGGACTCTTCGAGTCCGGCCAGCGTGAAGAGCCGGTTCAGATAAGTTTTGTAGGCTTCGCGGATCGACTCGTTCTCGGCGTCGAGGTAGTAGTCGCGGTCGCCCATGCCGATGCCCGACTGTCCGATGTAGAGGGCATTGACTTTGCTGTCCTTCAGATCGGCCTCGGGACCGAAGCTGAACAGGGGCGAGCTCGAAGTCATCTGCATCACGGACAGGATCGGAGTGAGTTGTTTCTTGTCGTCCAGAGACAGGATCGTTTCCAATTCGGCCCGGATGGGAGCGGCGCCCTCCTGGTTCAGGCGTACCGAGTCGAGGCCCAGCTTGTAGAGGTCGGCGATCTTCTGATTGACCGTGCCCTTCGCAGGGTTCTCCTTGGTCATCTGGGTGAAGAGCTCGTTGATGCGGATTTCGTTGTTGTCGTTCAACACGTTGAACATGTTGTAGCTCGAATGTTCGGGCTTGAGCGGATTTTTAGCCTGCCAGCCGCCCGTAGCGTACTGGTAGAAACTCTCGTTGGGGGCGACCGAAGTGTCCATGTTGGACGGATCGAGCGCCGGCGTCGAGTTGGTCGGTTTGTTTTGGCAGCCCATCATACAAAGAACGGTTGCAGCGAAAAGAATTTTTTTCATTGGTTGTTTACTCTAAAATATTTTAAGGTTTCTGTCTGTTTTCGATTCAGTACGAAGAACGGTTCGACGGGACCGCGCTCCGTTCGTGCCCGGCTTATTTGCGGATGGCCGCCACTCCCGGCAGCTCCTTGCCTTCGATGTATTCGAGCAGTGCACCGCCGCCCGTCGAAACGTAGCTCACCTTGTCGGCCAGGCTGAACTTGTTGATGCAGGCCACCGAATCGCCGCCGCCGATGAGCGAGAAGGCTCCTTTCGAAGTGGCTTCGGCGATCGCTTCGGCCACGGCTTTCGAGCCGGTAGCGAACTTGTCCATCTCGAAAACACCTACGGGGCCGTTCCACAGGATCGTTTTGCAGCCCAGGATGTGTTCGCGGAAAGTCTTTTTGCCCTCCTCGCCGATGTCGAGACCCATCCAGCCGTCGGGGATGTCGTTCACCGGAGCCTGGCGCGTATCGGCGTCCTCGGCGAATTTGTCGGCGATCAGCGCATCGGGCGAGAATACCAGCTTCACGCCGCGCTCCTCGGCTTTCTTCACGATTTCGAGTGCCGTGGGGAACATCTCCGGCTCGCAGAGCGAGTTACCGACTTTGCCGCCCTGCGCCGCTGCGAAGGTGTAGGACATACCGCCGCCGATGACGATCGAATCGACCTTTTCCATCAGGTTTTCGAGGATCGAGATCTTGGTCGAAACTTTCGACCCGCCGATGATCGCCGCGAACGGGCGCCGGGGATTCAGCATCAGACGATCGACCGCCTGCAATTCGTTCTCCATCACGTAGCCGAACATCTTGTCGTGGGGGAATTTATCGGCGATCAGGGCTGTCGAGGCGTGTGCGCGGTGCGCGGTGCCGAAAGCGTCGTTGATGTAGCAGTCGGCATACGAAGCCAGCCGCTCGACGAACTCTTTCTGCGAGGCTTTGACCGCTTTTTTTGCAGCGGCTTTCTCCTCTTCCGAAGCATCTTCGGCAAGTCCGCGGGGCTTGCCCTCCTCCTCGGCGTAGAAACGCAGGTTTTCGAGCAGCATCACCTCGCCGGGTTTGAGGTTCCGGGCTGTTTCGGCCGCTTTTTCTCCCATGCAGTCGCCGGCGAAAATCACGGGTTTGCCCAGCAGCTTTTCGATCGCGGGGACGATCTGTCCGAGCGAATATTTCATATCGTTGTTCTTCTTGGGCCGTCCCAGATGCGACATCAGGATTACCGAGCCGCCCGCGTCGAGTACCTTGCGGATCGTGGGGATCGCCGCCCGGATGCGGGTGTCGTCCGTTACCTGGCCCTTGTCGTCGAGGGGGACGTTGAAGTCCACGCGGATAATCGCCCGCTTGCCTTTGAAATCGTAAGAATCGATTTTGAACATAATTCGAAATATTTAATGGTTGAACGTGCTGGTTCCACAACCGGCTATAACGTGACAAATTTAGCAAAATAGTTTGTAAATGCGTCGTGTCCGCCGGGGAATTTGAGATTGTGGGGGCGGGAAACGATCCTGTGGATCGCTTTCCGATGCCGGAATTTGTCCTTTTGCTTCGTGCCGGCGCTATGTTTTCGGTGGAACATAGCGGGTTGTCCGTTTATTCCGTTTTCGTTCGCGGACGACTTCGGCGACCGGTCGTAAGCTTGCGGAATCCGGGCCGGATTTTGTCGGATACCGCCTTGCGGGGCCCGGGATTTGCAGGGGTTGCCGTCGGGGAGGGTCCGGGGTCCGGCGGCGATCGGATAAAAAATTCGACGACAGGTATCATTTTTATAAAAAACAACTATCTTTGCTGATAGTTTGATAGTAAAACACCCCTCGAACGTCACAAAATCTAACAATATGTACGGTAAAATTAAAGAACATTTGGAGCATGAGCTGGCCGAAATCAAAGCGGCAGGGCTCTACAAGAACGAACGCATCATCGAATCCCCGCAGCGTGCCGAGATCACGGTCGGCGGACGTCAGGTGCTGAATTTCTGTGCGAACAACTACCTCGGCCTTTCGGACAATCCGCGTCTGATCGAAGCGGCGAAGAAGGCGATGGATGCACGCGGCTACGGCATGTCGTCCGTGCGTTTCATCTGCGGTTGCCAGGATATGCACAAGCAGCTCGAGAAGGCGATCGCCGACTATTTCGGTACCGAAGACACGATTCTCTATGCCGCTTGCTTCGACGCCAACGGCGGCGTGTTCGAACCTCTGTTTACCGAGCAGGATGCGATCATCTCCGATTCGCTCAACCATGCGTCGATCATCGACGGCGTGCGTCTGTGCAAGGCCGTTCGCTACCGTTACGCCAACGCTGACATGGCCGAGCTGGAGGATTGCCTCAAGAAAGCCCAGGCACAGCGTTTCCGCATCATCGTAACCGACGGCGTCTTCTCGATGGACGGCAACGCCGCTCCGCTGGACGAGATCTGCAAGCTGGCCGAGAAATACGATGCGCTGGTGATGGTCGATGAGTGCCACTCGGCAGGCGTGCTGGGCAAGACCGGTCGCGGTATCACCGAACTCTACAACCTGCGCGGACAGGTCGATATCCTGACCGGTACGCTGGGCAAAGCCTTCGGCGGCGCGGTAGGCGGTTTCACCACCGGCCGCAAGGAGATTATCGACATGCTGCGCCAGCGTTCGCGCCCGTACCTCTTCTCGAACTCGCTGCCCCCTGCCGTAGTGGGTGCTTCGATCGAGATGTTCAAGATGCTCGGCGAGAGCGATGCGCTGCACGACAAGCTCGTGAAGAACGTCGAGCATTTCCGCAAGGGTATGATGGCCGCCGGCTTCGACATCAAGCCTACGCAGTCGGCTATCTGCGCCGTGATGCTCTACGATGCCAAACTGTCGCAGGATTTCGCCGCCCGTCTGCAGGACGAGGGTATCTTCGTGACCGGCTTCTACTATCCCGTGGTGCCGAAGGGACAGGCCCGTATCCGCGTGCAGGTTTCGGCCGGCCACACCACCGAGCAGCTCGACCGTTGCATCGCAGCGTTCGTGAAGATCGGTAAGGAGATGAACGTAATCAAATAAGTTTACAACCGACTAAAACGAGTTTTTCCATGCCTAAAGCAACTTTGGACGCTATCGACGGGAAGATTCTCCAGTACCTCGTCCGGAATGCACGCATGCCGTTCCTCGAGATCGCACGCGAGTGCGGGATTTCGGGTGCGGCCATTCACCAGCGTATCCGCAAGTTGCACGATTCGGGGGTGATCCTGGGAAGCCGCCTGATCGTGGACCCCAAGATGCTGGGTTTCGACGTATGCGCTCTGATCGGTATTTGCGTGCAGGATCCGATGTATATGATGCAGACGATGGAGAAACTCAAGGAGATTCCCGAAATCGTGGAGTGCCACTTCATCACCGGAAATTTCAACATTCTGGTAAAACTCTACTGCCTGGACAACGAACACCTGATGAAAACCATTTTCGACGGAATTCTGCGTATCCAGGGCATTTCGACCACCCAGACCTTCATTTCGCTCAACGAGGCTTTCCAACGCCAGGTGAGCATCGATTTCATCCGGGCTGCGGAGCGTTGAAAAGAGGACGGGAATAGGAAACGACGGGACGTGCCTGCGGGTGCGTCCCGTTTTTTATGGCTCCCGGGTCCTGCATCCTTGCGAATCCCGAAAATTGTGACTACCTTGCAGAGGCTATGGAAAATGAGAAAAAACCGACGATCATTCGTCTTACCAAGGAGTTTACATTCGAGGCGGCTCATGCGCTGGAGGGTTACGACGGCCTTTGCCGCGAGATTCACGGCCACTCCTATCGCCTGTTCGTGACGGTCAAGGGGACGCCTTGCGCCGACGAGTCGAATCCCAAGTTCGGCATGGTGATGGATTTCGGAGAGCTGAAACGGATTGTGAACGAACAGATCCTCTCCCGCCTCGACCATGCTTTCGTCATGCGCCGCACGGCCGAAAGCACCCGTGTAGCGGAACAGATCGGCTGTCGCTTCGGCCGCATCGTGCTGGTCGATTATCAGCCTACGTGCGAGAATATGCTCGCGGATTTCGCCGCCCGCATCGAAGCCAACCTGCCGTCCCATGTCAAGCTCCACGCCCTGCGTCTGCACGAAACGGCGACTTCGTTCGCCGAGTGGATGGCCGAGGATAACCGATAGAATCCGATGAAAAAACTCTTTCTTGTCGATGCCTATGCATTGATTTTCAAGTATTATTATGCGTTCATGGGGCGTCCCATGCGCAATCGTGCGGGGATGAATACCTCGGTGGTGTTCGGTTTCACGAAATTTCTGCGCGACATCCAGAAACGGGAACATCCCGACCTGCTGGGCGTCGCGTTCGACCCGAAAGGCGGCAGTTTCCGCCGCGAAATTTTCCCCGAATACAAGGCCAACCGTGCCGAAACGCCGGAGGATATCCTGTTGTCGGTGCCTTATGTCAAGCGGATCGTCGAGGCGATGTGTATTCCGGTGCTGGAGGTGCCCGGTTACGAGGCCGACGATGTGATCGGCACGCTCGCGCACAAGGGCGTCGAGGCGGGTTACGACGTTTTCATGGTTACGCCCGACAAGGACTACGGACAGTTGGTGTGCGACAACTGTAAGATCTACAAACAGAAAGGCAACGACGGTATCGAAATCGTCGGCCGGGAGGCGATCCGCGAGAAATACGGCATCGAGAATCCGCAGTTGGTCCGTGACATCCTGGCGTTGTGGGGCGATGCTTCGGACAACATTCCCGGCGTGCCGGGCATCGGGGAAAAAACCGCCTGCAAGCTGGTGCAGGAGTGGGGGACGGTGGAAAATATCCTGCAAAACGCCGATCGGATCAAGAGCCGGCAGGGTGAGAAGATCGCCGAGTGGGGCGACAAACTCCTGTTGGCCAAGCGGCTGACGACCATCTGCCTGGACGTGCCGATCGACTTTCGGGAGGAAGATTTGACGGTGTGCGCCCCCAGGATCGACGAGCTGAAGGCCCTTTTCGCCGAACTGGATTTCCGGATGTTCCTGAACGATCTGACGAACCTGGCTCCTGCCGAACCGCTGCCCGAAGGGCCCCGTCAGGCGGCCCAGACCCAGCTGGCCGAAGTCGCGCGCGCGAAGTCCGCAGCGGCTAAAAAGGCGGCGTTGGCGGGGCAGGGAGATCTGTTCGCCCCCGCAGCCGATTCTGGGGAATCCCCGGCATCCGACCGGGAGTCGGCGTCGTCCGATGAACAGACGGCGGAAAGCGAGGAGTTCGCCACGGCGCAAACCACACCCCACGCCTATACGATCGTGCGCAATGCGCAGGAGCTGGAGGCTGTTCTGCGCGAAGTGGCGGCCTGTCCGGAGTTTTGTTTCGATACCGAAACGACGGGATTCGACATTTTCAACGACCGGATCGTGGGGCTTTCGCTTGCGGTACGTCCTTACGAGGCGTGGTATATTCCGTTCAATGAATCCAATACGGCCGAATATGCGGCCCTTATCCGGCCGCTGTTCGCCGACGGGAAGATCGCCAAGATCGGACAGAACATCAAGTTCGACCTGATGGTGCTCGCTCGCCTGGGGGTCGAGATTCGCGGCCGGCTTTACGATACGATGATCCTCCATTACCTGCTCGATCCCGAGTCGCGTCACAACATGGATGCGCTGGCGATGCGCTACCTCAATTACCGGCCGATTTCGATCACTTCGCTCATCGGCAAGGGAGCCCGGCAGCTGACTATGGACATGATTTCGCTGGAGCGGGTGGCCGAATACGCTGCCGAGGATGCCGACGTGACGCTGCGCTTGAAACAGGTGCTGTGGCCGAAGGTCGAGGAGTTGGATCTGGCCGGGCTGTACCTGGAGATCGAGGAGCCGATGATCGCTGTGCTGGCCGAGATCGAGATGGCCGGGGTGCGGATCGATTCGGAGGCATTGGCCGAGTATGCCGTTGAACTCAATAAGACGCTCAACGACCTGGAGGGAGATATCCGCCGTCTGGCGGACGAGCCGTCGCTCAACGTCAATTCGGCGCGGCAGTTGGGCGAGGTGCTCTTCGGGAAGCTCCGCATCGCGGAGAAGCCCAAGATGACCAAAACCAAGCAGTTTTCGACCGAGGAGGAGTACTTGCAGACCTTCGCCCACAAATACGAGATCGTCGATAAGATCCTCGAATACCGGGGCGTGAAGAAGCTGCTTTCGACCTATGTGGAGGCATTGCCTCTGCTGGTCAATCCGGTGACGGGCAAGATCCACACGTCGTTCAACCAGGCCGTGACAGCGACCGGACGGCTCTCCTCGACCAATCCCAACCTGCAAAATATTCCCGTGCGGGACGAGTTGGGACGCCGGATCCGGAAGGCGTTCATCCCTTCGGACGATGAGCACCTGCTGCTTTCGGCCGATTACAGTCAGGTGGAACTGCGCCTGATGGCCCACTTGAGCGGTGACGAGTCGCTGATCGCGGCTTTCGAACACGGCGAGGACGTACATGCGGCCACCGCCGCACGGCTTTTCGGCAAAGAGGTGGCCGAGGTGGACAGCGACGAACGCCGCAAGGCCAAGACCGCCAATTTCGGTATTATTTACGGAATTTCGGCTTTCGGCCTGAGCCAGCGGCTTGACATTCCCCGCAAGGAGGCCAAGGAGATCATCGAAGGTTATTTCGCCTCCTATCCCAAGGTCAAGGAGTACATGGACCGGGTGGTGGAAGAGGCCAAGCGCGACGGCTATGTTTCGACGATCTTCGGCCGCCGCCGCTACCTGAACGACATCGCTTCGCGCAACGCCGTGGCCCGCGGCCTGGCCGAGCGCAACGCCGTGAACGCCCCGATTCAGGGAAGCGCCGCCGACATCATGAAGATCGCCATGATCCGCGTGAGCCGCCGTTTCCGCGAGGAGGGTATCCGCTCGAAGGTGATCCTGCAGGTGCACGACGAGTTGGTGGTCGATATGCTTCGTTCGGAGCAGGAGCGCGTCATCGCCATCGTTACCGAGGCCATGGAGTCCGCCGCTGCGCTGCGCGTGCGGCTGGTGGTGGACTGCGGCGTGGGCGACAATTGGCTCGAAGCGCACTGATGCCCCGTTTCGACAGAATAGAATCCCCTGCCGCCCGATCGGGCGGCAGGGGATTCTATCTGGAAAGTGCATGCGGCAGGGTGCTTCGGACTGTTGTCTTCGGCGATATGTCCTTTGTGTGATTTCGACTTACGCTATGCCGTTTTCTCCGGAGGGGCTTTCGGAAGTTCTGCGCGGCACAGTTTCAGGGCTTGAATCCGTGCGGGAACCGGGCCTTTGTGGGTTGAAACTGCCTGCAAGGGATTTCGAAGGGGAACGGCTATCTCTTCGCCTCCCCCTTCTTGGCGATCGAGAACCGGAACACGAGTCCCCCTTCCGGGCGGTTCGCCACTTCGATTCGGCCGCCGTGGAAAAGTATGGCGTTGCGTACGATCGCCAGGCCGAGTCCGGTGCCTCCCGCCCGGCGCGAACGCCCCTTGTCGATCCGGTAGAAACGTTCGAAGAGGTAGGGCAGGTGTTCGGGATTGACGCCCGTGCCGTTGTCCGAGAATGAAAATTCGTAGCGGTCGTCCGTTTCGTCCGTCAGGGCGATGTCGATCCGGTTGCCGCCCGAGTAGTTGAGGGCGTTGTCCGTCAGGTTGCGGAAAACGGAGTAGAGCAATCCTTCGTTGCCCTCGACCGTCAGGGGACGGTCGCATGTCCAGTGTACCGTAAATCCGCGTCGGGCGCTTTCCGGGGCCGTGTCGGTTATCACTTCGCCGATCAGGGCGCGGAGGTCCACTTCGGTACGGTCGATCATCTGTCCTCCTTCGTCCAGCCGGGTGATCGACGATACGTCCTGCAACAGTTGCCGGAGCCGTTCGGACTGGGTGAAACACTTTTCGAGGAAGGCCCGCTGCGTCGCTGCGTCGATATGCGGATTGGCGATGAGGGTTTCGAGGTAGCCGTGGATGGAACTTACGGGGGTTTTCAACTCATGGTTGATATTGTTGGTCAATTGCCGCTTGATGCGGATTTTTTCCTGCTCCTCGTGCAGTGCGGCGGCATGTTCGCGGTCGCGCTCTGCGAGGGTCGCCTCCATTTGAACCATGTTTTTCGTGAACTGGCGGACCACGTAGTAGCCGACCAGACACAGCAGCAGGGTGACTGAACCCATGAACCACAGAAAGTTGCGGTCGGCGTTCAGCACCTGCGACAACGACACGGTGTAGGGCAGCGACGAGCGGACGATCCGGTCGCCGATGCGGGAGGCGGAGTAGAAGTAGGTGCGCCCGTTGTTCTCCGACTGGCGGCGGATCGTATAGCCGTGACCGTCGGTGAGGGCGGCCGCCACTTCCGGCCGGTCGAGGTGGTTCGACATCTCGGCCGGGGGTTCTTCGGAGTCATAGACGACCGTACCGTCCAGGTCGATCAGGGTGATGCGCAGCCCCTCGAAGAAGTCGGAGTGCGCATCGAAAAAGTCGTGGGGAGTGCGTGCATTGCTCAAAGCCTCTTCCAGTTGGGCGTTGATGATCTGCAACTGCGAATCGAGCAGCTCCGTGCGCAGCTCCTTCTCCCGGTGGTATTGGAAGCCGACGAAGCAGACGATGAGCAGCCACGAGAAGCCCAGCAGCCAGAGGAACGATTGCGTCTGATAGGAGTGTTTACTTTTCAAATCCATAGCCGTAGCCCAGGCGGGTCACCAGATGCGAGCCGTAGGGCCCGATTTTCTTGCGCAGGCGCGTGATGTTTACGTCGATCGTGCGGTCCAGGACGATCACTTCGTTGTTCCAGACCCGGGCGAGGATCTGTTCGCGCGAGAAGATCACCCTAGGGTGGGAAAGGAGCAGGGTGAGGATTTCGAACTCCTTTTTGGTCAGGGGAACCTCCTGTCCGTTCACCCGGCAGACCTTGCTCTGCAGGTCGAGGCAGAGCCCTTCGAAACAGATGGCTTCCTCCTCCTGCCGGGCTTGCGAGCGGCGCAGCACGCTCCGTACCCGGGCCGTCACTTCGCGCATCGAGAAGGGTTTGGAGATATAGTCGTCGGCACCCAGGTTCAAGCCCGCAACGGTGTCGTCTTCGGTGTCTTTGGCCGTGCAGAAGATGATCGGCACGGCAGCCGTTTCGGGCGAGGACTTGAGCATACGGGCCATTTTGAAGCCGCTGATCTCTCCCATCATTACGTCGAGCAGCAGCAGCGAATAACGTTCGGGATGCATCGCCAGCGCTTGTTCGGCGCTGTAAGCCACATCCACTTCGTATCCTTCGAGTTCGAGGTTGAATTTCAGGATTTCACACAGCGACTCTTCGTCGTCCACCACCAGAATTTTGTATTTCCCCATGACCTTCGTATTGATTCGACGCGTCAAAATTAGGGAATAAAACGGTTTCGCAAATCCGGAAGGATCGAAATTTCACGGAATTGTAACAGACGGTTCATAAAAACGAGGCATTTCCCGGATTTTGTAACGGGTTTGTAACAGGTTTGAAACGTCGTTATCATTTCCGCCCGGTACTTTTGTTCCCGAATGATAACTTTAGGCGTAAAACCAATTAAAAAAGTATGGAATCAATCTATTTAGGCATTGTCCTCTTCCTCTTTCTGCTGGCGATTTTCGATCTGGTGGTGGGTGTCAGCAACGATGCCGTGAATTTCCTGGGGTCGGCCGTCGGCGCCCGGGCCGCTTCGTTCAAGTGGATCATGGGTGTAGCTGCGGTGGGTATCCTGTGCGGCGCCGTCATGAGCAACGGTATGATGGATGTCGCCCGGCACGGGATTTTCAGGCCCGAACAGTTCTATTTCCAGGATATCATGTGTATCTGCCTGGCGGTCATGGCAATCGACGTGATTCTTCTGGACACCTTCAATACCCTGGGGCTGCCGACTTCGACTACCGTGTCGATCGTTTTCGAGTTGCTGGGAGGTGCGTTCGCTCTGGCGATGGTCAAGCTGGCCGCAGACGATACGGGGCTTACCTTTGCCGATATGCTGAATTCGGAAAAGGCTTTGTCGGTCATCATGGCCATCTTCCTTTCGGTGGCGATCGCATTCGTATTCGGCGCAGTGGTGCAATATATCGCCCGATTGATCTTTACTTTCAATTATAAGTCGCACATGAAGTGGTCCGCCGCGCTGTTCGGCGGTGTGGCGATGACGGCGATCATCTATTTCATTCTGATCAAGGGTATGAAGGATTCGTCGTTCATGACACCCGAACTGTCGGAGTGGATTTCTACCTATACCCGTCACCTGGTGGCCGGCTGCTTCATCTTCTTCTGCCTTCTCTCGCAGGTGCTCCACTGGTGTCGGATCAATATTTTCAAGGTAGTCACGCTGCTGGGAACTTTCGCCCTGGCACTGGCCTTCGCCGGAAACGACCTGGTGAATTTCGTGGGCGTACCTCTGACGGGCTACTCTTCCTATATGGATTACGTCGCCAACGGCAACGGATCCGAAACCTTCCTGATGGATTCGCTGAACGCGCCTGCCCGGACGCCCTTCATTTTCCTGGCTCTTTCGGGCGTGGTGATGATCGTCGCCCTGACCACTTCGCGGAAGGCCCGGGGCGTTATCAAGACCTCGGTGGATCTGGCCCGTCAGGATGCCGGCGACGAGATGTTCGGTTCGTCGGGGCTGGCCCGGAGTATCGTGCGTGCTTCGTCGTCCCTCGCTACCGGAATCGACAATGCGATGCCGCAGGGACTGAAGCGCTGGCTCGGGAAACGCTTCGATAAGGACGAGGCGATTCTGGAGAACGGTGCCGCTTTCGATATGGTACGTGCGGCGGTCAATCTGCTGCTGGCCAGCTTGCTGATCGCATTGGGCACCTCGCTCAAGTTGCCTCTTTCGACTACTTACGTGGCCTTTATGGTGGCGATGGGTTCTTCGCTGGCCGATAAGGCCTGGGGCCGCGAGAGCGCCGTATTCCGCATTACGGGTGTGATTTCCGTGATCGGCGGCTGGTTCATTACGGCCGGTGCGGCTTTCGTGGCGACGTTCCTGCTCGCGCTTGCTATCTATTACGGCGGTACGATCGCTATGGTCGTGGTCGTAGCGCTGACGATTCTCTTCCTGATACGCAGCAATATCCGCTACCGCCGGAAGATGAAGGCCGAGCACGATGATGTTTTCAAGGGGATGATGACTTCCCGCGACAAGGCCGAAGTGTGGACGTTGCTCCGCCGACATATGACCGAGTCGCTCATGGCATCGGTAACGTTCGCCGAATCGACCTTCCGTCAGATTACCGACGGTTTGCTGAAGGAGGATATCAAGAGCCTGCGCAAAGCTGAACGGGCGCTCGGAGGAGAAAAAGACCTGCTCAAGCGGGTGCGTCGTCGGCAGATGCTCGCCATGCGCCGTATCGACCGCAACCTGGCGCTCGAAAAGAACACCTGGTTCCACACGGCGAGCAATGCTTCCGAGCAACTTTATTACTGTCTCAAACGTCTTTGCGAGCCGTGCAAGGAGCATGTCGGCAATAACTTCAACCCGATGCCCAAAGTTTATCTGCGGGAGTTCCTGCCCATTCGGACCCGGATTTTCAACCTGATGGTCGAGATTCGCCGCATGATGGAGCAGAACGACTATTCGGATATCGAGAACGTGCTGATCGAAGCCGAAGGGTTGCGCGAATCCATCTCGACCGAGCGCAAGACCCAGATGTACCGGGTGCAGGAGGAGGGCAACAGCCTGCATGTTTCGCTCGTCTATCTGATTACGCTGCAGGAGTCCCAGGAATTAGTCGATACGTTGCGTCAGTTGCTGAAGGCTTGTAATAAGTTTACCAAATAAGTAATAAGTCGTATTTTGAACCTGCGATAGACAAAAACAGTGTCATTTGCACTGTTTTTGTCTATATTTGCGGAACACGAGATATTTTGAAAGGGTTAAATAGGTTTCAATCAATGTATTATGCCTGTGGCCCGTATCTGACGACAAGATAAAAGAGAATAGAGTTGCCTATGGAGAATTTTACCCGCAGAGTGGCCGGATGGTTTTTATTATGCCTTGCGATGAGTATGTCGTTGTCCGCAGCGGCCCAGCAACCTCCGGTGGAGAGGGTGGATGTGGAAACGATACCCGTGCAGGACGATCTGGAAGAGATGGTCATCGAGTCGCAGCCGGAGAGTACGAATCACCCGAAACAGGAAAAAGATGTCGATACGGATGACGACGATCGTGCCGCTGCGGTGCGGACGGATGCCGGGCAGGACGAGAACGTCGGGCAGGGCGAGCTTTCGCAGAAGGACAGGAGGCGTGACAAGGGCGACGGTCGTGAGAACGACGATGAGGATGATGACGAAGATGAGGATGATGACGAGGACGAAGGAGTCCGAGTTCAGACTCATTTCGAAATTTCGGCAGCTTCGGGAGCACAAAAGGAGGAGAAAAAGGCTCCACCCGTGACGATCGACCTGTTGGGAACGCTCCGGGCCAAATTCGAGTACCAGCCCGGCGAGGGCGATGCCCGCTTCCAGGTTCGCAACGCCCGCTTCGGCGTGGCCGGCGAGATCTATTCGAAACTGGCTTACTGTATGGAGATCGACCTCTCGGACGAGGGAAAGATCAAGATGGTCAATGCGTATCTGGGGACCAAACTCTATAAGGGACTCGGTTTCACGATCGGATTTATGCGGGTCCCGTTTACCATCGATGCTCACCGTTCCCCCCATACGCAGTATTTTGCGAACCGTTCGTTCATCGCCAAGCAGGTGGGCAGCGTCCGCGATGTCGGAGCCACCCTGGGCTGGAAATTCGGCGAGAAGGTTCCGATCAACCTGCAAGTCGGTATGTTCAACGGGTCGGGTATCGACGACCAGAAGGATTTCTGGACCGACAAATTCAACTATGCGGCAAAGGCGCAGTTCGGTTTTGCCGAGGGGATGAATTTCGTGGTGAGCTACCAGACGACCCGTCCTGCCGATACGCGGATTCACCTTTACGACGTGGGGTGCTCCTACCGCTTGGGCGGTTGGTTCTTCGAGGCCGAGTATCTGCGTAAGGAGTATGCCCGCAATTCGTTCGCGGGCGTGAATGCCTTCGACGGATTTTTCTGTTATGACCTGCCTTTGCGCCGTGTCTTCAAAAAGATGTCGTTCGCAGGCCGTTACGACTATATGTCCGATCACAGCAACGGCATTCCCGACGACAACGGTCTGCTGTTCGTCAATGATCTGGAGCGTCATCGCGTCACGGCAGGCATTACGTTCAGCTTCGGATTGCCTTTTATGGCCGATATCCGGCTCAACTATGAGATGTATTTTTACGACAAGGGTGTCGTCCCCAAAGTTTCCGAACACGACAAGATCGTCCTGGAATTTATGGCTCACTTTTAGCCGTTTTAAGGATTTGAGAAAAGAAAACCCCGCATTCTATATGTGCGGGGTTTTCTTTTGCCGGTTCGGAAACATTTCGTAGCTCGTGTCGGAGAAGTCCGGAAGGGAGGGTAGAGGAGTAGGAGTAGGAGTAGGAGTAGGAGTAGGAGTAGGAGTGTCGGTAATCGCCCCGTTTTTTCTGTTTCGGCTTGGTTTCCGATTCCCGCTCTTGCGACCTCTTTTTTGGCGCTCGATCGTGGGCTTGGCCCTGTTTGTCCTGTATCTTTCTGTTTTTTTGTTTTTTATCCCGAGGCTCTTTCCGAACCGGCGAATAAAAAGACGGTGTATCATAACAGGCAAACCGCTTCGTTATTATCGGTATCGCGGCTCGATTATGTACGGTCAGGACACGTTCTTCGCCGTGAACCTCGATGTCTGTTCTTACATACCTGAAAGGGGATGCGCCAAATTTCTCAATTTGACACATCCCCTTCGGGAATGAATCCTTCCTGAAATTAGTATCCCAGGGTTTTCGCAGCCGCGTAGGAAATTTTCAGGGCATTCGCGCGGCGAAGTTCCTGCTTGATCTCCGTGATACGGCCCATAGTCGTATATCGGTCGGCCTTCAGACAGATCGTCATCAAGGCACGCTCCGACTCATTGAGCTTGTCACGCTCGGCAGCTACGAACTGGCCGATATCCTGAGCGGTTTTGAAGGCATCGTTGAGCTGAATACGGGGTGCAGGACCGTACTGTTCCCGCCAAACGCCGATCGGCTCTCCGATGTGGATGTAACTTACGAGTGATTTCTTCTCCAGTTTCTGCACCTCGGTTGCTTCTGGAACTTGGTATTTTACATGTAATTCCTGATCGCGCATGGTCGTAGATACCATGAAGAAGAACAGGATCATGAAGATCACGTCCGGCAGCGAGGCGGTAGAGATCGGGGGCAAACTTTTGTTGCCTTTCTTTTTAATTACTGCCATACTACTTTTTTCCTCCTAAATCTCTGGGTTCTGCTTCCGAGATACTCATGGGAACGGCTTTGGCTACGATACCGCGCTCCGCTTCTCCGAGATCCGAGAATTTCATTTGGAATTTATTCTTCGAAACTTCGTCACGGATTTCGTTGATCGCACGCGTCAGCTCGTTCTGTACCATGATGTAGATCTGATATTGGGTATCTTTGGTCGTTTGCAGCGAGAGTACGCCTTTTCCGACCGGATAGCTCCATTTGCTGCCGTCGGGGAGCTCGAACTCCTCGACCTCTTTTTCGGGCAGGTTGGGATCGTCCATCACATTGAGGAGGAAGTCCTTCGCCCGGTCCTTCAACTGGTGGATATCGACGTACTCCTGTTCGCCGGCCCTGCCCACGAAGATATCGCCGCGGCCGTTCACCAGAACGGGCAGAAGGTTACGTATCTTCACCTTCATATCCTCGACCTTTTGATCCTCGGGGGGCATCGGCGGCAGGTTACGGGCGATACCCGTATCGACGTTCATCGTCGTAGCCACCAGGAAGAATATGAGCAGCAAGAAAGCGATGTCGGCCATTGAACCGGCATTGATCTCCTGTACTTTTCTTTTATCTATAGGCATCGTTCAAACTCTATTTGAAAGCTTTGTATATCTCTGTGAAAATAGCTGTCAGAACAGCGGCACCCAGAGCTACGTAGGTTACCAGAATGCTGGCTTCCGTGATAACGGTTTCAGGATGCGGGAAGAAGCCTCCGTTCGCGACGTCCGGAATTTCGATCGTATGTCCGCGGGCGATCAGGTAGGCTGCCGCGACGATGACGATGATCAGAAGTGTCGAAAGCAGCGTTCCTTTGATGCCTTTGGAACTGTTGACCATACCCCAAACGGCCGTGAACAGTGCTGTTGCAATACCGACTGCGATCAGGATATAACTCCAGATGAGGTTCAGGTTGATCGCCTCGTTGCTGCCGCCGGCCACCATTGCATATACGGTCAGAATCACCGTAATCAGCAGGATGACGCCCAGCAATATGTTTAATATTTTTTTCATAATAGGGAATAAAGTCTTTATAAGTGCGAATTATTTCTTGTAAGCCGTCAGGATATCCATCAGGGTGATGGACGAATCCTCCATATCGTTTACGAGCGAGTCGATCTTGGAAACGATATAGTTGTAGAACAACTGAAGAATAACCGCAGCGATAAGACCCAGCAGGGTGGTCAGCAGGGCGACCTTGATACCGCCGGCAACCAGCGTCGGAGAGATATCGCCCGCAGCCTGGATGGCGTCGAACGCCTCGATCATACCCACGACGGTACCCATAAATCCGAGCATCGGGCTAAGTGCGATGAACAGACCGATCCAGCTCAAGCCCGACTCCATGCGGCCGGTCTGTACCGAACCGTAGGAAACGACGGCTTTCTCGACACTGTCCAAACCCTGGTTGTAACGATCCAGACCCTGATAGAAGATCGATGCGACCGGACCGCGCTTGTTGCGGCAAACTTCCTTGGCAGCTTCGATACCGCCCTTTTTCAGCGCTTCTTCGACCTGTGCGATCAGTTTCTTGGAGTTGATGGTGGAAAGGCTCAGGTAAAGCATACGCTCGATGGCAATGGCAAGACCGAATACCAAGCAGAGGAGCACCGGAAGCATCCACTCCCAACCGCCTTCGAGGAACTTCTGCATCAGCACCTGGTGCATCGGCTTAGCTTCGGCAAGCTGAGTGTCCGAAGCCGGAACTTCGTCCACTACGGTTTCTTCAACGACTGCGGTCTCCTCGGTTGCAGGCGTAGTCGTCTCCTGGGCGAAAGCGTTAACAGTACCAAGCGAGAAGATGGCGACTGCTACAATCAAAAAAAGTTTTTTCATGGTTGTTTAATTAAAATTTTGATTAGTTGATCGTTTTTTCGTTTGCGTTTTTTATTTCAAAAAATGTAATTTTTTTTGTCCTGTCTGGCTTATCGCGGTTCAAATTCGTTTTATTTTAGCTTTTTTCGACAATCCGGCTGTCTGGTCGGAAAAATGCCCCGGTTTCTCTTTTCGGCAGTAATATTCTCTGCAATGAATTGAGCGGTAATGTTTTATCCTTTTTCGGACAGTCTGCGTGCCTCTCTCCGAGACCCTGTCGATGCGATTTTTAGCTCCGAAATATACAAAATTATTTTCGTACGCACAATGTTTTAGTCGGTAAATTCTCCTTTGAGGGGCGTGCGGAGCAGGTCGAGCGTTTGCTCGCGGGGCAGTTCGAGTCCGAGGACGTACATCAATTTTGTGACGGCCGCTTCGGTGGTCATGTCGTGGCCGCAGAGCACGCCGATCCGCTGCAGGCGGAGTCCCGTTTCGTAGAGTTCCATCATGACCCGACCGCCCCGGCACTGCGTGACGTTGAGGACGATCAGTCCCCGGTCGATCGCCTCTTCGAGCACGCGGATGAACCATTCGCTGGTCGGGGCGTTTCCTGCGCCGAAGGTTTCGAGCACGACGCCCCGGAGCCCTTCGGCCGAGAGCATCGCGCGCAGGGTCCGTTCCTCGATGCCGGGGAAGAGCTTGACGACGGCGATACCTCCGCTCAGGCGGGCGGCGATGTGCAGGGGTTCGTCGTAGCGCTCCGGCTGGAGAATGTATTCGGTGTGGTAGGTGATATTGACGCCCACGTCGGCCAGGGCCGGATAGTTGTACGACCAGAAGGCGCTCAAGTCTTCCGAACTGCGTTTGGTCGTGCGGTTGGCGCGGAACAGACAGTTCTGGAAATAGAGCGACACTTCGGGAACGGCGGGGCGGCCGTCGATGCGGGCCGAAGCGATTTCGATGGCCGTCATCAGGTTTTCGCGCCCGTCGGTGCGCAGCACGCCGATCGGAATCTGGCTGCCGGTGAAGACGACGGGTTTGGCCAGGTTTTCGAGCAGGAAGCTCAGGGCCGAAGCGGTGTAGGACATCGTGTCGGTGCCGTGCAGCACGACGAACCCGTCGTAGCGGGCGTAGTTGTCGCGGATGATCGCCGCCAGGTCGAGCCAGTTGCGGGGGCTGACGTTCGATGAGTCGATCACGGGGTCCATCGTGAATACCTCGATGCCGATGTTCAGGCTTTGGAGGGTCGGGAACTCCTCGAAGATGCCGCTGAAGTCGAACGGTACGAGGGCGCCGGTCGTCGGGTCGGGCTTCATGCCGATCGTGCCGCCGGTATAGATAATCAGGATCGAAGGTTTCATATCGATTCGGTAGGGCTTGAATGGTCGTTTGTCGTCTGTCGCGCCGCGTCGAAGCCGAACATCCGCCGGGCGTTGCGGGTCGTGGCTGCCGCTACCTCTTCGGGTGTCGTGCCTTTCAGCGCTGCGATTTTGTTGCAAATATAAGGAATATATCCGGATTCGTTTCGCTGGCCGCGATAGGGAACCGGCGTCAGGTAGGGACAGTCGGTTTCGAGCACCAGGTCGTCGAGCTCCATTTCGCGTACGGTATCGGCCAGCCGGCTCTTTTTGAAGGTCACCACACCGCCGATGCCGAACAGGAAGTCGCCGCACTCCTTCAACTGCCGGTAGGTGTCGGCGTCTTCGGCGAAGGCGTGGAAAACACCCCGCAGGCGCAGCCCTTTTTCGCGGGCGGCCTTCGTTTCCGTTTCGACAGTGCGGCACATATCTTTCCAGGCCGCCCGCGTATGGATGGCGACGGGAAGGTCATAGGTCGCGGCCAGGCGGCACTGTTTCGTGAATGCCTCGAGCTGTTCGGCCTTGAAGCGGTCGTCCCAGTAGTAGTCGAGTCCGATTTCGCCCACGGCGCAGAATCGTCCGACGCCTTCGGGTGGCGAGCAGAGGTAGCGTTCGACCAACGCCAGCTCTTCCCGCCAACGGGGATTGTCGTTGATGGAGGTCGGGTGCAGCCCCATCATCGGGGTGCAGTGGTCCGGATAGCGGCGCACGGTGTCGAAGAGGCGCCCGTGGCTCTCGGAGTCGATCGCCGGCAGCAGCAGCCGCTCCACCCCGGCTTCGCGGGCGCGGCGGATCGCCTCGTCGCGGTCGGCGTCGAACTCTTCGGCGTAGATATGCGAGTGGGTGTCGATCAGATAATTCAATGTTTCGGAAATTTTGTCTTAAAATATTTTGTTTATAGAGTTGGTGTCTCGTTGTTCTGATTCGGTGGGTATATTATTTAATTCGGATTTTTTTGCTTTTATTTCATCAATAATGTTGTTTATTTCCTGAATTGAATCTACATCTTTACTCAACAAGTAGTGAGTTGTACTTGATGTACTGCCATATCCGTTTCCGCTGCTTCCAGATACTTTTACATATGCTTGCTCGAATTTCCAACCCAATGCGGACATAATGTTAAGTGCTTCCACCCGGGAATAGAAGATTTCAGCTTTTTCATTTTCGTTTTCGAGTCTGATATCTTTCTTTTTATTGCGTTCTTGCCCGTAATCGAGGTATATTCGAGTTTTTTTCTGACTTACGATTTGTTCAATAATTTCACAGAAAATTTTGTTTTGTGCAAAAGTGAAACTGATTGGGCTGATAGTAAATAAAAGAAATAAGATGACGAATTGTTTCATAGGATTGGGATAGTGTATTTTGTATTTATTTTTTATTAGCGTAGTTTCATATATCGGTTCCCCGGAAGCTGCCGGACGGCTCCGGCCATTTCGAGTCCCAGCAGCAGGGCCGAAAGTTCGCCGAATCCGAGCCCCGAGAGTTCGCAAAGCTCTTCTGCGGATATCGGGTCGTCGGTGCGGAAGCAGCCCAGCAGCCCCTCTTCGTCGCGCGTGAGTGCTGCGGGAGCCGCTGTCGGCCGGTCGATCAGATCGCCGGGGCGGTTCTGGTCCCACATCATTTCCCGCACGATATCTTCGCCCGTGCATACCATTTGGGCACGCTGGGTCCGAATCAGCAGATTGGCTCCGGCCGAGGCGAAGTCCGTCGCGCGTCCAGGGACGGCCATCAGCGTGCGGTTGTAGCCGTCCGCCAGCCGTGCCGTATCCATCGACCCGCCTTCGACGGGCGATTCTACGACGACCGTACCGCCGCTTATGCCTGCCAGCAGACGGTTGCGGGAGTGGTAAAAGTTGCCGTTCTGCCTGGTTTGGGAGTGCAGCTCCGAAACGACGGCTCCGCCGTGTTCGATCATATCCCGGGCGACGGCCGTGTGCTGTGCGGGCGTGATGCCGGGAAGGGCCGAGGCGATGATGCCGACGGTCGGCATGCCGAAAGCGAGCGCCGCACGGTGACAGGCCGTATCGATGCCGAAGGCTAGGCCGCTCACGATCACCGTATCCGCCACCCGGTCTGCCAGTTCGCCGATCAGCCGGTCGGCCATCTGTTGCCCGTACGGAGTCATCCGACGCGTGCCGACCATCGTAAGCGTCGTCTTGCCGAGCGCTTCCGGGGAACCCAGAACATACAGCACATGCGGGTAGTCGGCGGTTTCGCGCAGCAGGGCCGGGTATTGTGCGTCGGTGGAGGCGATGATCTCGATCCCGTGTTTGCGGCAATGTTTGACTTCGCGCTCTGCGTCTGCGAACGCTTTCTTTTGGAGGATCGCCCGCGCGAGTTCCGGTCGGAGTCGGGCTTTTTCGATGAGTTCGTCGGCCGAAGCGGAGAAAACCGCCTCTGCCGAACCGAATACGTCGAGCAGATGGACCGCCCCTTTCGGGCCTATTCCCGGCGTGAGGGTAAGGGCTATGTCTGGAATTTCGCGCTTCATTTTCCGTATCCGGCAATCCCCGAATGAGTTCGGCTCCGCCTCTTTTGGGCGAAACCGTAGGTTCCGGACCCGCTTCGGGGCTTCGGTTAGCGGTTGTAAAGATAGGTTTTTGCCGATAAAAATGCAAAGTTGCCCGGAAGTTTTGCAGAAAAGAGAAATCTTCGTATATTTGCAAACCCGATCCAGGGAATCAGGGTCTGATGGCCGAGTGGCTAGGCAAAGGTCTGCAAAACCTTGTACAACGGTTCGAATCCGCTTCAGACCTCACAGAAACCGCGTTGCAGCTATCTACAACGCGGTTTTATTTTTGAATTGTCATACATTTGTAATACCAACCTTTATTCGTGGCTGGTTTCTTCAATATAAGATAACAAGCTATAGATATCCAGATGAATTTGGCGGGTTGCTCGATTCATTTTATCATCTAATTCTTGCCATCGTTTTTGGGCTGCATTTGGTTTGATAGCTTCCTCATATGTTCCAACAACATGTTCTACTTCTTTTTCCAAAGTATGCGATAACTGAAATATCGTTTGTTCATCAATATAAGACGGACGACATTTCTCATTCAACTCTACAACCTTATTAAATAATGTTTGAGCATTTGATTTATACTTAAATCCATTCGGCTTTTGAGTACCATAACCATGTACATATTCTCCATAAGGTGCTGCAACTAATGAATCATATAGTTGTTTTATTTCTAATAACAATACATTTTCCATAACAATATATTTATTTGATTTTTTGCGTCCGTCTTAATTCTTTGAGCGGATTTTGGTCATATACTTGTTTTAGTTTATACAGATCCGTATTAGGTTCGATAATAGCTTGTCGATAGCTGACATAATATCCCAGTAACGTATCGACATAAGAATTTCCAGTATGATATGATTTGCTAAAATCATTTTTATGAATAATATTCAACGCCATTTCCCATTCTTTGGATGATACATTTTCCTTGCAAGTACAAAAGGCTTTCCACCACGAGTGGGCCGATGCATTGCATATCGAATCATTTCCTAAAATCTCAATAGCCGTTTTCTTTCCGCCATTTTCCAGCCCAAGCCATTCGAAGAAATAACGATAAATAATCATGGTTTCTGGCATTTCAAGAAGCTTATGGTATTCCTCGATATTTTCGCCAAAAGCTTTCATGAAAAATGATGTTCCCTTGCCAATCTTACCTTTTGTACTATTGAGAACAGCCTGAATAGCTCGGATATACTTACGATTCCAGTATTTGCCAATATAGTCTCGATTGTGAGAATAATCCTCATCCATATCTTCCGTGCGACGGATGGGGTGGTATTTCATGGGAAAAGAATAGATACTCACATTTAATCGATCACACAATTCTACATTGATCCTTAACCGATGATATAAATCATCTGGATGATCATCGAAGTTATATAACAAGTAGTTGGAGAAATCTTTCAATCCAACCTTGCTGCTCATTTCAATCGCGCGAGTATATTGTGCTTCCGTTTTTATATTATCGAAAGCTATTCTTAACGGGCGTATTGCGATTCTGCTTAACTGCTTGACATTCTCTTCGGTAAATAAACGAGCATCTACACCTTGGTTGAAATCGACATAGCGATGACGAGGAGCAGGTTTAAAATGTTTCTTATAAATATCCTTTATTTCGTCATATGCGGCGAGCAGGTGTTCTTTTGTAGTCGTAAGAAGCTTATTAATTTTATATTTTTCAAAAATGATTTTATATATCTCAAATGATTCTTCGCCTTTTAATTTTTGGTAAAATTCCATAATTAAGGACTGGGCTTTTCTAATATTTGCCCGTTCGTTAATCACAGGTGTAGAGCGCAAATGAGCAATGGATAACGCAAGTAAATCTGGTTGAATAAATATAGCGTCTTTACCAAATCCGCAAGCTACAATATCATTGATAATCGTATCGAACTCCGAAGAGGCTAATATGTTATTATCCATTAATAAAAGGTCTTTTTGATCACCGTATTGTTTTCGGGTTTCTTCGATTCTCTCTCGAAGAGGAATATAGGAATTATAAACAGGTTCTAATTTGGGAACAGCGCAAAACGGACATTTTCTTATGCATCCACGTGTGGTATATCCATAATATGCATTGTTCATTGGATATTTATATTCAATTTCATCAAGAATTGAATAATCTAAAGGCAAATTATCGATAATGAGTTGATTCCTTTTATCTAGTTGTCCGGGAATGTTTAAAATTCCTTTAAATGGCTTGATCCCAGTTGCCTCGTAAACCTCTTTTGCTTGAATGGTTGCTAATACACCTCCAACCATCAAATTTTTTGTGTCTTTAACTAGTTTTTTTGCAAAATTGATGGTGTCGATAGTAATGCGCCAATGGAACGTGAACAAAGTTGTTACAAAGACGCGATCCCATTCGGGATCTGCTTCCCAGTTTTTTTTCCAATAATAATCTTTAAACTGATTAATTTTGTTTGTCAAAAGAATCTCCATATTTGTGGAGCTAATCGGGATTTGAACTAAGAAATCCCGCCGCCTTGTACGAATATACTCAACAAACAAATCTTTGTAAAGATTCCAATTAATGTTTTCATCTATTTTATAAAACTCATCAATACATTTATTGGCAATGCGTTCTATAACAAACTGTTTTAAATCCCCTTTATAGAAAACGACTTCATGACCTAACATTTTATGATAGGTCGATAATTTCATAAGCCCAATTGGTGGATACTTATTTGAATAGTTTGGCTCTATAAGCAGTATCTTTAATTTTTTTCGAGGTCTTGCCATTATTCTTCTATAAGTTCTCTTATAGCTTTTCGTTGTAATTCTCTAATTAATTTAATATGTGAAACCGGACAGTTTCTTTGATATGACATACACACTCTGCGAATTAATGCTGCAAGGTCTTCGGGATAGTGATTATTCAATATTTCAAAGTCATCGAGCTCAGGTTCAACCTGCGGGATAGGACTTGATATAGGTAATTCAGATGCAGGTATGCACGGTATCTCTTGGTCCATCTCTGTATGTAAGTCTTTGATTCGCCGTTTATACGACTCCAGTACTTTTTGTGCTACAGGATTGGTTGCATTCTTGGATTTGGTGATACTCTTAAGTTTTTTGCAAGCATCTGTTAATTGTTTTTGAGCATTAACGATATTTTCAGTTGCGGGAGCTTGAATTATTTTGTAAGCATCTATATAACGCTCGACTGCTTTTTTTGTATCATTGGCTAAATGATATAACTTAACTAATCCATCGAAGAAATTTCGAATTAGACACTTTAGGCATTCTGCTTCTGGGGTAGGAGCTAATCCGTCACGGGCACTATTTAGTTTGATTTTTTGATTCGCAATATGGATTTCTCCATAAAAATATTTATTACCTCGGGTTTCATTACGAGGGAAATAAGTTGTTAGCATATCGGCTTCTCCAACTTGAATATTGTGTTTTCGGAGCCGAAATTGGCTGCTTGTATCTGATACGGGAATTGCTTTGGTAAAATCGGTCAAGGCGTACCAGCCCCATGCTAACAATCCGTATGTATCATCTTTTAACGAGAAATACTCTAATCCGTTGATTGTATCATTTGTTCCAACGACACGTAATCCGTATCGTTTTTCTATCGCCGTGCCGTTAATTGAGATTGGGAAATATCCAACATTTTTTTGTAACTCTTCATATTCCCCTGACACACTGGTCATAATCAATTGATTCCTAAATTGAGCTGAATAATCGACTGGAGCAACTTCCCTTAAATAGTCTGCAATAATGTCTTTATTCAACAATGCTGGATATTGTAAATCAATATTGCATAAAGTAACTATAAAATAATGGTCATCTTTATTTTCATCGTATAAATTGCGAGATGACGCGGAATCTATTACATCCGTGGCATCGCGTTTATCGTTTTCGTCATTAAGAATCGCCTTGATTTTATCAATATCGAAAACAATTTCCGAAGCAAACTCTTCTCCTTTGTAGGTTGTTCTAAATGATAATTTTTTACAGAAATAGCCGCCAACTAATCGCCCTATGCCGAACTGACCTGCGGATGATTCTCCGTCCTTATTGGAATCTGCTATATCCAGCAAAACGGATTCGACTCGTTCTACGGGTATGCCAATGCCATTATCCCTAATTTCTATAAACCTCTTGGCAGAATCAATAGTAATAGAAATTCTACCATCGGTTATAGCTCCTAAAATACCGTGATTGACGGCATCATTGATAGCGTCTCGTGCATTTTGAACATATTCACGATAGATCAGCTTTTCATCCCCATACATTTGAAACATGAGCATGTTTATAAGCCCTTTACCAATGCGGGATTTATGCGTTTTCAGCTCTGCCATAGTTTATTATCCGTTGGGAAATTGTTTGTATGTCGGCCTTGGGAATCTAATATTTACAATCGATCGTAATGCCGGATTGGAAATAATATATTCCCCGGGAGATAATCTCGTCATCATATTTTGATAGACCTTAGGCACGTATTTGTAATCGGCTTTTGATATTTCGATAGCATTAGTCCGACCATAAGCATGAGTAGAACAATTGCCCTTAACTCGATCGTGTATAGCACTTCGGAATTGCTCCACCGAAAATAGAATAATGCCTAATGATCGGCCTCGCTCTGTGATTTCCAATAATTGACGTAGAATTGGGGAGTTTTTCGGAATATCGTTCGAAGCATATTTATTCAATTCATCAACAAACAAAATTATCTTATCAGGAATATTATCACGATCAGCGCCCAGTTTCATTTCATATATTGCACGGGCTACACTACCAAAAACGAAACTTTGAGAGTTTTCGTCTAATCGGGCAATATCGATTACCATAACCTGATTAGCTGTCAGATTGTGTTGAATCTCGCTTGTGAGGTCTACTTCTCCTACGTTATCATGTATTACTTTTGAGAAAATATCATTCTTGATCGCTTTACTAACACATCTCTTAAATTTTCTCCAGCTAGTTACTTGAATTTCATTCTTTACACCTCCATTGGCAGCGGTTTTTGTATACTCATCCAATTTATCTTGAAAATCTTTCCAATTATTCACACCGGCAAAATACCCTTCTCCATTTATGACATAATTAACGCAGCTTTCTAAAGTTCCAGTACTATCATCTTCATTGGCCAACAATAAATCCAATTTATCTTGAGATTTGTCATAGGTGAATTTATATGTAAAGGCTTTGTGATTTTTCTTTTGTCGTTCAACGTCTTGAGGATGAGCGTATGATTGCGCATGTTGCATTATTTCATCCTTTGTGTAAGGATAGTAATAGCGAACATTCTTAAAGGGTTCTATTGATAACCCTAAATCCGCATATATCTTTTTATCTTTCTCCGGCAGCTCTGTATTCGTTTCATCAATGGCCATAAGATCTCGTCCTTTGACATTGAAAAACACAAAAGCCACACTACTTCCGTCTATATCTTTGAATTTATGTTGAATTGCATTAAGGAGGAACATTGAATAAGATGTTTTTGCTGCTAATCCTGAAATACCGGATATATTCAAATGCGCTCCGTCTGGTCCAATTAAAAAGTGAGAATTAAGCTCGACTTTAACTTTTTTGGCTGCATTGCCTTGGTACATTTCCAAATAACCGCACACCAAAGGATTTTTTACATCATTTAGTCCTAAAGCCGTTCGAATATCCTCTTCGTCACAAAGCGAGACTTGTTTGCCATCCAGTACTGGGGTATAAATATCATCAGTATTGCAAACGACTTTTGCTTTTACGTAATTCATTCCAAGCCGATTCATTTGCCCAATAGAATCAGCTGTATCACCAAAATTACTTGATATAAAATTAGTGAAATGGCTCGCAGCATCCGTTACATGCGTAATTTCTTCGATAACTCCATATGTAATAGACTTATCGCTATTAGAGGATACATGTTCAACTTTAACTATGTCGAACGGACTCAAAATTTGTCCTTTATCTGTCCAAAAATAGAAATTATCAATGGTAGATGGCATCTTTTCAGTTGCCGATACTTTTCCAATAACCTGTAACATCTTTAGAATAAATTTAATATTATATTCGAATCCACATATTTCGATTTGCAAAACGATTCTGTCAAGAAAATTGGATATAGGTGATTTGCCCAGCGTGTATCAACGCCATAGCAAACTGGATAAGCTTCTCGAATTAAATTTGCGCTTATCATATCAACCTTGTCTGTTTCCAATTTGTCATTTTCATCCATCAAGACCATTTCGCACTTTACGATGTCAGAAAAATGTGTTTCTCGAAAATCGTGGTTACGTAATCGCACATACCACACGGCAAAATATGATTTTCCACCTTTGTGGTCTGATTCATAACGGTAAACTTTAGTTCGTTCGTAAGGTCCTAAATTTGCAATAGTTTTCGATAACCGATTCCCTTCAAAATCCGGCAACAATTCAGGGTCGAAGAGTTTTGAAACGCCAACTACATGCTGATAGTTGCTTCTTAAGTTATCCCATTGAGTTCTGTTTAAATTTGAGAAACTCGGATTATATTCCAAAGAACCATCTTTAATCAACCATGATTCATTATGTAACTTTCCAACTTTACATAATCTCTCAACCATCAATTGTTCTTCATCGGTCATTTCGTTCTGAATACATGCAATGCCCCGATGTTTGTAATTATCCCGGCCTTGTTCTTGTGGATTAATATTAGTCCTGTACAAAAGCAATTTATTGATGCCTAATTGCAAATCTTTTAATTTTGATATCTTATCTATTACTTTAGAATTAATAGTTTCACAAAATGACCGGCAAAAATTCTCACCGCCATCGTCATCGTCATAATCATCTGGCATTGCCATAACAATTTTGTTATTCAGTTGCCAGCATTTAAAGGTATCGCGATCTTTTCGCTTGCAACACCCAACAATAATTTGTCCTGCAATGATTGGAAATATCTTTTTGCCAATACCGATATCATCTATTTTGAAAGTGTGTCGCGATCCATCCAAAAAATATTGAAAAATGGGTGGAGGAACTTTGGGTGACTTGAACAAATATGCGATGGATACTGTTTTTACACGAGAATGATCTGTTTCCGCGAATGTACTTTTAGTAGCATTTGCGATTGTTTTATCATCATAATTATAGGCAATAGTGTCATTATCTACTGAATCAAGACATATCTTTTTTGTCTTGAAGCATTGATATTTGCCCTTTCCTGCCTGTTCTATATAGTCGAGAATCATTCCCATATTTTAATTCCAGTCAGATTATGGCTGCGTTATATTCTTTAAAATTTAATACTCATACAAAATTAAACAATTTATGTTAATCATCAGGCTTTCTAATAGTAAAATACATTTTTAATCTGCCTTAATTTTTTTGAGTTGTTGTTCGAAATATTTTGCTGCTTGCTCATTTAACCGTACTTGTTCGTCATGCACGGCTTTTTGCCTTGCTATTTTTTCAAAGGTTTCAACATCTTTTTTCATCTGACGGATTTTTGCGTTGTCGCGGTTTAGTTCGAATAGCTCTTCCAGTTCGGCAATACGGTCGGGTGTCGCGTCGCCTTTCATCTTTATATAGCGGTATTTCAGGTCGTTGTCGATGCGGTCATGATTCGGTCGGGTAGCGAAATAGAGTGCCGACGACAAAATCATGCAGCTTATAAAAAGAAATAGCACCAAATAAATGACGAATGGGGATTCGGAGCTGAAAATCACTCGGTGTCGGATTATTCTCGGCGGCAGTTCGGCGGGGATTTTGATTGCCTCGACAGATGCTTGCAGATTATCGATACCGGTTTGCGTTTTGGTATAGTTCTGCTCTATGCTCTCCAATCGTCCGGCAAGCTGGATTATTATCGCCTGATGCCGCTCTTGTTCTGTATATACGATTTGCTCCAATCGTTGCGACAAGTCATTGTCGCTTGATTGATTATTGTTTGCTGTTTTTGCCGCTAGTTCGGTCTTGATGGTTTTGACCATCGTCTCCTTGAAGTCCTCATACATTTCGTAGGACATCATATTATTCTCTTTCATGGTTGTATCGCTTCCTGTTTACAATTTCTGCTTGGATTTGGTCATGCGTTCTCGCAAGCGACGTTCCCGCTCCATTGCGGCAATCGCCATCGCTTCGGCGACGGTATTGAGCAATGCCGTGATGCGGGCGAGGTACTCTTCGGGACTCTCGCCGGGTTTGCGTTGCAATTGGGCTTCGGACAATTCGACCGGCGAACTATTCGGCGGCAACGGAAGTTCGCCGATATTACCGCCGAAATTGACCGTCGGCCTATCCGTGTTGGTCTTTCCGCCACCCGTTCCGAACAGATCGGAGAAGGCCGAACGGTAGGAACCTGCCGCCGCATGGAAGTCTTTGACAATAGCGCTTCGATGTCGGGTTTGCTGTTGTGCGTACGCAAAATGCAGATTCAGTTTCGAGAAGCTGAATTGCCGGTCGATCTTCGACCCCGAAAACTCGAAGTCGTTTTTTGAAAATAGAACGCCTTGTTTTCGGTCGGTATTTCCGCAATACTTATAGCGGACGTTGATGCCTTGCTCTTTTAATCTACCTTCCAGATCGTTCCAACTCTTACATTTGGGCAGACATCCTTTGATCGCATCATATATTTCGTATTTGGTCTTGTCCGGTTCGCGCAATCGCTCCCGCCGCACGCTGTCCTTTCCCGGCGCAAGATGCAACCCGTATTTCTCGGTTAGTTCCCGGCAGACTTTCGTATTGCGTATTTTAATATTCTTGTCCGATATAGTCTGCCCCTTGTTCCCGACCCGGTTATAGACCAGATGGCAGTGAGGATGGGGCTGGTCGAGGTGACGTACCAGCAGATATTGCGTGTCGGTAATACCCATTTTCTGCATATATTCTTTGGCGATCTGCGTCATCAGCGCATCGGTCATGTGCGGAGCTTCTTTCGGCGAAAACGAGAAGGAGATATGCCCGACCGTGTTTTTCAACCGAGGGTTCAGTCGGGTCTGATCCTTAAAATCCTCGATTATGTTCTTTACCTCCGGCGGGTTTACGCCTTCGGCATCGAGGATGCGCGACAGTTCCTTCATCACATAGCCGACAGTCCCGGCAAAG
>OGYE01000204.1_pt1 | contig 34055 bp, 29 predicted proteins | sample 1576471 | NCBI WGS metagenome assembly OGYE01 (sample SAMEA3541532, study PRJEB24748) | human gut metagenome | biome: human gut; feature: human-associated habitat; material: faeces | place: China | collected 2012
ATCGCAGTATGAGCTTGTGCTACATAAGGATAGTAACTGGAAGATTGTAGGATAAGTAAATGGATTGACAAATGACTTCTGAATGTGGTATATTTCACTTGTAAAGATAGAAATATACCACATAAGGAGTGAGTGTTATGAAAGTAAGAAAATTTTTGTATGGTGCAACTGGTTTCCTTTCGTTATTAGGTGTTATCGGTGTTATGAGTAATGAAAAGGAGCTTTTACCTTTCTTTGTATTTGCAATAAACTTTGAGTATTGGTTTATGAAACAAGATGAAATGTTAGATGAATATATGAATAAATCGGCGTCCCGTGGTTTCTATTGTGGAATGATTGCCACAGCCTGCATTGCCGTAAATCGGGCAGTTTGTTTTCATGGAGCAGCTGCCGCATAATGAAAGTGGTAAGGTGGATAAATTGGCGCTGAAAAATTTTCTCTAAAATTTTTTCAAAAAAACCTCTTGCCAAAACGCAAAACGTATGGTAATATATATAACTGTCAGACACACTGACATTGGCCCGGTGGTTCAGTTGGTTAGAATGCCGCCCTGTCACGGCGGAGGTCGTGGGTTCGAGTCCCATCCGGGTCGCCATTACGCCTCGGTAGCTCAGTTGGTAGAGCAAAGGACTGAAAATCCTTGTGTCCACAGTTCGATTCTGTGCTGAGGCACCAATCCAAAAACAGCACCTGCTATTGCGGGTGTTTTTTTATTATCTGTATATCTATATCTGCTTAAACACATTTTTCAGCCAGCAAGGAGTGTTATCATGTTTGAAAAATTTTTCCATGAAGTAACCGGTCCCTATATCTGGGGTCTGATTCTGCTTTTATCCCTGCGTGCCATCTTTTCTTCCGTACGTAAAAAGGATTATCCGCACGCTGCTGCTTTTATCGTTGTAGCCATTGCTGCCGCATTCATGACAGCAAGCGCACTTGATATGCTTCCGCCTGCTATAGCAGAAATATTTGCATAAGAAAAAGGCCGCTGCGCAGCGACCTTTTTACAAGCTTAAACGCCGCTTTACGCGGCGTTTTTTTGTGCTTATTTTCAGTTGATGCCGGTTACATCAAAGCCGGTATCCTCAACAGCAGCCTTCAAAACTGCATCATCCAGGCCTGCGCCCTCAACAACCGCATTATTGTTTTCCAAGGAAACAACAACACTTGTTACACCTGCTACAGCAGCAAGTGCTTCCTTAACAGCGCCAACACAATGCTGGCAATGCATACCTTCGATAGCAATAGTCTTAGTCATAATAAAATCTCCTTTGCAATTACAATTTTATAAAACGCAGTCTTAATGCGTTAGTAACAACAGAAACACTGCTGCAGCTCATCGCCGCCGCTGCAATCAGCGGGTTCAGCAGCCAGCCGAAGGCTGTATAAAATACACCTGCGGCAAACGGAATACCGACGGCATTATAAATAAAGGCCCAGAAAAGATTTTCCTTGATATTGGTCATTACACCGCGGCTTAAACGGATGGCTTTTGCCACATCCAGCAAATCGCTTTTAATCAAAACCATATCAGCAGCTTCAATCGCAATATCCGTGCCGGCACCGATAGCGATACCTACATCGGCACGCGCCAATGCAGGTGCATCATTGATGCCGTCGCCTACCATAGCGACAATATGGCCTTCCTGCTGCAGTTTGCGTACCACCGCTTCCTTATCCTGCGGCAGCACCTGAGCAACAGCCTCATCAACGCCTACCTGTGTGCGAATCGCCTCCGCCGTCGCCCGGTTATCACCGGTCACCATCAGCACACGCATACCCATAGCCTGCAGCCTGCCAACAGCCTCCCTACTTGTCGGCTTCACGGTATCCGCAACAGCAAGGCAGCCTAAAAGCTCACCTGCACGCACAAAATATAATGGTGTTTTTCCCTGAGCCGCCAGCTTTTCATGATGCTCTGTCAATACGCTTGTCTCAACATTAAGCGCCTGCAGCAGCTTCAAATTACCGGCAGCACATTCTGCGCCAGCGATTTCTGCCGTAACACCTCGCCCGGGTATTTGCTTATAATTGACTGCTTCCGGCAAAGCAAGCTGCTTTGCTTCAGCAGCAGCAACAATCGCTTCACCTAACGGATGCTCCGAAAGCTTTTCCAAGCCTGCAGCAAAGGCCAGCAATTCATTTTCCGTAACCTTTACAGGCAAACTATCCGTCACCACCGGTTTGCCTGACGTAATGGTGCCTGTTTTGTCTAAGATAACGGTATCAACCTTATGCGCGGTTTCCAAAGCTGTTGCCGATTTAATCAGAATGCCGCTCTTAGCGCCGCGCCCCGTTCCTACCATAATTGCTGTCGGCGTTGCCAGTCCCAAAGCACAGGGACAGGAAATGACGAGCACAGAAATGGCAATCGTCAGCGCAAAATGCCAGCTTGCGCCCAGCGCCAGCCAGACAACCGCCGCAAGCACGGCAATGCCTATAACGGCAGGCACAAAATAGCCGCTCACCTTATCAGCCAGCTTGGCAATAGGCGCTTTAGAAGATGTTGCCTCATCCACCAGCGCAATAATCTTCGCTAAAGCGGTATCAGCGCCAATCGCAGTCGCTTCCATCTTAAAGTAACCGCTTCTGTTGACTGTACCGCCGATAACCTTGTCACCGATTGTTTTATCTACCGGTAAGCTTTCACCCGTCAGCGCGCTTTCGTCCAAGGCAGCACTGCCCTCAATAATTTTACCGTCCACAGGCACGGACGCACCGCTTTTTACAATCAGCACATCGCCTTTCTCAACCTCCTCTACAGGTATTTCTCCCTGCAGACCATGGCGTTCGACAAGCGCAGTTTTTGGTGTAAGGTTCATCAGTGCCTTAATTGCATCAGAGGTGTGGCTCTTCGCCCGCGCCTCCATAAACTTACCGACAGTAACAAGTGCCAAAATTACAGCACTTGCTTCAAAATACAAGGCATCAGCAAAGCCTGGCAGCAAATCAAGACGATTGTGTCCAAAGGCATACGCCATGCCAAATACGGAATACAAACCATAAATAAACGATGCACCGCTGCCAACGGCAATCAACGAATCCATGTTAGGCGCACCGCTTAAAAGATTACGCACACCGTGGATAAAATACTTGCGGTCGATAAAGAGTACCGGAATACACCACAGCATCTGCAGCAAAGCATTAATCAGCTCGTTTTCCTGCCCCAGAATAAAGCTTGGCAGCGGCCAGCCCCACATGTGCCCCATGTGCTGATAAAAAACAAGACCGGCAAAAATCAGCGAGCCGATAAGGCGCTGCTTCATCTCCGCCATCTCCTGCGCCGCCGTATCCTGCTGCGGCACAGGCGTAGCGGCAGCTCCTGCGGCATGCACACTTGCACCGAAGCCCAGCTTTTCAATGCGGGCAATAATCTCCTTTTCATCTACAACGCTTTCATCAAAGGTAACATGCGCATTATTTTTCAGCAGATTAACGCTCATCTGCTCCACGCCCTGCATCCTGTTGACAACCTTTTCTATGCGTGACGAGCAGGCACTGCAGCTCATACCCGTTATATCAAGTAACTGTTTTTTCATCGTGACTCCTTTCGCTTACTATCTATTTGACGTAAAAAATTTTGTCTGCTATTATTATAGCAAACGCTATCTTTATTTCAAGAACGCACTATTTAGATAGATAGTATGCAAAAAGATACTGTAAAGATATATAATTTTTGATGCACAAGGCAGACATATGATTTTTTCATAGCATCATTATATCTTAATCACCTTGCTCTTTGCAGAAAGGAAACTCCAAATGAAAGATACTATTAACGTCAACTGTCCCGTTGCCGCCACTCTGCAGCTTATCGGCGGCAAATATAAGGCCTTGCTTCTATGGCACCTGTCCGGAAAAATTCTGCGCTTCAACGAGCTGCGCCGCCTCGTCCCCGAGGCAACACCCAAAATGCTCACCCAGCAATTACGCGAGCTGGAAGGCGACGGCTTAATTGCGCGCAAGGTGTACGCCATCGTGCCACCTAAGGTTGAGTACAGCCTGACGCCGCGGGGCGAAAGCCTCTTTCCTATTCTGCAGGCCATTTACGCATGGGGCAGCAAGCTTTTAGAGGGCGAAGGCATCTGCCCGGAATGCTCCATGAAGCTTGTGGAAGCAGAACATTGCTGCTGTCACGATAAAAACAAATAGAAACGAAAAACTTCGGTAGAACGATGACACTTAGCGTTCTACCGAAGTTTTTTATTTGGCTATTTTACTATTATATCCCAATATCCGTTATGACTACTGCCTACACGTTTAATAACTCCTTTTTTCTTCAGTTTTTGCAAGTAATATTTTACTCTGTCCACAGACCATTCCAGTTTTGAAGCAATTTCCTTTTGCGTTAATCTGTTGTTTTGCAGCAAAGCATTTAAAATAACATTATCATCATCTGTCAAATCAGAAAAGTTACTTACGATAGTTTGGGTAGTTTGGGTAGTTTGGGTAGTTTGGGTAGTTTGGGTAGTTTGGGTAGTTTTTCTATACATATTCACTCTAAAATCACCATCAAAATCAAGTAATTGCGGTTTAGGCAAATCATATTCCGCACATTCCCTAAAAATTCTTGGTATACCAGTTCCCCATTTTTCAATAATTTTCATGTATGCAAAAGCTCTTGCGATTGCAGGATTTCTCGGTCTTGAGTAGCCTTCCATCATTTTTGCAATCGTAACATTATTCAGAAGCATTCCCGGAGAAGTAATCTCTAATCTATCATCAAACAATGCCACTTGTATGTTTCCCGGTTCAAGGTAGCTACGGTGAGCCACAGCATTTGCGATCAGCTCACGGATACTGTCCGTAGGTAGTTCATACACATCCTGTCTGTACATTCCCTTTATCGTCATACCCATGTTGATTTTTTCAAGGACATACTGATATGCTGCTTCCATCTGTTCCTGAATGGAGCCTTCAAATTCCCTGCGGTCAACAAAGTGAGCACGATTCGTTCCCTTGAATACCCCGCACTGAATAACAGGCTGCTGATACATTCGTCCAGTCAGAAGTGCATACGCATTGGTCGGATATACTTCTCCGCCTTCCTCTTTCAGAACACCCCAAGATATCAGCACATTCTTGGTAACATCCTTAATCTTTGCCTTTTCACTGTCCTGCCATGTATTTCGCATGGCAGTTTCCTTCATACTCTTGCAAAGTTCCTCAATTTCATCATCCGTTATTTTCATATTCTGGCATATTTCACTGTCGAAATAGCGATTCTTTCCCTCCAGAATCAACTCTTTTAACATGTAATCTTCCGCATGTCTGGTTGTGCCTGCCACACGCACATAAGTACCCTCAAACATACCTTGTGATTTGATATAATACGGACGCTCTGCACCCGGAAATATCTCTACCACAATTACAGTCTTATCTTTAACCGTCTGCAGCGCCACGTCCGGTCTGATTGCAGGCTCACAGGAATCAGAGATTGCATTGGTAATGGCATCCATCGTCTTATAGATGTTATCTACATCCATTCCCACAATCTCCAAGGTCTTATCATCTATTCCGAAAACAATCCTGCCACCTCTGCCATTGGCAAAAGCTACCATTGTTTTCATGTATTTTTCGCTTTTCTCTGGTACAGTCACTTTGTACTCAACATTCTTTGATTCGCCGGAAAACAGCGTATCTTCTGCCATATTACTACCTCCTGTTTTTAGGTTCTAAGGTAAAATCCTATACGACGCATAACTGTTATTCATAGCAACCGTCCATGTATTTACTGTTCTCTGAATTTCATCGTTGTAACCATCTATCATTTTCAATATTATTATTCGGTACATCAGACCAAATTTATGTAAATAAAAGCCTGCCTGCTCACCTTGCATGGCATTTTTTTGTTTACTTATATGATCAATTTTATTTCTAAGATTTTTACTTTTCCGTGCGATCTTTGTTTTAGAATCTCCAACAAAAATGTCTTTACCATATTCATTCATTACTGCGTATATTTTATCAACCAAATAGACCTTTTTGTTGGGATCCTTTCTTGTAACTATCGCACCGCATTTGGGGCACGGATTTGTATAAATTCTATATGGCTGTGCCTTTAATGTAATTTCTCCATTACTTGCCATTTCATTTACTAAAGATTCAAACACCTCTAAAATCAAAGACATCCTTACATCAACAGTTAAATCATTTACAAAAAGTGCATTCAAAAAGGCTTGGTGTCTAAGAAATGCTTTCTTGATTACTTTCTGTGATTTCAAAAACAATTTCTTATATGTTTGATCATCTAAATCCATTGGGAGCATAACATATTGCTTATTGCTATGTGTATAATTTAGAAATAATTTTCTGTATTTTTCTATACACTCCGCACCATCTACTTTGAAAGATGTAAACATGAAAAAAATTCCTTCATACAAATTTTCAAATCTTAAAATCTCCATAAGAAGACTATACACTCTGTCCAATGAAACATTGCTATCAGCTATAATTTTAACTATTTTTCTATTAACGATTTGTTCTATCTCGATTCTATATTTCGTTCCAGCTCTCTTTATTTGAATTTCATTTGTTCTATTACATCCTAATAATTTTGCAACTTGGGAAGGATCATCACCTGTATATTCTCCCACAGCTATACACTCTTTACATACCTGATCATCAAAATTATCCATCCTGCCGCCTTCCTGTTATAAGAAACTATTTCTCCTTTGCCATAATATTCTTGGAATCCGCCAGTATCTCATAAAACTTTCCATCGCTGGCTGTCTGCACCTTACGATAATTGACTTTGACACCATCGTCCAGATCAAGCTCAATTCTCGAAAGTGCCAGATGTCCGATTTTCTCATCATATTCCCGGCACTCTTTTAACTGCTTCTGCAATTTTTCCTTACGCTTTGTTGCAAGTGATACTTCTCTGCTGTTCTTGCTGTTATCAATCGTATCCTGCATACGTCCAATCTCAGATTCATATACACGCTGCATCCGATACAGATAGTCTACACGAACATTCCCGATTGTATCCGCATTGTAACGATGCAGATATACCAGAGCCTTGAAACCATTCTGCTTTCCGCTGTCAAAGAGCCAGTAAATCGGACGCTTGCCGGAACCTGTGACAGAATAAGTGTTACAATGGTCTTTGAAGAAATCATTCAGGAAATAATTACGGATAATCTCCCTGCTTGTATCTCCCTTATTTCCAAGCGCCTTTGCAATGAAATCCAGATTTGTCTCTAAAGACTTTGCTCCAAATGCAGTTTTTAACCATTTGCAGAAGCGTGAAACAATATCGTCCTCTAAGTATTCTTCGTCTGTGATTGGAATAATATTGTCCTTATCCGGTATAAATGTGGTGTACTTGCTATCGTCCCACTCGCCGCCTGCATATACCAGACCTCCCTCATTCAAGGAATAACGCCCAAACATACAGCCAACCGCATAGGAAATCAGGCTCTTAATATCTCTCTGTAAATCCGCCTTGCGGACAGTCACATCCTTGTCCTCTACTTCCGATGTCAATTCATCCTGCAAACCATAAATATCAATGAAAATGCGGTTTAGTTCTTCCTCATTGGCTTTGAGCTGATTGAAACGCTCATTGCATTCATTCTCCCAGCAGGTGTAGCACTCTGCTAACTCAATATCGTTTGTATTATCAAATAGTGCTGAATTTCGAGGGATAACTGAAAGCAGTGGGTGACGTTTGAAATCCCATGAGGTTTCAAAGGAATTCCAATCGTGCTGTGCTAACTCTACACATTTTTTCGAAAAATTAGTTACTTTTGAAATATTATCTTCTTTATAGCAAATTTTACCAACATTACCCGTTTCAAATGTTGAAACTTTCCCATACATAATATCCCAAAACCATCGAAAAACAACTGAATTAACTAATGCAAGCATATAAAATTTATTACGACATTCTACAATAACTGGGCCAACTCCAATACTTGCCATTCCTTCCATAATGGTGCGTGCGTTAAAAATTCCACTTCCCATAGATGTGTATGTATAGGTCAAACCTTCTTTAAACATATACTGCACATTACGAAAAGTAGATTTTTTAGTTCTATCGTTAAATGCCTTAAGTGAAAAACCATTATCTTCCCAATTTATGACACAGTTTATATTACCATACCATCGTCTACGTTCGCCTCCATCTGCGACAAAAAACCATTTTGCAGACTCGTCTTTATGTTCAATAGAAGAAATTTTAGTATTAACCACTTCAAACCAGGTCCTGATAAATTCATCATCATTTCCTGTTGCAATACACCTCTTCACTTCTGCACAATCAGAAATTTTTAATTTAGGTGAATATATTTCGTCAACATGTTGGGTTTTGTAGACAACTAAGCACTGATCATGTTTAAGGAAATCACTCTGTTTAGAAAATGTATATTTGTTTTTATGTTCAAGAAAAAGTGCTCTTTTTTCTTTCTCTCCAGAAACTCCTGTTAAATCCTCAAAACAAGGTTTCCATCCGGAAATTTTCACATTGAGGATGGTAAAAACTACATTTTTAACTTTTTCTCCTGAAATTTCTTCAAAAGCTCGTGATCCCATATTGATAAGCGTAGGAAAACAATAACAACTAAATAACTCCTTCCTCAAGTCTTTAAACGTTGGAGCATTTACCCACGATTGCATAGTTAACATAGCAGCAAAATAATTTTTTGCTGTGATTTTTCCGCACTTTTCAATCATTACACTATAGAGATCATTTTTAGAATTGGGATAGTTAGATTTTATATAATTGGATAATTTTATCGAAAATCCTGCATTTCCCATATATGGTGGATTCGTAGCCACAACTTCATACTTCTGTGCCATAATCGCACCAATCTCGATCAGTTCTTTCAGTTTTTCCGCTGTCACGTCCAATCCATAGGTATCAAAAGTAATCTGACTTTCCGTGTCAGTACTGTTTACCCATCTGCGAAGCAAATCCCAATCGTATTCGTCCCCATTAAGAATAGAACCATACTCCTTTGCATCTACCAAAGTATCCAGAAGTCCCTCTATCTGCAAAATGGCTGTATTTTTCTCCATCTCGTCCAATTCAGCACCGAAATATTTGAGCTGTTCCCTGTTGATACCGTTGCTCTCCTGTATCGCATAGACATTTGGACGCACTCCACGGGTGAAAATTCGCCTGTCATACTGTCTTGCTTTCATCATAACTGCAAAATAACTGAGCTGTGCGGCACGATCATCTATATCCAGTCCATAGATGTTATGCTCCACGATGCTCTGTGCAGCTTCTCTTGCTGACCAGCCTGCATTTTCATAGATCTGCATGAATATATCAAAGGCATATACAAGGATATGTCCACTTCCCATGCAGGGATCAATGAGCTTTATATCCTCTGGTTTCAGCTTTGCATATTCCTCACGGATTTTTGCAAGTTCTGCCTGCACTTCCGGCTCCTGCTCTGCTTCTTCCAGATAATACTTCCACTTACCCTGCAAATCTGCATCCGGGTGTCCTTCTACCCACAATCTTCCCAGACTATTCTCTACCATGTAGCATACAATCCAGTCCGGTGTAAAAAGCTGCGTAACAGCAGGAACTTCCTCTTTTGTAATCTTTCCTTTTTTCGCAAAGGCATCATTCTTTGGCTCAGTATTATAATACTGATACATCCAGCCGATGATTTCTACCTGTCCTCCTGCGCTGACGTTAAAATCTTCCTCCGGAATATCATGTACCAAATGATACACAACTCCATCCTGATCAATTACAGACAGATTTAACAGAAGCTCAGTATAATCACTTGTCTTTTCAAATAAAGCCGGAAGAATTTCATTCAAAGCATTACATTGTTTGATAAAAAGCATCTTGAATGCTTCGTCAAGCTTATTTTCTCTCTTTAATGTGATAATTTTCTCTTCTTCTGTGCTTAAAAGATTCAGTTCAGCATCGAATGGATTGGTAACAATATCTGGTTCTGTTTTGCCACTCTCTGCGGATAATACTCTCACATGAGAAGGGAGATAGTCATTTACTTCCATGAAACGTACTGCAATCAGACGATTGAACCAGGTATAAGCAACTTCCTCTATGATATATTTGTACGCTACCGCATAATCAGAATCCTCTTCTTTTGCCCGGATCACATCCACCAATGCACGACGCTGTTTGATTTCCTCTCCGTTAATAGCATACGGTTCTGCCGTTCCTATATCGTAGAACTCGGTTGTACTATTTGACTGTGGCAGGGCATCTGCAATGCCATTTTCTGTAATGCCCATCAATCCGGCACGATATTTTATATCTGCTATAAGCCTGTTTCTTGCCCATATGGCAAAATTCCTAATTGCTGTTTTATTCATTTTTCCCTTCCTGCTGATCTTGACAAATTTTTCTGTTATTACTCTTACCTATGCACAAACCTGTCCTTCTTTGAAGCACTCATAAATATAATCTCTGGATTGATAATAAAAGTCAGTATTGTAATTCGATATCGCATCATTAATCCAAGAAGCATAAACCTCTTTTATACAATCTATCATTTCTTTACCAGAGTTTTTCTTCAAATCCTCGATTAGGCGCTCATACACTTCGCCAATCTCCCAATAATCCGGAACTTCATATCTGCAACATTTTACATTATCATAATCATCCATGGGTATCTGACAACGTAATATAAAATCATCTGCAACTTTCTCTATTGGTTCGCAGTGAAAAACATCTGCGTAATCATAGATCCGCTTTATTACATTCTCCCCAAGAAGTTCTACTATCCTACCTCGGCGTTGCTTCTGCTGTCTGCCAATAAATTCAATTAAGCTGCATAAGAAAAATAAGGAATTATCATTCATGATCCGTCACCTCAATTCCTTTCAAAAAAGATAATGTAGTCAAAGCCCTTGCCGTATGAAAACTTATCTGATGCGTTGGTTTTTTGAACTTTGCTAAATTCCAAAATGCTTCTCTGCTGATTTTTCCATCTACAAAATTCTGTACATAGTTAAAAATTGTATCATCTGCCATAGGTCCTTCCACAATGTCATAATTATGAGATTTTCCAAGTCTACATGCTGCTATAAAGTCAAGCCACTCTTCTGTCATTTCAGGAAATTTTTTGATATTAAGCGATTCATCCGGTGTATATACATATTCATTCAGATATCCTACACCAGTATACCTTGTCGCCCATCTTTTTGCCTGTTCCGGAAGCAATGTACAATAAAAGCCGAAATAAAAGTCTTTGTTAAATTTTGCTATTCTTATCTCGGGTTCTGTCACTATCTGACTGCTCCCATGATATAAAACAATTGTTTCCATGAAACGCCTCCTGCCTATAACAATTTAAAATTCAATATTGACTATGGTATCTGTATCAAGCTCACTGACCAGTTTCAGACGCAGTTCATTCAAGTATTTGTCTACATCCTCTGTATTTTCCAGTCTCCATGAAGCAGTTTTCGTAATACTCTTAATGGATACATTCTTGGTCTTTTTCACTTTTTCGACCTTTTTCTGCACTTCAGCTTCAATCTGAGCCTGATCCACATTTCCGACTTCTTTTGCCTGTGCTTCCAGTCTCTTGCGGACTTCTTCAGCTTTCTTTAAGGCAATATTCTGATCTGTCTGTGTCATTTCATTTAACAGACGAATTTTCAGTGTTTCTGCCCTGTCAGCATAACTTCTAAGTACTGATACATTCGTACAGCCTTTCGCCGCATTCGTGATTTCATCAAACAATGCTGAATAGCTGCTTCTCTTGGTTTCCGCATACTCTTTGGTATTCAGCACATCAAATACTCGTTTCTGTGAATCATATACAGAATCCAGCACCGGCTTTAGCTGCTCATCCAGTATGTCTGAATATACATCGCTGAACTTTTTCAGTAGTTCCGGCAATTTCGGAATATCACTATATGGAGACTGCTTTTTTACAATCTCGCTAATCTGAGCAACAATATTTTCCAGATTTTCATCTACGATGTAAGTCTTACTGTCATCATATTTACTCAGATACAATACCGCTTTATCAAAGATTGTTTTCTGCTCGCTGTTGAAGAATGCTTTTACGGGTTCATAGTCCTCTGCGAAATCAAGCAGATCATCCTGTTTCTTTGCAACTGCCTGGAAAAATTCTGTCGGTGTCTGTATCTGTACCAGACCAAAAAGGAGTTTTCTTCCGTACTCTACGATATGTTTTCCCGGATACCTGGTACTTTCATAGCGTACTTCCAATTCTCCAAGTGTAGATGTCAGCTTCGTTGCATAAGTTACAAAGGCGTTCATCATCGTATCCTCATCATCTGAATTTCCGGTTGCACCGAACAATTCCTTCATGACATCCTTTGTGACCTTTTTCTCTTTTTCTGATACACGGATTTTCTGCTCCATCATCAGCTTGTCTACATAGCTCTTTTTCGTGATGTAATTGATGATCTCCTCTGCTTCCTTGTTGTGTGTCGATACCGAAGATCCATTCATATAAAATGCTAAATCACCTCTACGGAACAGTTTTGCTACAAGCCAATGTACATCATCTTCTACGAAGCCATAAGGTGCTTTCATAAATCTGTCCTTAATACTCTTCATAGAAGTTTTCATGTGCATACGAGTGTTATCTGCAACATAGCTCAATACATCATCCAATGCATGAATATTTGGTTCTGTACCGCCTTCAAGGTTAAGTGAAATCTGGTTTGAGGTCTTAAAAACTTTGCGAATATCATCCTCACCGTATGCTGCATCAATATAGGACAGCTTATGATATACAGTCGATATCAGTCTGCCCAGTGCTTCATTGATGCGAGTGGATACCTCTTTGGCATTGATCTGTGCCTTATCGCCATTGACATATATATCAGCTTCTTTTAAGCTCTCTGATAAATATAATCTCGCATTCGCATTGCGCTCACGCATCTCCAGACGCTTACCCTCTTTGATTGTCTCATACTGTGGCAATGCAGAAGATGTGTTCAAACGCAGGAATTTCTCTATCTTCAAATATCTCTGTATCTCGTCCATAAATGCCCTATCATCCGGCAAAACCACAAGTACCTCTCTGCCCTGTCCGGATACCATGCGAAGGGTAGTTTCATCTGTTCCCATATCCGCCGCAGGTGTTAAGATATGTACACCAATATCATAGTTCTGATTTGCCTTATATGGTCTGTCATCCACAGTAGAATTGAAAGAAAACGCATATCTGCCATTAAATGCCGGATAGCGGTACTTCTTATCTGTGAAAATGTCCTCAAAAATCATCTCAGAAGCCTTGTTGATTACTTCTGCCATTTCCACATTCTGACTCTCGATTTCACGATTGATCTCCTGCTCCTCGTCGGTCAGGAATACATAGATTTCCCCATTTCTCTGCACAAGCATCTGACGCATCAACACTTTCAGAGCGTCCTCTACTTTTGCTTTCAGCTCAATACGGTCATCATCAATATCGGAAATCATAAGGCTTGTGATGTTATCAATGTTTGCCTCAATAACATTATTAACATATTTGATCATGAATAATGTTTTCAATACATTGATTGCAAATACATCTTTTGTCTTGTGATCTGGATTGATAAAGCTGTTGTCATAAGCCTTAATGATAACTCCTCTGTGGCTGTGGTCTAAGAAATTCTCCAGTGCATCATAGAACGCATGGAACGGAATAAGTGTGCCTTCCTCATGCTCCTTATAATCCATTGCAGACTCTTTGAACATGGCAAGCATGGAACGCTCACCCTCTGACAAATGCTTTCCGGATGCACCGTGGGTACGGATAGAGGTCAATACACTTGCAAGGAGATTGAACTGATATGGCACAAACGGATAAACCAGTGCAAAGTCATTTTCATCTGCATATAATTTTTTCTCTACGCCATCATTGAACACAATCTTATTCTTGATTGTGGTTGCTTTCTGCCCATAGAGCAGACGCAGCATCTGTGCTGCAGTGTCCTTTTTATCCAGAATACGCTTTTTGATAACTTCATCTACGTTTGCAGAAGAAAGGGAAATTCTTGTATCAAATCGTCCCTGAATCTTAGAGAAATCATTGCCTTTTACCTTGGTAATGGAATCAATATCCTGCTGGCTTGTTACAATCACCCATGCTTTACCGTTGCACTCTTTTCCCAGTTCCTCACGAACGGTCTGGAGATTCAGCATAAGGTTGGAATCATCCCCGATATACTGTCCCACTTCATCCACAAGAAATGCCACATGATGATTGTTGCCCTTGCGATCAATATATGCCTTTACACGTTTTGCAAAATCCTCAATACTAATCTTGTATGGTTCAGCAGCTTTCTCGCACCAGTTTCTTGCGGCAGCTTCACTCATAAAGTTCATATCTATTAAAGTATCTACAATATCATCCTGTATGAAATCGAAGTCCTGTCTGGAATCTTTCCACGCATCTCCATAGTTTTCTTCAAACTTCTGCTTAAATTCCTCATACTTGCCTTCTTCATTCAGCCTGCGCTCTAAATCAGCCAGAAATGGCATAGCACCACAATATCCCTGCATTTCGTTGAATACTTTCAGGAATACGTTTACAATGGCATCTTTATTCTGTTTGCTGTTGGAATCGCTCTTAGAATCAATGTTGAAAAGAACAACATCGGTCGGTGTGTTTGCGGCAAGCTGCATATCTGCAAGTACCATCGGATCAGCTATTTTATTATTGTCCACAAAATAGTCGATTGCTTTCTTGCCTGCAATCTCTTTATTCTCCAGAAGGTAAGATAGGATTTTTAAGAAATGAGATTTACCACTTCCAAAGAAACCGGAAATCCATACACCTGTTTTTGATGTATTTCCTGTAATTCCAGTCTTATATGCTGCGAAAAAATCTGCAAAATGCTTCTGTAATTCTCTTGTGACAACGTATTCTTCTAACTCCTGCTTGACATTGGCAGTCTCATCCTGCCCCACAATAATAACGCCCTGCAAATCACGGTCTATCGGTTTTGCAAACATTTCTCTTATCTGCATACTACATACCTTTCCTTTCATCCGTTCTTAGAAAAACGCTGTTTTGCATTTTTCCGTGTGAAGCGTCATGCTTCAAACTGTTATCGTACCAGCCGGAATGCCCGGTAATAATTATCTTCGTGAACTTCGTTGAATATGATGAGTTCCTGTTCGGTATAGGTTCCTGGATAGAACAGCACCATAGGCACCTTTGCAAAATGCTGTGGCATATTGTAAAGAATTTTGTTGAATACCTCCGGTGATTGTAGCAACGGATAGCATTTTCCCACTCCTGTCAGAAACACTACGGAATTTTCCGATGTATGCTCTGCAATATATTCCACAATCATGTTATCCTTATCAGTGATTTTAAGAGAACGCTGTATTGCGGATGCAACCTTTACAATACCCCTCTTTTCTTCCATCTGATAACATTTTTCCATGAAATTTTTATCCTGCAAATGTGCTATGAGCAGATCATATAAATCATATACAACCAGTTCAAAGCCATCGGTTCCTCTGGAATTTTTATTTTTCAAGTATTCTATTCTATCACGGACAATCAGCTCATGCTCCGGAGCATAATCAAATACCCAGTAATTGACCTCATTTGCCTTTCCTGTGGTATCACGGAACTTTGGTTCCTTGATTTTTGCTTCCATTTTGTCCAGTCTTTCTTCTATGCTTGCCATTATCGTACCCCCGTAAGTGCTTTTGCGATTGGTTCCATGTCGTGATCAAAAAGCCAGTGTTCCATAACCGGATCAAGGATTGGCTTTAAGATAATACGAGGAGTTCCCTTATCTGTCATACCGGATTCAAAAAGCATGGTCTTATATGTTTTGCCAAGACGATTTAGTGTCGCATCCGTCCACTTTGCAACCTTCTCGTCCTGCAACTGTTTATTCTTAAAAAATATACTTATATCACTATCAGAAAACTCATTGCTCCCAATAATCATTTTCTCTCTTACGATCTCGTACACAAAATCAAAGAAAAGTGTGTCATGAGCCATTGCACCTGCTAATGCAAACAACTTCTGTGTCGCAAGGTCACTTTCCATAAATACCGGATAAAAGGACGTATCAAGTGCCTTTATTCTTGCCGATACCGTAGAAAATATCTGACCTGCACGAAGTGTAGTCGGTGCGCCAAAGAGATTTTCATTCTGATTCTTTTCCTTGATTTCATCCAGTGTCATGCCCTCAGACAAGAACTTTACCACTGTCTTAAATTCCATGAACCAAAACGAAAACTTCACTGCTCCTGCGCTATATTCCCGTCTCTTCATTTTTTCGCACCTTCCCAATATTATTTCTCGTTCTCTGCCGGGAGTACATCTAAGATGTCATCCATTGTACAATCAAGTGCACGACATATTCTAGCCAGAACATCCAATGAAACATTTTCGTCCTTTGCCATTTTTGCCATGGTACTGGTAGCAATACCAGCCTGCTCACAAATATCTTTTTTCTTCATTTTACGGTCGATCAACATCTTAAAAAATTTGTTATATGATACGTCCATACATTTCTCCTTTGCAGATTCTGTGGAAGTACAAAATCAAAATTGACATAAAAACTCAAATAAAGTATATCATAAATGTATTTGCATTTCTACGAGAACTCGTAATTTTTTTTGAGAAGTGTGCATGCAAAAATCAAGCAGCAAATCATTTCTGACCTGCTGCTTTTCCCTATTTCACCACCGGGCTCTCCAATACCACCGCATGTGCGATTCCCGGCACGCTTTTCCCTTCATTAAAACTGGTCTTACTGAGCAGGGCTCCGGTGGGTAGGAAGAGGACTTTTTTCCACTCACCGGATTCCAGCATCGGCAGAATATATGCTGCCAGAGTCACGGCGCTGCAGCCGCAGCCGCTGCCACCGGCATGGGTGTCCTGGGCATCTGCATCAAAGATCTCAATGCCGCAGTCCATGTGTCTGCCGGCAATATCAATCCCCTTCTCCCGCAGCAGATCGATCAGCACTGTCTGTCCCACGCTTCCCAGATCCCCGGTGATGATCCGGTCATATTCCTGTGGCTGCACATGAAAATCCTCCAGGTGGCGTTCTATGGTATCTGCGGCGGCAGGTGCCATGCAGGCCCCCATGTTCATGGAATCCTTGAGTCCATAGTCCACGATCCGCCCGGGAGTCATGCCGGTGATGTGAGCTCTGCATTTCTGATTCAGCCCCAGGGCAAAGGCTCCGCTTCCTGTCACCGTCCAGCTGGCAGACAGAGGTCTCTGGTTCCCATAATCTAACGGAAAGCGGAACTCCTTCTCCGCGCTGGCGAAATGACTGGATGTCACACAGACCACATGCTCCGCATAGCCTCCCGCTGCCATCACAGCTCCCAGTGTCAGCGCTTCCCCGCAGGTAGAGCAGGCACCATAGACTCCGAACAGGGGAATATTGTAAGCGGAAATGCCGAAGGAAGTGGCAATGCACTGTCCCAACAGATCACCGGCGAAGAGATACGAGACATCCTCTGCTTTCCACCCGGCCTTTTCCATGACCATGTAGACTGCATCCTTCTGAAGATTGCTTTCCGCCTCTTCCCATGTCTTACAGCCGAAGAGATCATCCTCTCCCACCATGTCAAACAGGGCTCCTAACGGTCCCTCGCCTTCTTTTTTCCCTACAATAGCGGCACCGGCGATCACACACACCGGCTGCGCCAGACGGATACTGCTTCTTCCCACTCTCTGATTCATAATTTCTCCTTCCATGCGATAACACTGCATTCTTTTTTGTCAGTGTTCCCGCATTGTGGAAAAATTATGATTCTAACAGTTTAGCCATGAACATATTGTGAAACACAAATCATGCTCGCATGATTTTGTGAGCAAATATGTTCATGTGTTGAGCGCCGGTTCATGAGCAAAGGCCGACACGAAGTGACGGAAAAGTGCGCTAGCACGGCTTTGCGAATGGTGCTGGCTAAACTGTGATCATAAAAAAATCTCCTCCAGCGCTCCGATCACTTTTTGCAGCACCTCATCCTCCATATCTGAATAGTGGATGACCAGTATCCCACGGTATTTCTGCGCATTCGCAAAACAATATTCCGACAGGCAGTTGACCAGGATCCCTTGTTGTCTCGCCGCCCACTTGATCTCCACATCGCTTAAATCCGTCCGCACATGCAGCAGGAAATGGGTTCCGGCATCATCCTGATAGATCTGACTGATCCGACTTAAGGGTGACTTGCGAAACATCCGGCAGATCCGCTCTCTCTGCTCTCTGTAATCGTTGATCAGTCTCCGAATGTGACGTTCAAAATATCCCTGCTCCAGGAAAGCTGCCATGGCATATTGTTCAAAACCGGATACCGTGCAGGAATAGAAATTCATGGTGGAAATATACCGTTCCATCAGCTTCTCCGGCAGCACCATATAGCCGATACGTAAGGACGGTACCATAGTCTTGGAAAAAGTATTGATATAGATAACTCTGTGATTCCGATCCATGGACTGCACGGAAGGGATAGGTCTGCCCACCATGCGGAACTCACAGTCGAAATCATCCTCCACGATATAACGCTCCGGCTCCTCCGCCGCCCAGCGAAGCAGCTCCTGCCGTCTTCCCACCGGCATGACCAGTCCGATGGGGAAATGGTGTTCCGGCGACACGTGAGCAACTGTAATGCCCTTTTGCTTCAGCTGTTCTACCTTCATTCCCTGTCCGTCGATGTCCACATAGTCCCATGCCACGCCGCCCACCTCATATAATTTCGTGATCTTGCGGTAGCCCGGATTCTCCACACCGAATTTTGCATTTTTCCCAAGGAGCTGTAACAGACGGCTGTAGAGGTATTCCGTTCCGGCACCCACGATAATATGATCCGGCGATACCTGCATGCCGCGGTACCGGTACAGATGCTCGGCGATCGCCACTCTTAATTTTTCCACCCCATTAAAAGGAACTGTCTTAAGCAGAGACGTATCGTAATCCGTCAGGGTCTGACGCATGATCTTCGCCCAGGTGGCAAAGGGGAACTTATCGTATTGAATATTATTCGCCGTCAGATCCGCCAGATATTCCTCCTCACGGAAGCGGGTCACAAAGGAAGCATACGCTGGAGCAGCTGTGTTCTTCACCTCCAGACGATTGACAAAATATCCTCTCTTCTCCTCCGACCGGATGTAGCCTTCCAGCAGAAGCTGTTCATAGGTATTCTCCACGGTCTTGACACTGACCTGTAAGTGCTCGGCAAACGCCCGCTTCGAAGGAAGTTTCTCTCCCGCCGCTAGCCGTCCGCTCAAAATATCTGCTTTCATCGCTTCATATAAGTATTCATACATGGTTTTTCTGCCACGGGCAGTCAGGTCATAGGTCAGCATCTGGTATCCTCATTTTTTCTCATTTTGGTTATTTAAAAGATATCAGATTTTATTATAATGAACTCATAAAGCAAAAGCAAGCAGGAAGGAAAACAAGGAGGATTAATATGGGCGTATATGCAATCACCGGCGCATCCAGCGGGATCGGTGCCAAGACAAAAGAACTGTTACAGCAAAGAGGACATGAGGTCATCAATATCGACTTAAAAGACGGCGACATCTGTGTGAACCTGGCCACACCGGAAGGAAGACAGACTGCAGTAGACAAGCTGCACGAGCTGCATCCCGAAGGTCTCGACGGCATGATCTGTAATGCCGGTGTCTCCGGTGCCTGCGGCAATCTGGAGTTGATCATTTCCCTGAACTATTTCGGGACCGTAGCCATTGCAAAGGGCGTCTATGACCTCCTTCAGAAAAAGCACGGCAGCTGCGTAGTCACGGTATCCAACACCATTTCCCAGGGTGCCGGACGGAAAGATATCGTAGATCTGTTGAATAACATCGGCGATGAAAAGAGAGTATTAAGTCTGGTATCCTTTATGGATTCCACCAACCTCTCCGTAGGCAACAGCCTCTATGTATCCACCAAGTACGCTCTGGCAAGATGGGTCCGCAGAGTCTCCGCTACCTGGGCAGCCAACGGTGTCCGCATCAATGCGGTAGCTCCCGGCAACGTACATACTGCCATGACCGCTACCATGAGCACCACCGCGAAGATGGCGCTGAACGCTCTCCCCATTCCCACCAAGTACGGTCAGGAATGTCTGATGGCACCGGAAGAGATTGCGGAAGTTATGGTATTTTTAGCTTCCGATTCCGCCAGAGGCGTCAACGGCAACATCATGTTCGTAGACGGCGGTACCGATGCACTGTTAAATTCTGAAAAGGTATATTAAGGAGGAACGTACTATGAGACCCATTGAAAAATATGTAGAAGCTATGGAAAATAAAGATTTTGCCGGACTTGCAGAGTTGTTCACCGAGGGCGGCATTCTGTGTGACTATTGTACCACCTCCGCTTCCCAGCAGGAGTATCACATCTACGGAAAAGAAGCCATTAACATGTTCTTCCGTAATAAATTCGGCTTCCGCCGTTACTCCATTTTAGATGCTGAGGTCGTTAATGACGAGCAGGCAGAATTCATTGCCAATTTTGGTGGCTACAACATCATGGCTATCGCCACGGTTCGTGAGACCGATGAAAACGGTCGGATCCAGAGACTGACCGTCAGACCGAAATAAATTCACCTATCCCTATTCTTTTCTCTAATATTGCAGTAGCCCCGGCTGTCCGGCCGGGGCTACTGGTTTATAGAAAATCTGATTCGCTTCTGTTACTCCAGTGCACTTCCCGAGATCACATAATTAGTCACGGCATACAAAATTTCTCCGTTATATTCCACTCTCGACCAGCCGGAGCCTTCACTGTATCCGGTACGATGCAGATTCGTTCCATTTTTCACCTGGGTACGCACAGTACTCTCCCCTTCACTGGTACTGGGTTCTGTACGCAGATTGATGAGCTCCTTCGGTGTAATATAATCATCACAATCCGTGAATACGATTACTCTGCCGTCCTGAGTGCTGACACGATTCGGGTTCGACGGTTTTTCCGGAGTCTTGTACGCAAGGTCTGTGGTCAGATACGCTGTCACCGCATATACCGTCTGCCCATTGTATTCCAGTCTGGACCAGCCGGTAGAATCATTTCTGCCGGTACGGAGCAGCGTCTCTCCGTTTTTCAGCTGTCCCACCACATTTCCTTCGTCTCCGGTATAGGGAGTACTGCGAAGATTAATTACATCCTTGGCGGTGATGGTCTCGTTCACATCTCCGAATGTCATGGCATTTCCTTCCGCAAGAGCGTTTCCGGCACTATTGGCATTGGGGATCTCCGTAGCCGCCGGTGCCTCTGTCGGCTGTATTGTTGCTTCCGGGGTTGCTGCCGGGGTCGCCTGTGGAGTCTCTGTCGGCGCTGCCGTAGGCTCCGGTGTGGTAATCGGTTCTGTGGACACCTCAGGTGCCATTACCGTCTCTGGGATATCAGTAGCCTCTGTCGTCTGTGCTTCCGTTGCTGTCACCAATGCGTCGCTGTCTCCCGCTCCCCCGCTATGGCTGCTTAATTTCCATAGTGGAATGCAGATCAGGATCGCCAGGATCATCATTCCCGCAAACACCGGGATCATCCATGGTCTGAAGCGGAATACCACCTCTTCATCCTCATCAAAATCATCCTCTTCCCGGTACTCTTCATAGTCCTGATCCTCCGCAGGCTCATTTACAAGTTCTTCATAATCAAAGCTATTTCCTTCCGGCTCTCTTTCCGAACTTCTGTTATCTTTCTTATCCATGGTGCATCCTCCTTCCGCCGTCATTAAGCTGATTATATACTCTCATCTTTTGCAAAACAAGTCTCTTTTCCTGTCTTTGCAGGTATGTTATACTGATCATAGTATTACAAAATCTGCTCAGGAGTCATTCCCCTTATGAAAAATAATTTTGCGAAATGGAAACCATATATTTTCCTTGCGATCCTGCTACTCAGTCTGATCCCTCTGATCTGGCTGGGACGCTACAATTATCCCACCGGCGACGATTATTATTACGGTGCGGAGACTCATCTGGTCTGGCAGCAGACAGGGAGCATCATACAAACGCTTGACGCTGCCTGCGCAGGTGTCGCAGACAGCTATCAGATCTGGCAGGGAACCTATTCAGCGCTTTTCCTGATGTATCTGGCACCCAATGCATTTTCCAATACCGCCTATCATCTGGTGACTTTCGTGATCCTGCTTTTATTGTGCGGAGGTATTTTTTATCTGCTGTGTCCTCTGTTCCGCCGTTTTCTGCCGGGAACTTGCGGAGAATGGATCACCGTTTCTTCCATTCTCAGCTTTCTGTGTATTCAGACAGTGGAATTTCAATGTGACAGCTTCTACTGGTACAATGGCTCCATGTATTACACCGGTTTCTTTGCCGTGACACTGTTTTTCCTCGGCACACTGTTTCGCTACCTGGACAATGGAAAGCGGATCCTGTTGCTTCCACTACTCCTGTTCGCTGTCTTTTTGGGCGGCGGCAACTATGTTTCTCTTCTTCCCTGTATGCTTCTGTCAGTAACCATAACACTTCTGTTACTGTTACAGAAAAATAAAAAAGCATATATCTGCGGGATTACTTCTGTCGTTCTCCTGTTGTCCTTCGCCGTAAGCGCCATGGCTCCCGGCAATCACGTACGTCAAAGCGGCATGTGGAAGATTCCTGCCTGGAAAGCAATTGCAAAATGTCTGTTACAGGGCATCCGTTATACCCTTGCCTGGACGGGATTGTGGTGGGTGCTTGCCGCGCTGCTTCTGCTGCCGGTCTTCCTGCGGATCCTGCAGAAGAAAAACGGAGCATTTTTCTCCCACCCTATTCTGTTTACCGGTTATGCTTACGGACTGTTCTGCTCCATGTCCTGTCCCCTGTTCTATACCATGAACTCCACGGGACCGGGCCGGGCGGTTGCCATCGTCTATTATATGTTCCTACTGATCAGTTTTACCGTATTCTTCTATTGGATCGGCTTTGTGCTTCTGAAAATGCAGGCACGACCGAACCCCCCGGAGAGAATAGAAGTCTCAGGAAAGCTTAACACCGCTCGTTATCTTGCTATGGCAGTTCTGTTATTCAGCATCCTCTGTACCGGATTGTGGCAGGAAACTTCCGTCATGAAAGCCATCCGAGTACTGACAGATGGGGAAGCCGCTGCCTACGCCGCGGAATACGAAGACCGTCTGCTTCTCCTGAATGATCCGGAGGTTACAGATGTGGTCCTGACACCGTTTATACATCAGCCGGCGTTGATCTATACCGGTGATCTCCCCGGTGACCCGGAAGATCCCACCAGCAGGAAGGTCGCTCAGTATTTCCAAAAGACATCGCTGTATGTCAATTACGGCAACAACTGATAATAAATGCCTCGTATTCAGTATATGCAAAAAAGGACGTCTCCGATCTCCGGAAATGTCCTTTTTCTTAATAATTCGTCTTTATTGTCCTTCGTATTTCTCGCTCTGCATCCGGATCAGCTCTGCATCCTCAAAGTAGTTGATACGCATTGCACTCTTCACCTCAGCCAGAGTCTGCGCTGCCACTTCACGTGCCTCATCACTGCCTTTTTTCAGGATATCATAAACTGCGGGAATATCCTTCTCCAGTTCTTTTCTGCGGTTACGGATCGGTTCCAAAGTCTCCTGCATAACATTATTCAGGAACTTCTTCACCTTCACATCTCCCAGACCGCCTCTGGTATAGTGTGCTTTCAGTTCGTCCAGATCTGCATAATCCGGCAGATATCTCTCAAAATGCTCCTGCCGGCAGAAGGCATCCAGATAAGTGAATACGGTGTTGCCTTCCAGGTGTCCGGGGTCGCTGACTAACAGATGCTCCGGATCGGTGTACATACTCATGATCTTGGTGCGCACATCATCTGCACTGTCTGACAGGTAGATGCAGTTACCCAGGGATTTGCTCATTTTTGCCTTACCATCGATGCCGGGCAGTCTCTGGCATGCTTCGTTCTCAGGTAAAAGTGCCTTAGGCTCTACCAGTACCGGTGCATATACGGTATTGAACTTGTGCACGATCTCTCTGGTCTGCTCGATCATCGGCAGCTGGTCACCACCTACCGGAACAGTCGTTGCCTTAAATGCAGTAATATCAGAAGCCTGGCTGATCGGATAGGTAAAGAAGCCTACCGGAATGCTCGCTTCGAAGTTACGCATCTGTATCTCGCTCTTAACAGTCGGGTTTCTCTGTAATCTGGCTACGGTCACCAGATCCATATAATAGAAAGTCAGCTCACACAATTCGGAGATCTGAGACTGAATGAAAATCGTAGCCTTAGCAGGATCCAGTCCACAAGACATGTAATCCAGTGCCACTTCGATTATATTCTGGCGCACCTTCTCGGGATTCTCGATATTATCCGTCAGAGCCTGTGCATCTGCGATCATGATAAAGGTCTTCTTATATTCGCCGGAATTCTGCAGCTCCACACGTCTCCTGAGAGATCCAACATAATGTCCTACATGTAGTCTGCCGGTGGGTCTGTCGCCCGTTAAAATAATCTTGTCCATTTCATCCTCTCAATCCGCCGCCAAAGCAGCTATGCATCATTAGATTTATCATACCATTTTTTCCACAGTAGTACAACGGGTTCGAAAAACTTTTTCCTACCTTTCACTCTACCCGCACTCGCCGCTGCGCAGGGATTTCACCAATAACGGTATCTCGAACAACAGCATCACGATCCAGCCGATCGTGTTGGCCCACGCCAGGCTGGCGAAGTCCATATGCAGCAGACGTAGCATCACGAATACCGCCACAACTCTGCCCAACATATTCATAAAGGTGCTGTACAGTGTCACCTTCAGATCGCCGATGCCACGGAAGAATCCCTGGATTCCGTTGGTCATTCCCGGCAGGATATACATCCAGGAGATCAGGTGCAGATAACTGATTCCGAGAGATACCACCTGCGCATCCCCATCCTCGGCGAATAGAGTCATGATCTGCCAAGCCAGGCCCCAGATCACCGCAAACAAACCGATGGAATAGACCAGTTCGATCAACAATCCTGTCTGAAAACCTTTCTTCATGCGCTCTTTGTGTCCGGCGCCCTTGTTCTGCGCCAGGAACGTCGTCATGGCATGTCCGATGTTCTGCTGCGGCGTATAAGCGAAATCATCCACGCGGTTCACTGCGGTAAATGCTGCCATAACCGCCACACCCTGAGTATTGACTACTGACTGAATGATGAGCTTGCCCAGCTGTAAGCATACCTGTTGCATGGCACTGGTGCTGCCGTAGCTGACAGTCTTACCAAGCAGGCTCTTATCGAAGACACACCACTTTTTCCCAAGGCATAACAGTGGAATCTTTTTCTTGATATAAATGCCGCACAGCAGGCAGCACAGGCCCTCGCTGCACACTGTGGCAATGGCACTTCCCGCCACGCCCCATCGTAATACCACCACGAAGAACAGATCTCCGAAAATGTTTAAAAAAGCACTGGTTACCAGAAAATATAACGGTGTCTTACTGTCTCCCAGCGCCCGCATAGTGTTCGCCAGGAAATTATAGATAAATGTAAATATCAGTCCCAGGAAAATGATCCGAAGATATACCGCAGCTTCCGGAATCGCAGTCTCCGGTACCCGGATCAGTCGAAGCACCGGTGTCGCAAGCAGCAGCATGAGCAATGAAAATACCATAGAGAATCCGCAACCTGCCAGCATGGTGGTGCTGATCTGCTTCGACAGAGTATCATAATCTCTGGCACCATACTGGGAGCTCATCAAGACGCTGGCTCCCATGCACATTCCGCTGATCAGCAGAATCGCTATATTCATAATCGGCGTGGAAGTTCCCACTGCTGCCAGCGCCTGCTCTCCCACGTATTTTCCTACGATCACGGAGTCCGCAGCGTTGTAGGTCAGCTGAAACAGATTGCCCAGTACCAGGGGAATCGTAAATGATACTAAAGGCAACAGTATCTTCCCCCGGGTCATGTCATGTTTCTCTATCGTGCTCATTGCTTATTGCTGTCCTTTCGTTTTCATTTTCTCTAAGGAGGGGCTCTTCTGTTTTTCTATAAGTGTCTCTTCCTGATCTTGTTCTGCTTCTTCCATGCTGTCCTCTGCACCGGACGCCTCATTGCCGCTTACAGCGGGCTGGCTTCTCTGCTTCTCATCCATGCTGTCATTGTTTTGTGCCGCCTGCAGATTCCCTGTAACAGCGCCATCCGTGCCTGCCGTCACCTCTGCCACGGCACCTTCCGGCATATCTGCGGCAGTTTCTGCCATTTCCGCTTCTATTGCAGCATTCTCTGCCTGCGCCATTGCAAAATTTTCCGCCGGTGCCGCACTTTCTGCGCCTGTGCTGTATGCTGACTGTGGTGCTGCTGTATCCGCACCGGTGCTGTCTGCCATTTTGGTGCCGCTCATGGTCATATACAACACTCCCGCCACCACGAAACAAAGACAGGCTGCCGCAATGCGGGACACATAGGCTGGCGGAAATCTGCGTATTTTCTCATTTGCTTTCCGCTTTTCCACGCTGTCATTCTGTTCACTCCGATGCAGTAATTCCTCCTCCACACCGGACAGAGCACGGAACAATTTTTCTTCTTTTTCTCTGTTTTGCTCGCTCATCTTCTCTTCCTCTTACAAGACAATCCCCTGCTGCTCCAGATATTTCTGTAGCTTTTTTCTCGTGCGGAACAGGGATGTCTTCACAGTATTCAGATTCATGCCATAGCGCTCTGCGATCTGGGCATACTCCTCCACGAACCAGTACCTTCGTAAAAAAACATTACATTCCTGTTCGGAGAGTGTATGCAGGAAAGCATTGATACTCCGCTCTAACTCCGCTGCTTCCACAATGCTTTCCGTATCGTGGGCTGCGGGAATACACTCCGCCAGTTCATCCAGCGTGGTATCCATGAGTCCGCTTCCCCGTTTTTTTGCATTCTTTGTCTTCCATCTATCAAACGATAAATTGCGGGTGATTGTTCCCAAAAACAGTTCCAGCCGGTTCGGTTTTTTCGGAGGTATGGCATTCCATGCCCGCATCCAGGTATCATTCAGGCACTCTTCCGTATCCTCCCTGTCATGCAGGATATGGTAGGCAATGCTGTAACAATATTTTCCGTAACTTTTCTGCGTCTCTGCGATTGCCTGCTCATTCCTCGCCCAGTACAGTTCCAGTATCGCTGTATCTTCCACAGGCTCTCTCCTTTCCAGAAAGGGCACTGCCACAAATATCTGCAGCAGTGCCCCCATATTCTTCGTGTATCCCGTAATGTCCCCGGCTTCCTAGATCTGGAACTTCTTTGCATTCGCATTGAGCTCGTCTGCGATCACATTCAGCTGTACGGTGGCCTTCCGGCAATCCTCCACGATCTCTGACAGCTGATCCATCGTCGCCGCCGTCTCCTCGGTGCTGGCTGCATTATTCTGGGAGATCTCGGTCAGACTGTCGATCTTGTCCGCTACATCTGTCCGGTATGCTTCGATATGATCCAGCTCTTCGGAGATCACGTTAATCTCACCGACGACATTCTGAACCTCCTGGTTCAGGGTGCTGAAGACATTCAGCGTGGTACCCAGCTTCTCGTTCTGCTGATGGATCTCACCTACCACTCCGTTCATGATCTGAACGCTCTGGTTGGAATTGCTGATCAGGTTCTCCACGATGCCGCGGATCTTGTCTGCGGATTCCTTGGACTGGTCTGCCAGACCACGGATCTCTTCCGCTACGACTGCGAAGCCTCTGCCCATCTCACCGGCTCTCGCTGCCTCAATGCTGGCATTTAATGACAGCAGGTTGGTCTGGTTCGCAATACCTGCGATGATATCGGTAGCTGCCTGAATCGCCTGTGCGGACTCGTTGGTGATATTGGTCTGCTCCTGCACCTGATCCACCGACTGCTGTGTATGAGAGCTGATCTTCAACAGTTCCTTCAGGGTGCTGTCCACGGTGGCATTGCTTTCCTTCATGTTGGCAGCACTACTGCTCAAAGCATTAATACTGTCTGCCGTACGGCCCAGTGCATTGCTCATCTCGTTCATGCTTTCGCTGACTTTCTGGGTATCCGCCGCCTGAGTGGTAGCGCCCTGCGCAATCTCGTTGACCGCGGTATTGACTGCGGAAATAGACTGTCCGATACTGTCAAAATTGCTCGAAAAAGTTCCGGTGAATTCATCCATCTCTTGTATGGAACTGTGGATATTGGTAATGATCCGGGAGAAGCCTACCACAACGGAATGCACCGCTCTGGCAATTTTGCCGACTTCATCGGTTCTGTTTACCAGCTTCGTGGAGATATCAAAATTCAGCCTGCCTTCAGCCACCTGATCCAGATTGCTGACCACACCAAGCAGTGCTCTGGAAATCAGACGTACGACTAAAATCGTACTGATACAGAAGATCAGTGCCAGCACATACATAAAGATCGTATTGGATCTCACAATGCCGGAATACAGTTCTTTCACGTGCTCCACCGGGATCGCCACTGCCAGAGCCCCCGCTGTCTTGCCGTCGGTTCCGGTAATCGGTGTCAGATATGCATAATATCTGGTATCCCCCAGCTTCAGGGAAGTGTCAAAATATTCCGATCCTGCCAGTACTTTGGATGCCACAGAATCACTCAGTACGATGCCGGAATAGTCAAAGCTTGCTGCTGCCGCTTCCTTGTCCCAGAACAGTACCACATCTACGTTGGTATTGCTCGTGAAATTCTGGAAAAAGCTCTGATTCTCTGTAAAATTGATCTCGCCCTTGCAGAGACTGCCGTTCTCATAACGGAAGCCCTCCCCAGAAGCGCTGTCCAGATTCAGCTGCATCGCATATTCCGTAGCAGCCAGCTCTTCCTTCACAAGCGTTTCCGCGGTGTTGTTGCCGACTGCCTTCAATGCCAGCATCGCAAAAAATATGATGACCAGCATCGGCATCAGTACCATCGCGAGGATCTTGACGATCAGATTTGCTCCCTTTTTCCCCTTGAGATCTTTCATGTTGTCCAGTGAGACAGTTTCCCCTTCTGTCTGTTCCTGTTTTACCGCTTCTGCCATAGATAAAATAACCTCCTTTGTACCCTTATGACCTTTGTATATTCTTTCTAAAATGAACTGCCGGGAACAGCCCCTGACAGCTTAATAGATAAAAAGATTATAACGCACTCCGGTTGAAAAAGCTATTCTTTTTGTGCTTTTCCCTCCTGAATGAGGTCTTTGATCACCTCTCCACCGATGATCAGCCCCGCCACGGAAGGGACAAAGGAAATACTGCCCGGAATTGCTCTCCGGTCGGTGCATTTATGGACGGTGCCGGGAGGACAGACGCAGCCCGTCCGGCAGCTGGTTTCCATAGTTTCGAGAGGCTTCAGGGAAGCTTCGGTAGAGTAGACAACCTTCAGTTTTTTCACACCGCGTTTTTTCAGCTCTCTGCGCATGACCTTTGCCAGCGGGCACATGGTAGTCTTATAGATGTCCGCCACACGGAACTGTGTGGGGTCAAGCTTATTGCCGGCACCCATACAGCTGATGACAGGGACTCCGGCCTCCTTTGCGCGCAGGATGATCTCGATTTTTGCAGTCACAGTGTCCACGGCATCCACGACGTAATCGTACTGGGAAAAATCAAACTGATCGGCAGTCTCCGGGAGATAGAAGCATTTATGTCCTACCACCTGTGCCTCAGGATTGATCAGATGAATCCGCTCCTCCATGACATCTACTTTGTATTTGCCGATCGTCTGATGGGTAGCGATGATCTGGCGGTTGATATTCGTCAGACAGACCTTGTCATCGTCAATGAGATCAAAGGCGCCGACTCCGCTGCGGGCAAGGGCTTCGACGACATAGCCGCCGACTCCGCCGATCCCGAAGACGGCGACACGGGCGTGGTAAAGACGCTGCATGGCATCTTTGCCGAGGAGTAATTCGGTTCTGGAAAATTCGTTTAACATAGATGTAGATTCCTTTTCTTATAACTATATTTAACTATATTGCACGCAGCTGTGCTGTCCCTCTTTCATCCAGCACAGCAAACACCGCACGGTCAGGGAACCGGATCGTGAAAATTCCAAGTATAAAAAAACATGGGAACTTAAAGGTTCCCATGCTTTAGCTTATTTTTATTGTTCCTACTAGTATACTGGGAATACTCTCGTAAGAGTATATCACATCTTTAGAGATTGTCATAGAGTCCCTGAATAAAATTTTTCACCTGGAGGTTGTTCTCAGGCGTGGTATCTTCGAGGGTAGCATGGATGTAGGGTTTGCGCTCTTTCATGAACTTAAGGATGGAGGTGTAGTCCATCTGTCCGAGACCGCAGCCTACGGATTTGAGCTTTCCGTCCTCGGGAATAAAGTCTTTCAGGTGTACCATTGCCACATCGGGTCCTAAGACATCGATTGCCTCATCGACGATTGCCACCTGGTCTTTGTAGTTGCAGTAGTCGAGAAGATTGACAGGATCGAGGATGATCTGGAGGTTGGGGGATGCGATCTCATCGAGTACTCTTCTGGCTCTTGCCGGGTTGTAGACAATGTGCTTCCATACGGGCTCGATTGCCATGACAACTCCCATCTCCTCGGCGTATTTTACAACGGGACGGAGGTTTGTGATAAAGGTCTGTAATGCTTCCTCGCCGTGACATTCAGGTACCGCGGTATAAGTCTCATTCGGGGCACCGGTCTCGGTTCCGACGACACCGCAGCCGAGCCAGGAGGCAAAGCGGATGTGCGCCATATAGCGATGTGTGATCTTCGCCAGCTGTTCTGGATTGGGATTTGCAAGGTTGAGATAGCAGCCGAGCACGGCGATATCGACGTTATTCTTTGCAAAAACATTTTTCATATACATGGCAAGTCCCGGGGTCAGTGCCTCATCGGTAGTGGGAAACTCGGTGATCACCTTACCGGGTGCCAGATGTCCGCAGGCAAAGCCAAGCTCATGGACATTGGCAATACGTTCCTCAAAAGGAAGCTTTTTCGTATCATGTAAACGGATTCCTAACTGCATAATTTCCTCCATTCCAGGTTCAGGTCTGATCTTCCTGATCCTGCTTATCATCAGCGCCGGATCAGCTCATCCACGCCTTCCAGCTCGTAAGCCTCTCCAACCTGTCCTTCGATTCTCACGTTATCCAGGGTCAATTTTGCAACATTTCTTGCAAAAAGTCCTCTCTTACTGCTTTTTTCTACACCATCCGACATGGCAGGTACATCACATTTTGCATCCTCGGCATAGCTGATGGAGATGTCCTTCATGTAGATCTCCTCGATCTTCTGCTCCGGAAGTCCGTCAAAATAAGCTGCTGCCACATGGCAGTTGGTGCAATCCATATTTTCAAATACCATCTTTTTCACCTGCGGTGTTCTGTCATCCACAGGGTAGACATCTCTGGACTGGACATAGGTGGTCTTGCCGTCGGGATCGCAGAAGTAGAAGCAGTTGACCACGAGCGGTGTCATCACATGATCCAGGGTCAGATTCCGGAAAATGATGTTGCTTAGAATCGCATCTTTTCCTCTGCCGCGGCGGGTCTTGATACGCAGGCCTCTGTCCGTATGACGGAAAATGCAGTCCTCCACCGTCAGATTCACCACGCCGCCTGCCATCTCGCTGCCCAGAGTTACAGCACCATGACCGTTCTCCATCAGGCACTGGCGGATGTGGATGTTCTCGGAAGGAGTCTTGTGCTTTTTGCCCATGTAGATTTTGCCGCTCTTGACTGCGATACAGTCATCTCCCAGTGAGAAACGCACGCCCAGGATCTCCACATTTTTGCAGGACTCGGGATCCAGTCCGTCGGTGTTGGGAGAATCGCTGGGATTCTGCACGGTCACACCGATGAATTTCAGATCGTTGCTGAAATAGGGATGCAATGTCCAGGAAGGCGAATTGCAGAAGGTCACTCCCTGTAAAGTCACATTTTTACATCCGCTGATGAAAAACAGTCTGGGGCGGAACGCAATGTTCATGACCTTGGGATCCTTCCACCAGTTTTCCTTAGAAGCGTTGCCGTTGATCTTACCCTGTCCGTAGATCACCACGTCTTCTGCACCGATACCGCAGATGATGCCGGAGAACATAGGTAAGGGATTCCCCTCCCATGTGCCGAGATTGTACTCGTCGGTCTCATCATAGCTTTGTAGCATGCCGGGGAATGTGGGGAATTTCTCTCTGTCGGTAAATGCCTTAAGCTCCGCACCCTCTGCCAGTTCGATACGGATGTGGCTTTTTAAGAACAGGCTGGTAATACGGTAGGTTCCTGCAGGAAAATACACTCTGCTGTTCACCGGGCATGCCATGATGGCAGCCTGGATAAAGTGGGTATCGTCGTGCTCACCGTCACCTTTGGCACCGAATCTGGTCACATCCAGGGTCACATACTCATAATCTGTCTTGAAAGATACTTCACCCTGCTTTTCACCATTCACGTAAGCTTCCACCACATATTTCTGATCCGGCTTTAAATCAAACAGGGAAGTGATGGTCTTCTCTGTAGTGAGGGTGGGCTCACCGTTTAATCGTAATTCTATGGGTTGTTTTGTAAAATACCTGCCGCCGTCTGCGATCTCTATAGTCACACTACGGGCAGTATGCATAATATGTCTGATTTCCATGCGCTGTTTCCTCTCGTTTCTACCTCATGCACTCCTGATATTTTTCCGCTAAAAGTAAATATTCCCCGCATGCCTTCTGTACGGCACCGCAGAATACTTTTTCCGAAGTTTCATCCATAGCGAAGGTTTTCGTTTTTGCATCATAATACTGCTCCAGCATACGCTTCACGGCACCACGGAAATTATCTAAAAGCTCTCTGTAATTCTCATAGATCTCCGGGCTGATCTGCTCTACGGTATGAAGCAGTGCTGCAGTGTAATCCGCGCCGTTTTCCGCGGTGAATTCGCTCTCCGCATGCTTTTTCAGCACACGCATCTGCGCCATGATATCCGGATAGCCTTCCTTTTTATTCTCGTTGGTCTCATATGCCGCATATACGGGATATATCAGATCCGCAGCCTGATAAATGTTGCCCAGGCCTGCGCTCTGCTGCACGGCTTCCAGATCGAAAATGCCTTCCTCCGTACGGGGAAGTGCCTTGATTTCCTGAATTGTCATAATTCCTCCTATATAACAAAGGCGTTCTCCTGCACGTTTATTGTAACAAAAGAACGCCGTTTTGTGTATGATCTTTTACAGAGTTACACCCTGCTTGAAAATAGCCATATCATGGAATCCTGCTGCCTCGCTGCATACCTGCCTGCCGGAAGCGGTCTCCACTACCAGATCAAACAAAGCCTTAGTCTCCTCTTCCATGGTCTTATCCTCTACCAGTACGCCGGCATTGAAATCGATCCAGTTGGACTTTTTGCCTGCCAGGCGGGAGTTGGTCGCGATCTTCATGGTAGGAACCGGAGATGCGAAAGGACGGCCTTGCCAACGCTCTCCTCCGTGGCCTCGGTATAGCGCACGGCGGTGCGGCTCAGCTTGCCGACGATTTGGCGTATATGGTCGTCGCCGATGACGTGCGGCGCGATTATGAGCTTCCAGTCACGGTGGTCGTTGAAATACTTGATGAAGATGTCCTCGTCAGGAGGCCAACTGCTGCCCGCCACAAACACCTTGCAGTCCTGCTTGAAAGCCTCTACCAAGGGCAGTTTCTTGGCCTGACGCTTGATTTGCAGCACGCGGTCGAAGCGTGTGTCACCCGTTATCTCAACGTTGGTGATGCCGAGCGTGGCAAGCAAACGCTTGCTCTCGTCGTTCTGGACGAAGAAGCGTGTGAAGCATTTCAGCACCCTGCGGTAAGAACGCCCGTACCAACGGAAGAACACCTGACCCTCACGGAAGATGCTGCTGACGCTGTAAACGGGCACGCCACGCCGCTTGAGGATGTGCAGGTAGTTCCACCAAAACTCATACTTTATGAAGAAAGCCATCTCAGGATGCACGAGGTTGAGGAACTTGCGCGCACTGAAATACGTGTCCAAGGGCAGGTAACAGACGATGTCCGCGCCCTCGTAGTTCTTCCTCACCTCGTAACCTGAAGGCGAAAAGAACGTCAACAGGATTTTGTACTCTGGATGCTCGGCGCGCAGACGTTCTATGATTGGCCGCCCCTGCTCGAACTCTCCAAGCGAGGCTGCATGGAACCAGACGTAACGCTGGCCGCCGTCAACCTTGTCATAACCGGTGTAGCCTTCACGCAGTGAAGCTGTTGGAATAAATGCGACTTTCTT
>OGYE01000207.1_pt1 | contig 33950 bp, 27 predicted proteins | sample 1576471 | NCBI WGS metagenome assembly OGYE01 (sample SAMEA3541532, study PRJEB24748) | human gut metagenome | biome: human gut; feature: human-associated habitat; material: faeces | place: China | collected 2012
ATAATATATCAACCAATTTTTTATTGGTGCTCCTTTATAAAAATGGAATCCATGTGCCGTATATATAATTGGTGTATGAGTCTTATGTGCTGCACAACGTGCAATTACAGAGCCTATTGGGGTATGACAATGAATAAAATTGTAATTGTATTGTTTAATAAGACTTACAACTTGCTTATAAGCCCTGACATTATTGTAATCTGTTGGTTTTCTCGTTGATGGAATATTAAACCATTTACACTTTCTTTCTTCAAGCCATTTTTTAAATGCTTCCAATCTTTCTTGTGAAATAGGATTTCCTTTTTCAAAGTTACCTGCTACATGAACTTCATAACCCATATCTAATAAGATTAAGATATTATTTTTATTAAACTGTTCTATCATAGCTGCCGTAGTAGCCATCATCAACATTTTTTTCATATTATAAATCCTTTAGTAATGCATTAGTTCCATCATGCATCTCTTTACCCTTTTCTTCCGTAAAGCCCTCTGTGCTCTCTTTTCTTAGAATAATTTTTATTGTCTCAAAAATTATCTGAATATCAAGCACCAGAGAATAATTGGTTATGTAGAACAAATCCAGCTTCAGCTTATCAAGTGCGGTAGTATTGTACTTTCCATATACCTGTGCATATCCTGTCAGTCCCCCCTTCACCTTTAGTCTGAGTGGCCATTCAGGTACTTCCACAGTATATTTCTCATCATGCTCCCATCTCTCAGGGCGTGGGCCTACTATAGACATATCTCCCTTTAGTATATTGATTAATTGTGGGATTTCATCCAGTCGCGTTGCTCTGATGACCTCTCCTACCTTGGTGATTCGATCATCCTTTTCTCCTGCCGGATGTGGTCTGCCATCTTTTTCAGCATCCACTATCATGGAGCGGAATTTAAGAATCATGAATCTCTTTCCGTTCAGCGTCACCCTTTCCTGCCTAAAGAATACCGGACCACCATCCTCTCCATGTATTGCAATTGCTACTATTAGCAGTATCGGGCTAAGTACTATAAGCGCTACTCCTGAGAGTAATATATCGAAGAATCTCTTCCAAAACAGCTGAAACCTTGATATTCCTATGTTCTTACACAGACATAGCGGTGTATCAAACAAATTCAGCTCTTCTGAGCTCTTTGCTATGATATCTGATACCTTTGGTGTGAAATACACTCTCTTGTTCATCGCATAGCACTTTTTTAATAATTCATTTCTTTCTTTTCCCGGTATGTCATTTATAAGCACTGCATCGTAATTGTCGAGTTGTGCATATATCTTGTCCATACCATCTTTATAGTTCATCACCTTTGCTACATGATACTTGTCCTGTCTGCCACTTATCTTGTCGCATAAGCCATTTTTATATTTTCCATATACCTCAAGTATCTGGATTGGCGGGAATATCTTTCTATATAGGTTTATCATTGGCACAACAATTATTCCGAGTGCCAAAGACTGTATGAATGCCATAACTATATATATGCCACATAGCCTCCAGAATAGTCTGAACTGTCCGGTGATTGCCATAGAGATAAACACTTCAAGGAATGCCACTATACACGCTGTGAGTACCTGGGCTATGATAAGATTCATCTTTCTATCCACACCTATTTTAAAAGCTCTCAGGTATCGTCCTATAAGTACAAACATCACTGCATATATTCCAATTGACATTCCCAGATTGGCTGTGCCGAGCAAATGTCCTGTTATATTATGGTCCTGGGCGAAGCTGTACCATACTACAGCAAAAATCACTATCGAGATAACCGTCAGGATAACCGCACACACTTGTCTGTAGCTGTACTTTCTGTGAGTGTGCTTTGAATTGCACTTACTATTCATTTGACCCTCCGAAATTTTTCAAAATTCGTTCCTCTAATCATTTTATCACCTTTCCGACAGGCTTTATTTCGCACCATATCTTCCCTCGCCTGTCGGAATTACCTTTGTATATTTATAAACTGTATAATTATCACTCTAATCCAGTCTCTAGTGATTTATTTTCACTCATTTTTTATACTTTGTCAATGAATCTCATGGTTTCTTTACAATTTTCGACACATTCGCTAATTGCTATGGTATTACAGCGCCAATTATTATACATTATTATATGTCATGCTGCCTATTTTTCCTCAAACAGTCTCTGCTTCCTCTCAATCATCTCATCAATCCTTGCGATATACTGCCCTACATCCTTGACATTCTCGCATCTGTCGATACGATGGGTGCCGTCCGGATTTGGTGTCGGCCAAACGCGCTTGGTGGAAGCGCCGGCTCCGCACGCCACGATGGTCTGTTTTTCTTCCATGATAAGTATGTTGTATACACCGGCCTTGCCCTTTGCCGCATAGCCCACATTCTCCATATTGCCTGCCATGCCCTTCTGCCTGTAGAGGTAGTATGGCTCAAGCCCCATCTGCTTGCAGTAGGCTGCGCAGAGGTCCATATGCTCCTGGGTGTTGACCATCTGCATATCGCTGTAGCGGTCCTTGAAGATGGTGAGCCTTGCAGCTCGTTTTACTGCGAGTGAGTGGATGGTGACATTGTCAGGTGCCAGCTCCTTCACGAGCTCCATTGTGTGCCTTACGTCATCAAGCGTCTCCTCCGGAAGCCCCATGATGAGGTCCATGTTTATGTTGTCAAAGCCCAGCTCACGCGCGAGCTTGAAGCTTTGTATCGTATCGTCTACCGTGTGGTGTCTTCCTATTATATCGAGTGTCTGCTGCTTCATGGTCTGTGGATTGACTGATATACGGCTGATACCGTTTTTCTTTAGTGCCAGGAGCTTTTCTCTCGTGATGGAATCCGGTCTGCCTGCTTCCACTGTAAATTCCAGGCAGTCCCTTAAATCAAAGCTGCATTTGATTTTTCTGATGAGCCTGTCAAGCTGTGCAGGGCTTAGGGTGGTCGGTGTGCCGCCTCCTATATATATGGAGTTAAGCTTCCTGTGGTAGAATTTCTGTGCCGTGTAGTCTATCTCCTTCTCGAGTGCATCGAGGTAATCGTCCACGCGGTTTTTCCACACACCAAGCGGGTATGAGGTAAACGAGCAGTATGCACAGGTACTCGGGCAGAATGGTATGCCTATGTACAGGCTATAGCCGTTGTCATAGTCCACCTTGTCGAGCAGTGCCTTCTCACGCTTTGCTATGCCTATTGAGAGGTCGATTTTCTCATCGCTTGCGAGGTAGGTTTCCTTCAGATAGTCGTAGGTTTCCTTATCGCTCATGCCGTCCTCTATGCATTTCATGGCTATCTTGGTCGGTCTGATGCCTGAGAGTGTGCCCCACGGAAGGCTCTTTCCGGTTTCCTTTTCTATCAGGGAATATAGGGCGAGCTTGAGACGGTTTTTGGTCTCCTTGCGGTCTTCGCTGCCTGCGGATATTTTTGTGCGGATACTTTTTCCGGCTGTTTCAGTGTCGCTTTCATCAGCCTGCTGCATATCGCCTGTCATGGAATTATTTCCACCGGCCCTATTTACTGTCCACTCCACTGCAATTTCATCGCCCACATAGTCTATCTTAAATACCTGTGAGGCATCCGCAAATTCCTTTACACCATCGTCTGTCATCTCATGGTGCGTGCATGCCAGGTTTTTTCCCTCCACCTCATCAGGTGAGCAGCTATAGTACATCTGCACATCCTCCTGAGGGAAGAACTCCTTGAGCAGTGAGTGCACATCATATTCAAAATCCGGTTTATTAAATACTACTACTATCATAAGTAAGGGTTATACATCCTCTCGTTTTCTATGGTTGTTGTGTCGTTGTGGCCCGGGTACACCTCTGTATGCTCAGGCAGTGTCATGATTTTTTCCTTCACTGTGCGCACGAGGTCTGACATGCTGCCGCCCTTGAAATCCGTACGTCCGATTGAGCCGCAAAACAGTGAGTCTCCTGTAAAGATCACGTCCTCATACGGGAAATAATAGCAGCAGCCGCCCGGTGTATGCCCCGGTGTGTGAAGCACTACTATGTGAAAGCCTGCGATGTCAAGCTCCTGCTTATCCTTCAAAAATACATCTGCATAAAATGTTTTTGACTGCCCCATCATGTAGCTGACATTGAGCTGCGGGTCATCGAGTGTGGCTTTGTCTGCCTCATGGATATATATTTTGATGCCGTAGCGGTCTGCGAGCGGCTTTGCATCCGTGGCGTGGTCAAAGTGTCCGTGTGTGAGCAGTATTGCTACAGGCTTTGCGCCTGATTCATCCACTTTTTTGGCGAGCTGATTGGCACACGCGCCCGGGTCTATTATTATCATTTCCTTTGTCTTTATATTGGTGACAAAGTAGCAGTTGGTCTGCACCGGTCCCACTACGAAGTGGTCTATCTTCATATTTACCATATGAGTGTACTCCTTATGTTTATATTATACTTCACGCAAGAACCACCGGGATTTAGCCGGTGGTCCTCTCTACGTCTATTACACTTTCTATCTGTCTGAGCTTCTCCACTAGAACCTTTATCTGGTCCCTGCCTCTGATATTGAAAAATACCTCGATTGTAGCGATGCCCTGCTTGCTGGTCTTGGACTGGATACCACTGATATTGATTTCCTTCTCGGTAAATATCTTTGTGATATCTACGAGCAGTCCCGGCCTGTCATGACAGAATATCTTCAGGTCTGCCTGATACTCGGCACCATTGTCCATGAGGGCTGTATCCTGCCACTCTGCTTCTATGAGCCTGTCCTTTTCTATCTTGGACAGATTGATAATATTCACGCAGTCTGTCCTGTGGATGGAGATGCCTCGGCCTCTTGTGACAAAGCCCACGATTTCATCTCCCGGAACAGGATTGCAGCACTTCGAGAAGTGCACTGCCACGTCATAGAGTCCGTGTACCACAATGCCGCTCTTTGACTTGTGCTCGGGCTGTGTGCCTGCTGCTGCCTGCTGCTTTTCTGCGATGCTGCCAAGCACATCTGCATCTGTCACCGGCACCACATGATCCTTCTTGTACTCGTCGTACATCCTGTTGACTATCTGGCTCTCCTTAAGTCCGCCGTGGCCGACGGTTGCAAGGCACGAGTTCCAGTCGTGGAAGCCGTACTTGCGGCGTATTTTTTCCTGATACTCAGGCTTGTTTATCTCAGCAAAGTTGATACCCTTTGCCTTGGCATAGGCTGCTATCAGATCCTTGCCGTGCTGTATATTCTCCTCCTTGAGCTCACTTCTGAACCACTGGTTGATCTTGTTCTTGGCCTGTGTGCTCTTTACAACCTTGAGCCAGTCACGGCTTGGTCCCTTGGAGTTCTGTGAGGTGATTATCTCTATCTGGTCACCGTTTTTGATGACATAGTCTATCGGCACCAGCTTGCCGTTTACCTTGGCACCGACCATCTTGTTGCCGACCGCAGAGTGTATGCTGTAGGCAAAGTCTATAGGTGTGGAGCCCTTTGGCAAGTTCTTTACATCGCCGGACGGTGTAAAAGCAAATACATTGTCGGAGAATAAATTTAAATCACTCTTTAATAAAGTCATAAACTCCTTATTATCCGACATGTCCTGCTGCCACTCGAGTATCTGGCGCAGCCAGCTGAGCTTCTCCTCCTCGGTGACAGTGGTGGTAGTGGCATTGCCGTTGTTTGTTTCCTTGTACTTCCAATGTGCCGCGATACCGTACTCAGCTGTACGATGCATCTCATAAGTACGTATCTGTATCTCAAACGGCTGTCCGCTCGGGCCTATGAGTGTCGTGTGAAGCGACTGGTACATGTTCTGCTTCGGCATGGCAATATAGTCCTTGAAACGGCCCGGTATAGGCTTATACTTCTCATGTATGATACCAAGCACTGCGTAACAGTCCGGTATGGTATCCACCAGAATCCTGATGGCAAAGAGGTCATATATCTGGTCTATAGTCTTGTCCTGATTGACCATCTTCTTATATATACTGAAGAAATGCTTTGCCCTGCCGTATATCTCTGCCTTGATACCGGCATCTGAAACATACTTCTTGACATCGTTTACCAGGCCCTGGATGTAGGTGTCGCGCTCCGTCTTTCTGAGGGCTACCTTCTCTACCAGATCGTAGTAGGCATCCGGATAGAGGTACTTCATACAAAGGTCCTCGAGCTCTATCTTTATCTTGCTGATACCAAGTCGCTGTGCGATAGGGCAGTAGATATCCTGTGTCTCTCTGGCAATACGCTGCTGTGCCTCCTTGGACTGGTACTTGAGTGTACGCATATTGTGCAGTCTGTCTGCCAGCTTTATGAGGATGACTCTGATATCCTTTGCCATGGCGAGAAACATCTTGCGCAGATTCTCAGCCTGCATCTCAAGCCTGTCCGCATTCTTGTCCTTCGGATCCTTGGTGCTGTCTGTCAGATGCAGGTGCTTTAACTTCGTGACACCATCCACCAGATGTGCGACATCGTCTCCAAACTCCGCACGCATCTCATCCATGGTCATGATGGTATCCTCCAGCACATCATGGAGCAGTCCTGCTGCAATTGTTTCCTTATCCAGCTCGAGCTCGGCGAGTATTATGGCAACACACAGCGGATGTATGATATAAGGCTCTCCTGACTTACGCGCCTGACCCTTATGAGCATCATAAGCTACCCTGTAGGCTTTGTCCACAAGGCTTGTGTCATCCGACGGATGGTACTTTTTGATTTCCTTTTTAAGCTCATCGTAAAGCTCCTCCGGGCTCGTAAAATCCTTTGTTCCCCTTATACCGCTGGTATCTGAGCGAAATTTGTCCGCTATTTTTTCTAATTCTTCTGTTGAGTAATCTGCCAATAGTCTCACCTCGATTGTAGTGTATCTTTAGTAGCCATTATATTTTATTTCTTTAAAAATTGCAATCTCATGTTGTTAGCCTATAACCATCTTTACTCCGCCATACATGCCGGCTGAGTTGCCGAGTGTGGCAAGCTTGATCTCTGTCTCACGGCTTGCATGGAAAGCATACTCTTTATAGTACTTTGCTGCTGTATCGATGATGATGCTGCCTGCCTTTGAGAGGCCTCCGCCTACAACAAATACCTCAGGGTCCATGACGCATGCTACTGCTGCCATTGCCTTGCCGAGAAGCTTCATAGACTGCTCTACAGCCGCAATGCCCGCTGCATCTCCTGCCTTTGCCGCATCGCATACATCCTTGGCTGTGAAGCCTGCATTTAAATCAAGCTTTGTTGCCACATCCCTGTGTGCTGCAATGTATCTCTCTGCCACTCTTACGAGACCGTTTGCTGATGCATACTGCTCTAAGCAGCCCTTCTTGCCGCAGCCACAGCACTCTGACTCATCATCTACCATAGGCATATGTCCTATCTCTCCGCCTGCTCCGTTTATTCCGGCTACGATTCTGCCCTCGCGGATGATTCCTCCGCCTACGCCTGTGCCGAGTGTAATCATGACTACATCCTGATGACCCTTTCCGCCACCCTGCCACATCTCACCGAGTGCAGCTACGTTGGCATCGTTTCCAGCCTTTACCTTGATGCCGCCGCACAGCACTGAGAGTGACTGTGCCACGTTGAACACGCCCCAGCCGAGGTTGACACACTTCAATACTGTTCCGTCATCCTTTATAGGTCCCGGCACTCCCATGCCTACGCCCTCGATGTCACCCATCTCGATGCCGTGCTTCTCGTTATTCTCCTTGATGGATGCTGCGATATCAGGCAGAATGAGCTCTCCTGAATTCTCTGTGCGTGTAGGAATCTCCCATGTGTCGACAAGCTTTCCTGTGGTCTCGAAAAAGCCTATCTTTACAGTTGTTCCACCTATATCTACTCCATATGCATATTGTTTCATTTTTTCGTCCTCCAAATCGTTAAACTATGTTTATATTTTATTGCCTAATTGCATATTTTTCAATGTTTTTCATTGTTTTTTATGTTTTTTCTATATATAGAAGCGTTTATATCATCATCCATATGCCCGCTATTTGTAAATCCAAGCTTTTTGGCAAGGCGCACCGATGCTTCATTTCTCTCATCTATCCGGCAGTAAAGCTCTTCAAAGTCTGTGTTTTCGCGCGCGTAGTCTATGATGAAGCGGCACACCTCCGTGGCATAGCCTTGGTTCTGAAATTTTGGTGCTATCATATAGCCCAGTTCATCGTGCTCAAGCCCTGCCCGTCCTATCAGCTTTCCTGTTTCCCTGGAAAATACAAGCCACATGCCATACTCGTAAAAGCCATACATGTTCTCTATATATGCTTTCTGGTATTCAAGCTCTGTCTCGTAGTCGTAAAGCGGCTCAATAAAGTCTGTCATGCCCGGCTTGTCATAGAGCTCATAGAGCGCAGGAAGGTCCGACAGGGACAGCTCACGTATCAGGCACCTGTCTGTCTCGCCGATGTCCCACGGGATGTGATTATACCGCCTGCGCACCCGCTCCAGATACTCAATATCAAGCTCTGCAAGGCTTTCCACTGCATAGCGCGTGCCACACTGCGGTTCTCCTACTGATGCTATGCCGAGTGAGTCAGCTATTTGCTTCTGCTGCCGGTTTGATACTATCCAGATGCAGTCGGCGGGAGCTTTCGGTATTCTTAGATTTCCCATATTAGCTTTCGCGGTGTTATCTGCATATTCTGTATATCCTGAATTATTTTTTATTTCATACACACACAAATTATTCTGCTGCTCATCTGGCAGTTTCTTCTGCAACTCATCCAGCAATTTTCCCGGTAGTGCACCATACAGTTTTTCTTGCAGCTCGTCATGATAGTAAAAAGAGGCAAGTTTTGCGCTTGCCTCATCAATAATTATTATCATTAAACTGTCTCCGGCTCCGGATAGTCCACTCCGAAGGTCTCAACTGTTACTGTCTTCATGACCTGAGCCTCAAGTGGTTTGTCCATGTAGTCTGTGCGCACCTCAGCGATCTTGTTTACCACATCCATGCCCTCGATTACCTTGCCGAATGCCGCATACTCGCCGTCGAGATGTGGTGCATCCTGATGCATGATGAAGAACTGGCTGCCTGCTGAGTCAGGTATCATGGTACGTGCCATTGAAAGTACACCGGCTGTGTGCTTTAAATCATTTTTGAAGCCGTTGTGTGTGAACTCACCCTTGATTTCATAGCCCGGACCGCCTGTGCCGTTTCCGTCAGGATCTCCGCCCTGGAGCATGAAGCCCTTGATTACACGGTGGAAGCATACTCCGTCATAGAAGTTGTGATTAATTAAGCTTATAAAGTTGTTTACTGTGTTTGGTGCGATTTCCGGATAAAGCTCCGCCTTGATTACATCGCCGTTTTCCATTGTGATTGTTACGATTGGATTCTGTGCCATTATTTTTCTCTCTTTCTTTTATACTATTATGGTTCTGAATAGTTACATATTATGATATGAGACCCGGAAAGCATCCGTTTCTTGTGAATAATTAAATATCGAATTAATTTTTATCCGATTATTTTTCTACTTATTCAGAGCCTCTACCACCTTCGGAAACTCCATGAAGTGCGATGCCTTCACCAGTATGGTGTCGCCCTCCTTCACATATGAAAGGAGCTCCTGTGTCATAGTCTCCCTATCCTCGAAATAGCGGATGTCTACATCGGATGATTTCTCTGCGGCTCCGGCTGCATATTCCTTTGCAAGCTCTCCTGCGGCAAAAAGTGTATGGATATGATTCTCTCCAACTGCTTCGCCTACCTCATGGTGCAGCTTTTTCTCATCACTTCCCAGCTCGCCCATGTCGCCAAGCACTGCTATTGTCCTGCCCTTTGCATGTGAAAGCACCTCGATAGAGGATTTCATGGATACAGGATTTGCATTGTAGCAGTCATCTATCACTGTCATGCCGTGTGTTTTGATAAAATTGGTACGGCCTGCGATTGTCTCTGCTTTCTCGATTCCTGACTTTATCTCAGCTATTGTGAGACCAAGCTGCAACCCGACAGCCGCTGCCGCCATGGCATTGTATACATTGTGCTCACCTGGGATATGAATGTGTGCATCAAACTCGCCCTCTTGTGTGACAAAATGAGCCTTCATGCCGTCGAAGCCCAGGTTTTCAATATTTGTGGTATATACTGATTTATGAACGCCTGAAGCCGATTCCTTGCCATAGTATATGGCAGGCTTTCCATTTACAGTCTGCACTGTGGCCAGCTTGTCGTCATCTGCATTCAGCACTGCGACCGCATCCGGCATCATATGCTCAAAGCACTCTGTCTTTGCTTTAAGCACACCATCCCTGTCGCCCAAAAACTCCAGATGGCAGTAGCCAATATTGGTGATGACCATGACATCCGGGCAAGACATAGTAGAAAGTCTGTGCATCTCGCCAAAATCAGATATGCCCATCTCAAGCACCGCTACCTGATGGCTTTCCCTGATTCCGAAAATGGTGAGTGGCAGGCCTATCTCGTTGTTGAAATTGCCTGCTGTCTTGTGAACGCTGTATTTCTGCTCAAGGACTGATGATATCATCTCCTTGGTGCTGGTCTTGCCGACACTTCCGGTGATACCCACCACCTTAATATCAAGGCTTTTTCTGTAAAAGGCCGCTAGCTTTTTCATGGCATCGGTGGTTGATTCAACAAGCACATATGGCCCCGCCGGATCCGTAAGCTCATGCTCAGAGAGCACAATTGCCGCCCCCTGCTCAAACACAGTCGGAATGAATTTGTGTCCGTCCACCCTTTCTCCCTTTATCGGGATAAAAAGATAGCCCTCCTTCACCTGTCTGCTGTCTATGACGACGCCGGTGATTGTCGTATCAAGCAGTGTCTCATCGCCTATGTATCTGCCCTCACAGGCTTTAGCGATATTTGCAAATGTAAGATTCTTCATGTACTTATCAGACATGCTACACCTCATATTTTTTCAAAGATATGTCAATCAGATGCTCACAGAGCTGATTAAAGCTCATACCGATAACCGCGGCCTCCTGTGGCAGAAGACTGGTCGGAGTCATGCCCGGCAGTGTGTTTGCCTCGAGGCAGAACATCTCATTTTTGTCATTGAGTAAAAAGTCTGAGCGTGAATATGTGTCAAGCCCGATAACACGCGCAACCTCCTCGGCATAGTGCTGCATATCCTTTGTCACCTGCTCAGGAAGCTCGGCCGGACATGTCTCTACTGTACTGCCCGCCTTGTATTTATTCTTATAATCGTAGAAGCCCTCCTTCGGTGCAATCTCTATAATAGGAAGAGCCTTGCCCTCGATAACGCCGACAGAGAACTCTCTGCCCTGTACAAATTCCTCGATAACCAGCTCATTTTCCCACTTGAAGGCATCGTCAAGTGCCGCCTTAAACTCTGCCGCATCCCTAACGATAGTGACACCGATGCTTGAACCACCGCAGCATGGCTTTACCACGCATGGAAGTGTCAGGTCAAGCTTTGTGATATCGTCCTGTCTGGTCGCTCTTGTCATGGAAATACCCTTTGGAGTAGGGATACCGTTTGCAAGGAAGAACTGCTTTGATGTCTCCTTGTTCATAGCGATGGCTGAGCTTAAATAATCGCTGCCTGTATATTTGACACCGAAGAGGTCAAATGCTGCCTGTATCTTTCCGTTCTCTCCGTTTTCTCCGTGGAGAGCCATGAAAACAATGTCCGCCATCTGACACATTTTGATGACATTTGGTCCGAAGAAGCAAGGTGACTGGTCCTTTCTGGAAGCCTTTACCTTTGCGAGGTCAGGTGCCTCTGTCGGAATATCACTGACCTGCACGCTTATCTCGTCCGCGCGGTCAAATATACCTGTCAGATCCTCCTCCCTGTCACTATATCCCATAAATACATCCAATAATATAACTTTGTGGCCGTTCTCTTTGAGTGCCTTAGCTACCATGCTTCCTGTCTTAAAGGAAACATCTCTCTCTGTGCTGAGCCCTCCGGCAAGTACTACGATGTTCATTTTTGTCCTCTTTTCTTTGATTGAATTATCATGCTTTGGTTTAATTAAACACAATGCAATGCTTCTTTTTTAAAGCTATGAGTAATCAACATAATTTCTTCAAAATTATAACACCATTTGTGCAAAAAAGAAAGACCGGTTGCCCGGTCAAAAAAGAAATTCTCATTTTATTTTAAACTGTGTTGGCTTCCAGCAGCTGTATCATTCTCATAAATACCATCCGCCCGTGCAAATCATCCTGTGAAAGTGATTCTCCGTACTTCAATACTAATAATCGGCACTGATAAAAATTCAGCTCCGGATTGCCAAAAAGCAAAATCCGCAAGGCTGCATTTTCCAGGTAATTGTGTATATTTCCCACCTCAATAAATATATCTACAATATCATCGAGGTTAATAAGTCCTTTCTGTTCATAATAAATTCTTCCCAAATATTTCATCCCTCCATCGATTATATTTTTCGTAGAACTTCTTTTTTTGTCTTTCTTTTGAATTTTGTCGTCTTTGCGAAATTTCTCTCTTTGTTTTTGTTGGTGGGTTCATTTTTCCATATAATATATCAATATTCTAGGCGCGTTGCGCGCTGGTATTTTGAAGATTTCTATTAGAAGCTTCAATATTGATTGGTGATTAGCAGTTTTCGACAAAATATGACATGGGTTTGGGTTTAATTTAGCTGGTTTTTGGTTTATATTGCACTTTTCTCATAAGAATTTTTGGAATGATAAATTTGTACTATATTTTGAGGTTTTGTTCTAATTATTTCATTTTTTATTGTTCGCTTGTTCCTTTGAGTAAATTTGGATTGACATTTTTCAATTTTTCTTTTGTTCGATTTTTCAGCAATATTTGCATTTGTGTTCTTGCCATTTCATGCAATTTAGCAAAACGCTCACTTTGAGATAAGCCTTCCTTTATTAGTTCGGCATTTTGGCTTTCCATATTCACCAAGATAATCAGTTCCTCAGCCGAAGCATAATCTCTAATATTCTCACCCCTCTGTGCTTCAATAGAATGTTCATTTCTCCATTCTCGTGCTTTCTTTCCAAAAAGAGCTACATTAAGCATATCTGCTTCATCCGCAAACGTATATCCCTTTTCAATAGCTGATAATTCATCAGTAATAAGATATTTTTGCACTGCATCTGTATGTATATGATAATTAATCTTTGACAAAGCTCTTTTTTCATCCCAACCAATAGCTTTCCGTTCAGCCTCATCTTTTTTGAGACGTTGATAATCTTTTATAATATACAATTTGAATTCAGGCGAAACCCATGAAGCAAATTCAAATGCAATATCTGTATGAGCATATGTTCCCCCACCGTATCGACCTGATCTAGAAACCAATCCTATAGCATTTGTAGATGAAATCCATTTTTGTGGAGATAATGTAAACGCATTACTACCAGATTCATTTTTAAAGGCATCGAATTCGAGCCCTTTAAAATCAGGATTATGAATTTGCTCCCATAGCCCTAAAAATTCGATTGTCGAGCGCAATCTCATCCAATTGGCAACAACAGCTTTGGGTTCATCAGGATTTTTATATCTTGCAATATCCGTTAAACTCAAATATGCATTTTCCCCCATAGTTTCTCCAATTACCCCTATTTCTACTCCGTTTGCATTAAGTTTTGATGTTGGCGCCATTATTTTTCTCCTTTGTATTAATTTTATTTTTCTTTAGTTGCAGCTGATACTCCTATTTTATTTCCAAGCTCTTTTTGTGTTATATTTGTAATATAAAGTAAGGAAGCATCTGCTCCCCGACCAAAGTTTGCAGATGCTTCGAAGGTGTTCTCACCATAGTTTATTTTTTGTAGGTTTTCAATCTCTTATATTGAGTTATTATAGGCTTCAAAGCCTTATCTGTCAAGAAATTCTCCGTACATTTGTCTTAACTTAATGACATTGAATTTTTAGGCTGGTGAGGGTTTTTTGTGTTCTTACTGCCATTGGAACCAATCGCATATCCAAGACCAAATGAGGTTAAACAGAGACTGAGCACTGCAAACACAAAAAACCGGCAGCCAACGGCTGCCGGTTTTCGATGAAAGAAAGGTTAAATTATGATGAAAAACAAGAGTCTAACATTCCGGTTCGATAAGTCCGTATGTATGTCCTTTTCTCTTGTAGACTACATTTACTTCGTCATTCTCTGCATTTCTGAATACGAAGAAATCGTGGCCTGAGAGCTCCATCTGGATGCATGCATCCTCAGGATACATAGGCTTCATACCAAATCTCTTGGTACGGACAATCTTGATTTCCTCGTCCTCTGCATCGTCTGCCTCCACGAAATCATCCTGGAATATCGCCGGTGCATACTTCTTTGCGGAAATCTTGGTTCTGTATTTGCGAAGCTGTCTCTCGATTACTTCCTCTACGAGGTCAATTGATACGTACATATCATTGCTGACCTGCTCTGAACGGATAACATGTCCCTTTGCCGGGATAGTAACCTCGATTTTCTGTCTATCCTTTTCTACGCTGAGTGTAACGTATACGTCTGTGTCCGGTTTAAAAAACTTCTCCAGCTTTGACAGCTTCTCCTCTACTGCCTGCTTAAGCCCCTCTGTTAATTCGATGTTTCTTCCTGAAATTGTTATTCTCATGATGTCCAACCCCTTTATCGTTTATTTGATACGTTGTCTGTATCATGTAAATATTATACCATAAATTTCGTTTTCATCAATCATTTTTATGCAATTTATATAAATAATCAAGGGTTTATTTACGGTTTTTCGCGAAATCGCTTGATTTCGCTATGATTAGGGATTTCACCAAGATAAAAAACATCAAGTCAGATGATTTTTTATACACTATCGTAACATTTCTCAACTACAACAGCACATCTAAGCTATCACAACGTTTCTAAGCTACCACAGCGCATCTAACCTATCCCAGTGCCTCAAGCTGAGAAGAAAGCTCCTCCCACGCCTCCATATCAATAAGGATTTCTTCCTCGAGTGCGTCTATTTCGTTTTGTATTTCCGTGAGCTTTGAGTAGCTTGACTGATACTCCGGCTTCATGAGCTCAGCCTTGAGTTCATCGAGCTTTGCTTCCTTGACTGCCAGGTCCTCCTCGGCTTTTTTGACTTTTTTCTGTACCTTTGAGCGCTCCTTGCCCGGGTTGTAGTATGCCTTGCCGGTTGATGAGACAGCCATGCCGCCTGCCTGGGCTGCGCTATTTGCATTGGTGCTTTCGCCCACATTACCTGCTGCAGCGGTTTGTGACGTGCTCCGGTTTGCATCACTGCCTGTCTGACTGCTGCCGTTCTGGCTTATCGCTCCGCCAAATATCGCATTGCCTCTGTACACGTTTTTGCTCTCCAAAGCCTCCTTGTCGAGCTTTTCCTGATACTGCTCATAGCCAAACTGATAGAGATTGGTCGTGCCATCCTCAAACACAAGCAGCTGTGTAGCTACCTTTTTCACAAAATATCTGTCGTGCGATACAAAAATCAGTGTGCCCTTATAGTCCTTAAGCATGCTCTCAAGCGTTTCCTTGCCTACGATATCCATATGGTTGGTTGGCTCATCGAGCACAAGCACGTTCGGTCTGGTCTTTAAAATCTTACAAAGCGCCAGTCTGACCTTTTCTCCTCCGGAGAGCATATTTACGTTCTTGAACACGTCCTCCCCAGAAAAAAGGAAGGCTCCGAGTGCATTTCTGGCCTCGGTTTCTGTAAGATTCGGATACTCATCCCAAAAATCATCGAGCACAGTCTTGTTGCTTGTATACATGGCCATCTGCTGGTCGAAATACCCTATCTGCACGTTGGTTCCAAAGCGGTACTCGCCCGAAAGTGCAGGGATCTTACCCACGATAGTCTTTAAAAATGTCGATTTTCCAAGTCCGTTTCCGCCGAGTATGCCAAGCTTTTCGCCTCTTTTCAAATCAAGCGACACTACAGAGAGCGGATGGTCATAGCCGATTGCAAGCTCTGATGTGTAAAGCACATCATTTCCGGTCTCCTTTTCGGGCTGGAAATTGGCATGGAAGGTCTTGTTGTCGTACTTGTCCGGTGCCTCGATAATCACCATGCGGTCGATAGCCTTCTGCTTTGACTGCGCCATGGATGTCTTGGTCGGCTTGCCCTTGAAGCGCGTAACCATACGCTGCAAACGCTCTATCTCCTTCTGCTGGGCGATGTGATCCTTCATCTGCTTGTCGTAGTTTTCCTTTTTGCGGGCGATAAAATTGGTATAATTGCCCGGATAGCGCCTTGCTGTGCCGTACTCTATCTCGTATACCACATCTACCACATTGTCAAGAAACATACGGTCATGGGATACGACAACCACTGCCTTCGGGTACGACTTCAGATAGCCCTCAAGCCACTCAATCGTAGTGACATCAAGGTGGTTGGTCGGCTCGTCCAAAAGCAGTATGTCAGGCTTTGACAAAAGCAGCTTTATGAATGCTATCTTGGTCTGCTGACCTCCGGAAAAGTCACGGATTGGCTTTTTGCGCTCATCATCTGAGAAGCCAAACTTGCGGATCATGACCTCATATTCCTTCTCATAATAGTAGCCGCCATCATCCTTGAAGGCCTCCTCCATCGCGGTATATCTGGCTACCTTTTCATCGGAATAATCATGCTCGAGTTCTGCCGCCGCGCGCGCAAGCTCTGCCTTTCGCTCGTCCATTTTCACGAAGCATTTGCGCACCTCCTGCTCGAGTGTCACATCAGGATCATCAAACGCAATCTGCTTCAGATACCCTATCTCCGGGTTTCCTGCCTTTGCAATAAAGGCGCTCTCATCGCTGTCGAGCTTTTCCATCTCAACCTCGCCTGAAATGAGCTTTAAAAGCGTTGTCTTGCCGCAGCCGTTTCTGCCGACTATCGCTATCTTTTCTGTGTTTCTGATTTCAAAATCTATACTTTGCAAAATGACGTCGTCGCCAAATGCGACAGCGCCATTACTTATCTGGTAGAGCATATACTATCCTTTCATGCTTATGCCTGCTGCTTAATTGTTAGCCATAATGTAGTTGACAAACTGTGTTGCAGTACGTCCCGAAATGCCACCGTGGCTGAGTTCCCACTTGTTTGCCTCCCTGCACAGCTCCTCGTCTAAAAGTGTGCAGCCGCTCTTTCTCGCAAGCTCTGTTACGATATTGAAGAACTCCTTCTGCGATGGCTTTGAGTAGCTGATTGTCACACCAAAACGGTTTACAAGTGACAGCTTCTCCTCAACTGTATCTGAGTGGTGCTTGTCATTGCTGTTGTCCTGGTCATTGCGGTCATTCCATGTCTCCTTGATCAGGTGACGGCGGTTAGAGGTTGCATAAATCAGTATGTTGTCAGGCTTTGTCTCCACGCCGCCCTCGATAACTGCCTTTAGGAACTTGTACTCAATCTCGTGCTCCTCAAATGAGAGGTCATCCATATATATGATAAATCTGTAGTTTCTGTTTTTAATTGCTGCGATAATCTTTGACAGGTATTTGAACTGATGCTTGTATATCTCAATCATGCGCAGTCCGTCATCATAATACTGATTGACAATGGCCTTGATGCTTGTTGATTTTCCGGTTCCGCTGTCTCCGAAAAGCAGCACATTGTTGGCCTTTTTGCCCTGTACAAAGGCCTCTGTATTGTCTGTAAGCTTTTTCTTCTGGATTTCATAGCCGATCAGGTCATCGAGCATGACTGCATCCATATTGTTGATTGGCATGAAGGAGAAGCCGCCGTCCAAATGCTCCTCAATCCTGAATGCCTTGTTGAGACCAAACATGCCGACTCCGTATGCCTTGTAAAAGCCTGTTACCACATCAAAGAACTCCTGCTCATCCTTAGCTGCCTCAAGCTTTTTGCTAAGTGCCCTTACCTTCTCGCTGACATTGTGATTGTACATAAGGTCCTTTTTCACAATGGCCTTATAATTGCTGATCTGTGTGAAGCAGTCGATTCCGAGTGCTGACTCGATTGGCTTGAAATCATAATCGAAAAGCTGCTTAAAAATCCTGAAGTCGTTTGCCACAAGCCCGTTTACGCTGCCATCGCTGGCTCCGACCTTCTCACAGGTGATGGAAAACGGATTCTCACTCATCATAAGGAAGAAAGTGAGATAGTTGTGCCACAGATTGTCATCAAAACCATAGTCTGTCGCTACCTTTAGGATTCTCTTGACCTGCGTATTGATGTCGCGCACAAGCTCTGTCTTGTTGTACTCGCCCACCTCAAACTGCTCAAAGAGCTGGCCCAATTTATAAAGTATCTCGTCCTGAGATAAATCTCCGTACATAAGTAATTTTGATATTTCCTGATACATGGCTGTTCCTCCTGGTCTTGCCTTGTTTTCGCTGCTAACATATGATTATAAACACTGAATAACAATTTTGCAAGGGCTTGTGTGCCCGGTTTTCTTATTACTACGGGCTGAAATATGTGGGCCGGTATAGCGCGGGGTGGGGACGTAAGCACCGGGCAGTGGGATGTACATCGTACTCCCGCTGGAGCGCATAGCGAAGTGTCTTAGAGTCTGTTGAATTATGCCTCAATAAACAGAAATGCCAAGCCATGGACGGCTGGGCAAGGCGTTATGCACCACGGATGGTGCATAAAAGCCGGTTTCGTCGGGCATCGAAAACCTAAAAAGCATAATTCCTACAGACTCTTAGACAAGAAGCGTAGCTCACGCGGGAGTACGGTGTGCATCTTGCTGCTCGGTGCTTACGTCCCTCTCTTCACACAAAAAGGCGGAGCTAAAACTCCACCTTTATTGTTGTGCCACGCCCCACCTCGCTGTCGAGCGTAAGCCCTGCATCATGCAGCTCCACTATATGCTTTACTATCGCAAGTCCAAGGCCTGTGCCGCCGGTCTCCTTCGAACGGCTCTTGTCCACTCTGTAGAAACGCTCAAAGACCCTCTCCTGCTGATCCTTTGGTATGCCTATGCCGTTGTCCTCGACCGTGAGGACTGTCTTGCCGCCCAGCTTGTGTACCGTCACATTTACGGTGCCGCCATCATTGTTGTAGCGGATGGCATTCTGGCAGAGATTCTCAACGAGCTCCGTGAGAAGCTGCCTGTTGCCCCGCACCATACAGTCTGTACCGTCAAAATTGAGTGCTACATTTCTCTGCTTGGCGTTCACCTGTAGATTTTCCATGCAGTCCTTGACCAGACCGTATAGATTAAGCTGTTCAAAGCCCTGCTGTGCCTCACTGGAATCAAGCTCAGAGAGCTTTATGATATCATTGATTAAGGAAAGCAGGCGCTGTGCATTTCTTCTGATTTCAGTTGCAAAATGAATCTGCTGCTCCTTTTCAACCATGCCGTTTTCTATGAGCTCTGCGTAGCCGGAGATGGCTGTGAGCGGAGTCTTTAGCTCGTGTGACACATTGGCTGTAAAATCCTGTCTGCTCTTTGCCGCGGCGAGCACTCCCTCATGCTGTATCCTTATCGCGTTCATGAAAGGAACAAGCTCCTTGTACTCGGTCTTTTTCTGGATGACAGAGGCCTGTTCAAGGTTGCCTGCTAGTGTCTCGATTGGCTTCATGAGCTTTCTGGTCAGGCTCTTTGCAAGAACCACACATATTCCGGCTATGATAACCGTCACTATAAGCATGGCCGGTATATTGCTTGCAAACATGTTCCAGATACTTCTCGCCGCAATAGAGACACGCAGTACCGTTCCATCGTCGAGCCTTATGGCGTGATAGAAGGTATTGCTGTTCATGGTGGCTGAGGTTCTCACGCTGTCTCCCTCGCCTTTATCAAATGCAGATTCAACTTCCGGTCTGTCGCCATGGTTTTCAAGTTTTTTCACATCATTTTGATTGTCATACAGCACTGTGCCGTCCTCGTCAATCCAAGTGACACGAATACCCTCCACGTCAATCTGCGGGATTTCATTTATATCCTGTTTTAGTATTCCGGTGCTTTCTATTGTCTCTGCCATGACATGCAGGTCTTCCTTTACCTGCTTCTGAAAGAGGTAATAGTTGATTACTGTCATGGAAACCATAGTGGCAACTGCTACAAAAAGTGCTGTTGCTACCAGATAGTAATTAATCTTCTTTTTCATGCTGTACGCTCCGCTTATGTATATTAGAAATCATTATAACAGCTATTATTCTATAACATAGCCCACATTTCTGACTGTCTTTATCCTGCTGCCATAGTCACCCAGCTTGTGGCGGAGTGTCTTTATGTGCATGTCCACTGTACGTGTCTCGCCCTCAAAGTCAGTATCCCAGACGCTTCTCATGATGACCTCCCTGGTCATGACTATGCCCTGACTGCCCATCAGAAGCCTTAAAAGCTCGTACTCCTTGTATGTAAGGTCAACCGGCTCATTGTTCACTGTAACCACATGGCGCTCATGGTCGATCACCAGATCATCCAGCTTTAAAAGCTTCGGCTCCTCCTTCGCTGTTCTCCTGAGCAGTGCCTTTACTCTTGTGATAAGCTCCATGATTGAGAAAGGCTTTTTGATGTAATCATCTGCACCTCCGTCAAACCCTTTTATCATATCCATCTCTGTTGTCTTGGCTGTGACCATTATAATAGGAATATCCTGTGTAGCCGGACGTTTTCTGAGCTTTCTCACGATATCGTAGCCACTCTCATCCGGAAGCATCACATCAAGCAGTATGAGGTCCGGTACGAGTTCATCCAGCTTCTTGTAAAATTCCTTTGCGTTTTCAAATGCACTGACGATGTAATTACTGTTTTTTAAAGCAATACTCTCTATCTCACGTATGCTCTCGTCGTCCTCTACAATATAAATAAGTGCCATAGCTTTCTCCATTTCAAAAAATCTTATGTAAAATTTTTACCTGTTTTTTACTTTCGATTATACATTACTAATGTAAAACAGACGATGGTTTTATGTAAAATTTATGTAAAATCCATCGTCTGTATCAATTTTGTCTGTATATAACTATGATTTAATTTTTCAGCATAAAGATTAAATCATGATTTGCGAACCTTGTCATCAAGTGCAAACTCAACCCACTCAGCAATATTTGTCGCATGGTCTCCGATACGCTCAAAGTATTTTGCAACCATGAGAAGATCCGCTGCCTGCTCACCATCCTCCGGATGCTCCCTGATGAAATCAATAAGCTCAGCCTTTACCTTATCAAAAAGCTCATCAACCACATCATCCTGCTTCATCACTATGTGAGCCTTGTCATTGTTCTTCTCAACATATGCCTCGATTGCCCTGATAAGCATAAGCATTGTCTCTGAAGCCATGCTTTTGACATGCTCTATATTGACCCTGTATGGCTTGTCACTGCTCATCAAAATGGTCATCTCGCTGATATCGGCTGCGTGGTCTCCAATACGTTCCATATCAGTAACCATCTTCATCGCTGCAGAAATTGTTCTAAGGTCTCTTGCTACAGGCTGCTGCTGCATGAGCAGATTAAAGCACAGGCTCTCTATCTTTTTCTGCTCTCTGTCTATCTCTGAATCGCCCTCCATGATGGCTTTGGCGCGATCGGCATCCTGATGTATAAATGCCTCGATTGCTTTCTGTATTGACTCCTCAATCATGCTTCCCATGTGCATCATTTCTTCATTCAGCTTCTTAAGCTGCTCGTCGAATTTCGATCTCATTAACCAAACCTCCCTGTGATGTAATCCTCTGTTCTCTTGTCCTGTGGATATGAGAAAATTGTCTTTGTGTCACCAAACTCAACCATATCTCCCACAAGGAAGAAGGCTGTATCGTCTGACACACGCACTGCCTGCTGCATGTTATGTGTTACAACTACAACTGTGTACTTTTTCTTTAAATCCTCCATGAGCTCCTCTATCTTTGAAGTAGAGATAGGGTCAAGCGCTGATGTTGGCTCATCCATCAAAAGCACCTCCGGCTGTACGGCAAGCGCTCTCGCAATACACAGTCTCTGCTGCTGTCCACCAGAAAGTCCCATAGCAGATTTCTTTAATCTATCTTTAACTTCATTGAATATCGCAGCACCCTGAAGACTTTCCTCAACTATCTGGTCGAGTATCTTTTTATCCTTGATGCCATGCACTCTCGGGCCATATGCGATATTGTCATATATACTCATCGGGAACGGATTCGGCTGCTGGAAAACCATGCCGACCTTTTTGCGAAGTACTGTTGTATCGACTGATGGTGCATATATATTCTCACCATCTATCTCTATGCTTCCCTCGATTCTGACGTTGTCAACCAGATCATTCATTCTGTTGATACATTTTAAAAATGTAGACTTACCACATCCTGACGGTCCGATCAGCGCTGTCACGCTGTTTTCTTTTATGTCCATATTGACACCATGCAGTGCATGATTCTGGCCATAATACAGATTCAGGTCGCGAACCTGAATTTTGATTTTTTTCTCCATTTGTATCTCCTGCAACATGTAATAAATTTCTTGTCTTCGAGAATACATTATATGGATGCTTTGTAAAATGCTCTATCAGATGTATGTAAAATCTATGTCAAATTTTTACATGCATTAATATGTCTTCTTAAAGTATCGTCTCTTTTATTATAAGGAGCTTGTCCATTATCCTGTCTGCATCAATATTGGAGTAATTGATAATAAACTGATGCCTGTCCTCCTTTGGCTTACTCAGGTTGAAATGGGTAATCGCCTGAAGCTTTATGCCTTTTTTCAATAGCAGCTCTTCAACTGTTTTGTCCGGAAGGTTCGTGTCAAACTGTATGATAAAATGCAGTCCGGAGTCATTTTCTATTACCCTGCATTCCTTTTCAGTGAAGCAGCTTTTTATGGATGAAAGCACGCTCTGGCGCTTTCTGCCGTAGTGCAGCCTCATCCTGTTTATGTGCTTTTCAAAATAGCCCTCGCTGATAAATCGTGCCAGCGTGTACTGCTCGAAGGTTGATACCGTACATGAGTAAAATGAAAGCCTCCTGTAAAACTCATTTGCCAGATGCTCCGGCAGCACCATGTAGCTGATTCGGATGGTGGATGTGAGAGACTTTGAAAATGTATTTATATAGATGACCTTTTCACACGCATCTATCGAGAGGATGGGCGGTATCGGGTGTCCGTTCATGCGAAACTCACTGTCATAATCATCCTCTATGATGTATCTGTCACTGCTCTCATTGGCCCATGCCAAAAGCTCATAGCGGCGGTTTACAGGCATGGTGATTCCTGTCGGAAAATGGTGTGTCGGGCTGATATGTGCTATCTGCGCGTTCGCTTTCTTTATAAGCTCCACGCTGATGCCCTGCTCATCCATCTGCACCGGCAGGCATTTTGCATTATTACACTCGTATATCTGGCTGATTTTCTTATAGCCCGGATCCTCCACGCAGTATACCTTGTCCGTACCCAAAAGCTTCACAAGCAGTCCGTACAGATACTCTGTTCCCGCTCCGACTATTATCTGGTCCGGGTCCACATTCATACCGCGAAACGATGACAGATGGCTTGCTATCGCTTCCCGAAGCTCTCTCACTCCGCCACACGGCGACACCGACAAAAGCTCCTGCTCCCTAAGGGAAATCGTCTCTCGCATGAGCTTTGCCCATATGGAAAACGGAAAGTTGCCTGAGTCTGTCCTGTTTGACGAGAAGTCAAATATACTCTCATCCTGCTCAGGCGGCAGCTTTATGCTAAGCTCCTTCTGCACCGGTGCCTTGATTACCCTGATATCTGACACATCGGCTATGAAATAGCCCCTCTTTGGTCTTGCAAACATATAGCCCTCGCCTATCAACTGGTCATAAGCATTTTCAACCGTAATGGTACTAACTCCCAGATTCTTGGCGAGGGTACGCTTTGATGGCATTTTCTCCCCTGAGCTTAGTTTCCCCTGTGATATATCGTTTTTGATGCACTCATACAGGCATTTGTAAAGTGGCCCGTCTGTTTTTGTGAGGTCGTAGGTCAGCATTTGATTCACCGCTTTCTGGCATTTTTATTTTCCTTATTTTGAATATTTTAATATTACCAGATGTGGCGTAATATTGCAACCATGATATGCGGCTGGTTTGAGCAAATACAGCCCAGCGGCGCAGGCTGCGTGTACACTCTCGTGTTCGCTACGCTTTGCTGCCAAGATACTGTAAGCAGCTCCGCTATGCGCTCTCACGAGAGTGTACACGCCGCCTGCGCCACCGGAATGCATTTGCTCACACCTTGCTACTTCCGTCATATAAATTGACATAAAAGCAATATAAAAATAAAAGGAGATTTAACAAATGGAGAACAATAAGAATACTCAATACGAACTCAACAAAGGTCTTGCTCAGATGCTAAAGGGCGGTGTCATCATGGATGTCACGACTCCGGAGCAGGCCAGGATTGCCGAAGCGGCCGGTGCATGTGCTGTTATGGCGCTTGAGAGAATCCCTGCTGATATCAGAGCCGCAGGCGGTGTTTCAAGAATGAGCGACCCTAAGATGATCAAGGGAATTCAGGAGGCTGTCAGCATCCCTGTCATGGCAAAGTGCCGTATCGGTCACTTCGTGGAGGCTCAGATACTTGAGGCAATCGAGATTGACTACATTGACGAGTCTGAGGTGCTTTCACCTGCTGATTATGTGTACCATATCAACAAGAGAGATTTCAAGGTGCCTTTCGTATGTGGTGCAAGAGATCTCGGTGAGGCTCTCCGCCGTATCAACGAGGGAGCTTCCATGATCCGTACAAAGGGTGAGCCCGGTACAGGTGATATCATGCAGGCTGTCAGACATATGAGAAAGATGAATTCTGAGATTGCAAAGCTTACTTCCATGCGTGAGGATGAGCTTTTCGAGGCAGCTAAAAATCTTCAGGTGCCTTTCGAGCTGGTCAAGTTTGTTCACGATAACGGCAAGCTTCCTGTTGTAAACTTTGCGGCCGGCGGTGTGGCTACTCCGGCTGATGCGGCTCTTATGATGCAGCTCGGTGCTGAGGGTGTGTTCGTCGGTTCAGGTATCTTTAAATCAGGCGATCCTGCCAAGAGAGCTGCCGCTATCGTAAAGGCTGTGACAAACTTTACAGATGCGAAGCTTATCGCAGAGCTTTCTGAGGATCTCGGTGAGGCTATGGTCGGAATCAACGAGAGCGAGATTAAAATCATCATGGAAGAAAGAGGCAAATAAAAATGAAATCAGGACTTAAGATTGGTGTTTTAGCCGTTCAGGGAGCGTTTATTGAGCACAAGCGCATGCTTGAGTCTTTAGGCTGTGAGTGTGTTGAGCTGCGCAAAAAATCAGATATCTGTGACATAGACGCCCTCGTGCTGCCGGGTGGTGAAAGCACTGTACAGGGCAAGCTGCTGCGTGAGCTTGATATGTTTGATGCGCTTAAGGAAAAGATTGCAAACGGACTTCCGGTACTTGCAACCTGCGCCGGTCTTATACTTTTAGCTTCACATATCAGTAACGATGACAACGTATATTTCGGCACTTTGCCTGTCACTGTAAAAAGAAATGCCTACGGCAGACAGCTTGGAAGCTTTGAAGCCACAGCAAGGTTTGACAACAGCTTTGACTTTACCATGACATTTATCAGGGCGCCTTACGTGGAAGCTATTGATGACTTTGCAAAAAATGATGTACATGTGCTCGCCGAGTATGACGGCAAAATTGTCGGTGTGCAGTATAAGAACCAGATTGGGCTGGCTTTTCATCCGGAGCTTGATGATGATACACGGATTCATGAGAGGTTTTTGGAGTTGATATGATGATTAAGGATAATTAAATCACGTACATATTAATACTCGCGCTTTGTCTACACTCCGTAGCAGCTAATTTTGCTTATATATATGGGGGCTTTATTCAAGTTTCCCTGAGAACAAGAAGAACTGATGCATCATGCTTGCATGCAAGTATGGCACATCAGTTTGGATCAGTTTTTTTATAGTAAAATATAAAATACTTTTTTTTAAATATATGGTATAATAAGAAAATAAAGCGAAAGGGGGGAACAACAATATGGGTATATATTTCAACCCAAGCAATGATAGCTTCAGAAAAGACCGAAATTATAAGATATATGTTGATAAAACAGAGCTGCTTAATTACACAAATGAATGGCTTGGCACACCAAGAAACTGCATTGCTGTCAGTCATGCTCGCAGGTTTGGCAAATCACACGCGGCAGGTATGATAGATGCATATTACAGTCTGGGGTGCGATTCTACTGATATATTTGCCGGTACCAGGATTGAGACATATTCCGATTATAAAAAATACATGAATAAATATAATGTTATTCATGTTGATGTTTCTACCTTTTGGGATTCATATAAGGATAATCTGATAGAAAAAATACAGGAATATATTTACAAAGATTTCAGGCGTGAATTTGGAGATAAGCTGAATTATGAGGATAGTCTGAGCTATAATCTGATGGTGATTTATAAAGATACAGGGATTCCTTTTGTGATAATAGTTGATGAATGGGATTGCGTTATCCGTAACAGTAAGGAAGAGGAGCTTGTTCACAAATATCTACAGTTTTTACATTCATTATTCAAGTCGGAGGAGTCAAAATCATTTTTGGCACTAGCTTATATTACCGGAATTTTGCCGATTAAGAAGATAAAAGATGAGTCTGCCCTAAATAATTTTACCGAATTTACTATGATTGATTCGTACCCTATCACACAGTTTTTTGGATTTACAGAAGATGAAGTGAAACAATTATGCGAACAGTTTCAACTAGATATGGATAATACGAAGGCTTGGTACAATGGTTATTTGATTAATGGACTTCATATGTACAATCCAAATTCTGTTTCTATGGCAATAGAGAGGCACAGATTCGATTCATATTGGAAAAACACATCTTCATTTGCCTCTATAAACACATTTATTACGATGAATTATGATGGCTTAAAAGATGATATAATGACAATGTTATCAGATGGCATGGTTTACGTGAATACAGATACCTTTCAGAATGATTTTGTATCAATTTCATCTAAAGATGAAGCCCTCACAGCTTTAATTCATTTGGGATATTTAGGATATAACATAGATGAAAAAAATGCGTTTGTTCCAAATTTTGAGGTTAAAAAAGCCTATCAGGCTGCACTTTGTACAAGTGGATGGAGTAAAGTAGCAGATTCGATTTCAAGATGTGATGAACTTTTGCAAGCAACCATAAATGGTGACAGTGAAAAAGTGGCCGAGCTCATTGAAAAAGCTCACGATGCCTACACATCAATACTTAAATATAATGATGAAAATTCACTAAGCTGTGTTTTATCTATGGCATATTTTACAGCACCTGCATATTATAATGTTGTTAGAGAGATGCCAGCGGGCAAAGGCTTTGCTGATTTTGTTTTTATACCAAGGCTAAATGCAGGAGAAAGACCTGCAATGATTATTGAACTTAAATATAATCAATCGGCATATAGTGCAATAAGGCAGATAAAGGAAAAACGTTATCACGGGGTTTTAAAGGAATACTCTGGTAAGGTACTGCTTGTTGGAATAAATTATAATATGGATGGCAAGAATAAAAAACATCACAGTTGCATTATTGAGCAGCTGGTCTGAAAATAATAGTGTAACAGCCGGGGCAGATGCCCCGGCTGTTATTGTTTCTAATGCCTTATAAGTTTAAAACTCCAAAGTCACTTTAAAAAGATCCCCGTCCACAGTCAGCTCCAAAGTACCATTCATGAGCTTCATAAGGCTTTCTGCAATAGACAGTCCCAGCCCACTGCCCTCGGTATTTCGTGAGCTGTCTCCTCTGACAAAGCGTTCCTTGAGCTCATCGCTTGAAATATTAAGCGGTGTAGCCGACACATTCTTGAAGGTTATGATGGCTCCGCTGTCCTTTGGAATGATGTCAATGTACACTCTCGTGCCAGGCTGGGCATATTTGTTGATGTTGTTCATCAGGTTATCAAACACCCTCCACAGATGTCGTCCGTCTGCCTGAATCATGACAGGCGTAACATCATTTTTGATAATTAAATCAAGATTATTTTTCTCGAATTTTTCTTTGTATTCTCCGGCTACCTGTGACAGCATAACAGCCGCATCCAGTTCCTCAAGTTCTACATTTATGCTGCCGGTCGATGCCTTTGAAGCTTCAAGTAAATCCTGAATTAATTTTTTCAGACGTGATGACTGTCTGTCAAGAACGTCAAGATATTCGCGTACCTTCTCGTTATCTATATCCTCCTTCTGCAACAGGTCCACATAATTGATAATGGAGGTGAGCGGTGTCTTGATATCATGCGATACATTTGTGATGAGCTCCGTCCTGAAGCGCTCGCTCTTCATTTTTTCAGAGACCGCGGCCTCTATTCCATTGCTCACATTGTTCAAATCCTCACCATGCTTTCTGAAAAACAGCATGAGCCTTGATGTATCAACGGGCTGTGAAAAATCTCCGTTTGCTATAGCCTTTGCGGCACATCTTATCCTGTCATACTGCATGATAAATGCGATAAGAAACGCAAGCTCTATAAGCTTTATAATGAATATAAATCCAATACTCCCTATTCCAAAGCCTATAAGCTCGAGCAGGCATATGAAACCGAATGCAAGCATACTGATCAAAAACAGCGGTACATTTCTTTCTATCCAGGCAAAGCCATATCTGATTGGGGCAAAGCCATATCTGATTGGGGCAAATACCATCCTGCATAGCTTTTTGACAGGCTTTAGGAAAAATCTCACAACATAGTAGCACAGTGTATGCTTCCAGAACTCATGCGCCCTGATTCTTACGTATGTTGAAAGGATTGCTTCAAGCGAAACCATGGTTGCCGCCAGACAAATGAGTGCCACCACCGGAAGCTGCTTTATAAGTAAAAAGCCTGCCGGAAATACCATAAAGTCTGCAAGCATTGTCACTCCAAGCATCACCCCATACGGCAGCCTGTCATATAATCGTAATTTAATTTCTTCCGAATCCTCGCGTTTTCCGGCAACCGTCAGCAGATACCCCGCCGTAATCACAAAACCAAGTATAAATACGACAAACAATACACTCAAATGTGTCTCTGTAAATTCCATGATATCCAGTACGCTGTCTGCCTGATTGAAGTAATCGCCCTTTTCCTGAAGCTGTTCAGGCAGCTTTGCATACACATAATAGTACCCAGGCTTATCTTCCGTTGAGGTGTATGGATAGTACACAATTCCGTTGTCTGATATCTTAAATGTATCCGGTAAAAGCTCATAACTCTCATTCACCTGCTCCACCACTTTTATAATTTCGTAACGGTCATAATAAACATCCTCATCATAATCGTAGTAAGAGCCGTCACTTTCAAAGCCCGAATTATCGTTATCCTCCAGATTCATGCCACACTTTATATGATTTCCTTTTTCATCGTAGCACTTTACATTTTTCCACTCGGCAAAGCCTGAAATATCTAGTGGCTGGCCTGTAAACATCTCCTCGTAGGCAAAGTATTTATTTCCATTCTCATCTGTTTTCTCAACTACCTTATATAAGCCAAGCGAGCTGTTATCGTTAGAGCCTGTCATCACCCTCACCTTTGGAATGACATAAGCTGTGCCATCATTCAGGCACAGATAAAAGAGCCCATTTGTCTTGGAATACATGATTGAGCTGATTCTCTCACTGTTCATATCGCTTGAAGCAGCGTCTGACTCCTCATAGCTGCCGCTCATTGCATCCCACAGATTTGATAGCCTGTTCCACTTTAAGTTCTCTGCCTTGTAGCTAAAAATATAATCCGGATTTGATATTTTATCCACACTTGAATATACCTTTGCAGCATCAGATTTCACATCTACCTTGTCCTCTGATGTTTCATTACTCTTTACCACTGCGGCCTGCAGATTGGTATCATTAGTCATCTGCGAAAATGCATTGTCATCACCGGATTCATAATTGTACACCATCTGTCTGCTATAGGCTCCTGCAATATTCGCATGAATCACATCCCTTAGCTGTGCTGTGCTTTCATAATTGTTTGTGTACACTGCAACTAACGTTGTTACAACAAGCCCTGCCGCCATGACTGAGCATACTATAAATGCCGCCAGCTTAAGCCACAGATTCCTTGATATTTTTTTCATATCATTCACCTTTCATTTTATTCAGCATCAATTTTGTATCCGCGGCCCCAGATGACCTTTAAGTACCTTGGCTCTGCCGGATTTATCTCAACCTTTTCTCTGAGATGACGGATATGTACCGCCACCGTGTTTTCTGTCCCATATGGCTCATCCTTCCAGACCTTTGCATATATCTGATTCGGCGAATACACCTCGCCCGGATGCTCCATGAGAAGCTTCAAAATATCGTACTCTGTACGTGTGAGATTTGCTGCCTCGCCATCAACTGTCACCGTCTTTGATTTGTCATCCAGCTCAATGCCACCGATTACCAGCTTTCCTACGCTTGTATTGCCCGCGCCGAGAAGCATGTATCTCCTGATTTGCGACTTCACCCTCGCCTGCAGCTCTACCGGGTTAAACGGTTTCGTCACATAGTCGTCTGCTCCGACCGTGAGCCCAAGTACCTTGTCAGTGTCCTCACTTTTGGCAGTGAGCAGTATGACCGGCACATTAGAGATTTTTCTGATTTCCACCATCGCCTCTATGCCGTCCATGACCGGCATCATGATGTCCATCAGGACAAGCTGCACGTCATTGTGTTTTACTATATCGAGTGCCTCCAGCCCGTTTCGCGCCGGGATTACCTCGTAGCCATCGCTGGTTAAATAAATGCTGATTGCCGATACAATGTCTTTTTCATCATCACATACTAATACTTTATACATAATTGCCTCCGGAAGTTTTATGTTGGTTTTATTGTATCAATTGTAACATTAAAATCCAATTATGTAACACATTAAGATTTGTTTAAGAAAAAAAAGAAGCTTCGATTTACTTATTTCAAATCGAAGCTTCCTTCTTAGTTAGTTTATTATATTGGTTAGTTTGTAATTATTCAGTACAGAAATATGCGGTAGTGCATATTTCGTAAGAAAACGTATATTATGTAGAAGCAAGCGCCCATCAGCGCAGCTGATTCTACTTCGCCTGGAATTTCTTTGCCAGCACCTTTGTCAGGATGTTGATTAAGAATACGATTACGAGAAGAACAACCGCAATTCCAAATGCCTGGTCGAATTTTCCTTCACTTGTCGCTGCAAGGTAGAGCTTGATGGTAAGTGTTCCACCTGACTGCATTATCTTTGAGAAATATCCGCTGGCAACCTTTGGAAGCATTCCTGCACTTCCTGCTGTAAAGAGGAGTGCTGCTGACTCACCTACTATTCGGCCGATTGCAAGAATAACACCTGTGATAATTCCCGGCATGGCTGACGGCAGCAGAATGGTGCGGATGGTGTGCCATTTTCCGGCTCCAAGTCCGACTGCTCCGTGTCTGTAGCTGTCCGGTACAGTTTTCAGTGCCTCCTGTGTATTTCTTGTGATGAGAGGCAGCACCATGAGTGTCAGTGTCAGTGAGCCTGTCAGGATACTGTAGCCAAAGCCTATTGTCTGTCCAAAGAACATCATTCCGAAGAGGCCAAAGATGATTGACGGTATTCCTGCAAGTGTCTCTGTGGCAAACTCTATTGTGGATACGAGCTTACCCGGCTTTGCATACTCATTCAAGTACACAGCTGCTCCCACTCCGACAGGAGTTGCTATGAGCATGGTGATAATTATGATGTAAAGTGTATTGAGCAGGTTTCCCGCTATTCCGACAGTGCCTCTTAAGACAGATGTCTCGCTGGTCAGAAACTGCCAGTTTACCTGGCCGATTCCCCTGACAAATACATATATGATGATTCCCGCAAGCAGCACTACCGATAATGCTGCACACAGATATATGAAAAAATATACTACATCATCGCCTATTCTGCGGCGTTTTCCATTTATACTAGTCATTTTCCACAGCTCCTTTCTTTTTGAGTTTCATAAGGGTGAGGTTGATTATCATGATAAACACAAAAAGCACAAGACCTACTGAGAAAAGCACCTGTCTGTGAAGTCCGCTGGCGTATCCCATCTCGCTGACGAGCTGTGTGGTAAGGAAACGCACTGAGTTGAACGGAAGTGGAAAGCTTACCGTTCCACCGGCTACCATGTTGATAGCCATCGCTTCTCCGAGCGCACGACCTATTCCGAGCACAATTCCTGTCATGATTCCTGACTTTGCTGCAGGAACCGTCACTTTAAATATTGTCTGTATTTTTGTTGCTCCAAGAGCAAGTGATGCCGCTCTCATCTGCTGCGGTACTGCCTGTATTGATGATACGCTCATGTTGATTACCGTAGGAAGAATCATGATTGCAAGCACTATGATTGCTGCAAGCAGATTTGATCCGCCGGTAAACTGATGTGTTGCTGAGTTTGCAAAAACATGTTTCTCCAGCTTGTATAATACCGGATTAAGTATCATAAGTCCTAAAAGTCCATAGATTACTGATGGAATGGCTGCAAGCAGCTCTACTGCCGGCTGCACTACCGCTGAGAGCTTTTTGTTTGACACCTCAGTAAGAAATACTGCCGTAAGAAGAGCAATCGGTACTCCTATGAGTATAGATACTGCTGTTCCTATAATGGATGTGAGGATTATGTACAATATTCCGTAGCTTGGGTCTGCCGCTGTCGGCGCCCATTTTGTTCCGACTAAGAGGTTTAACACTCCGACCTTGAAAAATGCCGGTGCGCCTTTAAGGAACATATAAATTGTTATTGATAATACTGCGAATATTGCCACAACCGCACATACCGTGAATATTATTTTGGCAACATTCTCTACTATGGATTTATGTTTCATTTGATACTCCTTGTTTCAAAAAGTTCCCCAGGAAACCTGCCATTTCCTGAGGAAACCCTGTATCTTGTCGATATGTATTAATACTGATGTCTAATATCGATGTCTATATTTTGTATTATTTTTATACTTATACATACTAGCGATGTCTGTATTTCGTATCATTAATATGCCCGATAATTTCTACTGAGGGAGGATAAGGCCTACCTTCTTGATAACTGCCTGTCCCTCATCTGAGTTTACATAGTCAAACCAAGCTTTAACAATATCGTTCTGCTCGTCAATCTTGCCCTTTGTAGCCATTACGAATGGACGAGAAAGGAGATATTTGCCTGCTACAATGTTTTCCTCTGTTGCATCTACGCCGTCAATTTTCATTGCTGTTACTGTATCATCAAGCACGTCAAGTGAAACATATCCGATTGCTCCCGGTGTTGAGCCTACCTTTGCAAGAACTGCTCCTGTTGAGTCAAGCTCCTGTGCATATTTGCACTGATCCTTTACATCAAGAAGCTCCTCGAAGGCTCCTCTTGTACCTGAAGCTGCCTCACGGCCGATTGCTACGATTGCCTCATCTTTTCCACCAAGGTCTTTCCAGTTTGAAATCTCACCTGTGTAGATTTTCTTTAAGTCATCTGATGTAAGCTCTGTTACTGAGTTGTCCTTGTCTGTGATTACTGCTATTCCGTCGATTGCTACGATGTTTTCCTCAACACCGTTTGCTTTCTCATCATCTGTAAGTGCTCTTGATGAATCTCCGATATCTACGCTTCCTGCTGTCACTGACTCGATTCCTGAACCAGAGCCTGTATACTCAACTGTTACTGTCACTCCAGGGTTCTTCTCCATGAACGACTCCTTAAGCGCCTCACAAAGCTTCTCCATTGAAGTACTTCCTGCAAGTGAAAGTGAACCGCTTAAGTTCTCATTTGATGCGCCTTTGTCTGCGCTTGTATCTGCATTGTTGTCTGCTCCGTCTGAGCTTGAACCACATCCTGTAAATGCTGCTGTCATCATTGTTGCAGCAGTTGCTAAAACTAAAAGTTTTTTCATACGATTTTTCATTTTAATTTCCTCTTTCATTTCTTTCTTGAATTTGTTTCTTTGTTCGTTACAACTGATATAGTAATGGGGAAATGTAAAATGCAAAATCATTAGTGTGTAAAATGCATGTAAAAAATATTCATATCCCCTATTTCCTGTCCTTTTATTAAAGCAAGCCAATACACTAGTACTATTTTACTGTTTTTTGTTGATAAAGCAATATATTACTTTGATTCCCCAAAAAACCAAATAAAAAAACACGCTATACGCGTGTCCTAAAATGAAATAGTCGATAACTCTTCAGATATATTCATAAATAAATCGGCGTGACAAGATTCGAACTTGCGACCTCTACGTCCCGAACGTAGCGCTCTACCAAAC
>OGYE01000210.1_pt1 | contig 33891 bp, 30 predicted proteins | sample 1576471 | NCBI WGS metagenome assembly OGYE01 (sample SAMEA3541532, study PRJEB24748) | human gut metagenome | biome: human gut; feature: human-associated habitat; material: faeces | place: China | collected 2012
CAATAAGAGAATGGATAAGATATTACAGTCATGAAAGATATCAAAGAAGATTTGGTGTGAAAACACCTTATGAAGTAAGAAGTAAAGCATTGTGCAATGAGAATCCAGTTCAGTATCCAATACCTGAGAACAAGGCGATACAGAAATATAAGGCAGCACATTATGCATAAAAATATGCCTGCCACTACGTGGCAGGCATAGGTACATGTTTTTAATTATTTCACCTGTCTACTTGACAGGGGCGGTTCAAAATCTAACGTTGCATTTTTTAGTGGTGTTAATTTGAAAGGTATAATTTCTAATCAAAAGTTACTGTCCAATTATCAGATTGATAAGCGTCAAAACACATCAGTATTTGTTCTTTGTTACATTTATGTTCAGCTAATTCTGGAAGTTCTTCTTTAGTTTCTTTCACTACATTATCAGCAGGAGAAAGATTAAATTCACACCATCCTCCAGGAACAGACCATTGCCCTTTTTCTTTTACAAGAAGAATCTTTCCATCCTTGAATATAGCTGCACGAGTGTCTACTTTTGGCGTTTGATAACCTACATCATTACAGAATAATCCATGAATCTTTTCGGCTGGTATATCTGTTCTTGTTAACATCATTTCTGCTGCAATCTCTCTTATACGCTGATAACGCTCTTTATCATATACATCGTGTCCATAGAAAAGTCCTGCTTGTGCAAGGCTCTGTAATTCTTTTGCCCATTCTAATACTTTATCCATAACTTATGCCTCCTTACTATTGCTTGTTAATAGTATAGCACTAAATAGGATCCATTAAGCAGATGGTATATGAAAATATTATTATATTATATTTGAAAATAGTGCTGTGGAGGATATCTCTTTTGGCATGAAACATTACACACTTAATGGTTCTTTCAAGACAACAGTCTAACGAAGGTAACATTATAGATGCTGATGAAGTATTTGAAAGGATTATGAAAAAATATGAACTGTAAAAGAACCTGCTCATTGAACAGGTTCTTTCTACATAAATGACTCCACTACATAGAGTCTCTTTTCTTTCTTATTCCATAGCATGATTATTTCGCTATGGTCTTTATGTGACTTATACCAATAGACACAATCAATATGCTGAGGACGACTTATTGCAAGTACATTGATCTCATCCAGCCATTTATTGGTAGCATCTATATAGTTACCATCATAGATGGTTTTTCCTTGATCTTTTTTCCAGGAAAACATCTTTTCGATAGGTTCTTCATTTTCATATGTAAAAACATGATAACGGACACCATCTCCATTAAAACTTGATCTAGCATCCTTACTATATACTTCAGAATAATCAGAATCTGAAGGAATAGATATATTCCAGTTCTCTTTGATTACATGATTATAGTCTTTAGAATAATTCCAATACATTACACCACTTACAATAATCATACAGGCAAATATGATAGATATAATCGTTTTCTTCTTCATAGAAACACCTCCTCTAGTCTTCGAGTTCTTTTAGAGTATCTCCAGTAATTCTATATACTGTCCAATCTGACATAGGCTTGGCACCTAGAGATAAATAGAAATCAATACTAGGCTTATTCCAGTCTAGACACCACCATTCTAAACGTCCACAGCCACGTTCTACTGCAATAGAAGCAAGCTTCTTAAGAATTGCCTTACCATAACCGTTTTCGCGACATTCTGGTTTTACATACAAATCTTCTAAATAAATACCAGAACGTCCTAGGAATGTAGAAAAGTTATGGAAGAATAAGGCAAAACCTATTTCTTTATTATCTACTACCGCAAAGATTACTTCTGCTTTCTGCTTGTCAAATATCCATGTTTCAAGTGTGGTTTCATCTGCTACCACTTCATCTAGCATCTTTTCATAATCAGCTAATTCTTTAATGAACTGAAGAATGAGTGCTGTATCACTACGCTTTGCAAATCTGAATGTAAGAGTATTGTTCATGGTCATTCCCTCCGTTTATCTTATTATACTAATAGGGTAGATGGTAAGGTACTTAAGTTTTCTTAAGATAGAGAAATGTGTTTTTAGTTAAATGTTTCAAATATTCAAAAAATAACATAACTTCTTTTATGTAATTGATTAAAAATAATGAAATGATGCACGTTATGGGATTTTTGCTGAATAAGATAATCTAAAGCAACAATTTACTTAAAAAGAGCGATTTAATTTGCGGTTTTATTAGATTTTATTATAGGTGGAGTTTGCGGTTCAACACTCAAGAAAATCAAAGTGATTTGACACAAGCGGCTCGGAACAATCCGGGCCGCTTATGTATAAGAATTTGTAATATGGACACACTAGTATTTGAAAAAAGCATTTACATTCTTGCTTCAACTTGATATAATTTGTAGTGGGAATGTAAATGATATTGTGAGGAGGTGTGTCTATGAATCAGATTTGGGCGAAGATAAGTGAGTTGGCCGAAGCAAACAACGGATTTTTTAGGACTGCACAGGTTGAAAAAATAGGAATCAGTAGACCTATGCTACGCAAGTATACGGATGCTGGTAAGCTGGAACAGGTACGCAAGGGACTATATGTGATTACAGAGAGCATTCCAGATGAGTTTGCGTTACTCCAAGAACAGTGTCGGGCAGCCATATTTTCTTATGGCACAGCGTTGTATTTGTGGGGACTATCAGATCGAACACCCCATTTATATGATATTACGGTTCCCAGGGGGCAGAATATTACTATCTTGAAACGTGATAATCCTAACTTGAGGAGCCACTATTTACCAAGAGATTTATATGAGATTGGTATTACACAAACGCATTCACCGCAAGGCGCGGAAGTGAGTTTATATGATAGAGAACGGTGCATTTGCGATTTGATTCGCGACAAAGAGCAAATGGATATGCAACTATATACACAGGCAATTAAAGACTACTTCAGGACCAAACCCAATAGACGAAAATTATTAAAATACGGAAAGCTATTTGGGATAGAAGATAAGATCAGAACCTATATGGAGGTGTTGTAATGAAAACACCAGAGCAACTAAAGGGAACTATTCGAAGTATAGCAGCAAAAAGGAATCTTCGTGCGCAAGAAGTGCTGCAAATGTTCTTGTTTGAGCGTATTTTAGAGCGTTTGGCCAATTCGAACTACCAAAAGAACTTTATTCTCAAGGGTGGCCTGCTTATTTCTTCAATGATTGGTATCAGCGAGCGTACTACGATGGATATGGATACTACGGTTCGAGGTATCCAAATGGAAGAAGATGATATTGTCAGGATTGTTAAAGAAATTCTGATAGTAGATGTAAATGATGGTATTGTTTTTGAATATGAGAGCATTGAGCCTATCCGTGAGGAAGATGCTTATAACAACTTCCGAGTGCATTTGCGTGCAAAATACGGCAAAATTGACACTCCAATGAAGATAGATGTAACAACTGGTGATGCAATTACTCCGGCTGCAGTGCAATATAATTTCCCGATGCTGTTTGAGGATAAGACTGTACCAGTAATGGCTTATACTCTCGAAACGGTGTTAGCTGAAAAATATGAAACGATTATTCGACGTAATATCAGCACCACACGAGCAAGAGATTTTTATGATTTCCATACATTGTATCGTAGCCGGAAATCTGAAGTTCGTATTGAGATTTTTAGAGCCGCAGTATTACATACAGCGCAAAAGCGTGATTCCGTTGAGGACATCAAAGATTGGAAAGATATTTTGAAGGATTTACGCGAGGAGCCTCAGATGTATTTACTATGGGATAACTATGTTGCTGAAAATAAATATATCGGGGACTTAAAATTTCATGTGATTCTCGATACATTGGAAGAAGTCGCGGAGTCGTTGGATTTTTAAGTGGGTGAATGTGATTCTACAAAAGTTACTTTTGAGAGAGAAAAGAAAGTAAGATATATATTTGATGAGAGTGAAATAGAATTCTTAAATAATAAATTCAATTATGGTTTAAAGTCATATTTAGTTCTACCACAGAAATTATCAAAGAATATCTATTTGTATAAAGATGGTGTATTAAAGCATTATGAAGGTGCTTTTCCATATGAAGGTATGTATAAGTTAAATGAATCAGAAGAATTTCAGGAAGACAAAGTTGAGTTTGAGAATTTTTTTGGCTATATGACAAAACACTTGTTAACAACATTAACTAATTCAGAGAAGAGAACTAAGTATTTTAGTATGATTAAAGCTGATAAGAAGTTAAGTAAGAAAATTATTGCGAGTGTAGTAGCTGTTGTTACAGTAATTGCTTTAGCTTGTGTTACAGTACCAAAGATTAATGAGTATAATCCGCATAAATATGATGGTATGTGGCTATTGAATGATGACATAAAAAAAGGTTTTGTTAAGATTGAAGGAAAAGATGGGAAGTATGTTAAGGATTTTATTGCTAAGAATGACGATGGTACTTGGTACGATGATCTTTATGCTGGTAAAAGAGATGGTGATACAATAACTTATACATTCCATGCAAAATTGTCTTATCACTATTATGATAAAGATTTATATACTGATGATGATTATGATGTAGAAGATAATTATGAGCGTGTTGTTTCACTTAAGATGGTAAGCAAAGACAAGATTTCAATTGATGATAAATATGTTTTCGTTAAACTAAAAGAGTAATTATGATATTAAACCTGAAAACAGGAAGGACTGAATAATCCTTCCTGTTTTTATATGTAATCAATTGTATGATTTATTGTATGTGTTGTATAAGTGTATTAATAAACTGGTCATATGATTTAGAACACATAACTTCACGCTGAAATTTAGTGTTATTAACGAGTTCAATAAATACATCATATAAGTGTTCCATGTTAAGACTATCTCCGTTCTTGATTGCTAGAAGGAATACGATTCTAACAGTTTCATTACCATTCCACTTAAGTGGTTCATCTAATATTGCAACAGCAACTTTTGTCTGTTTTGCGAAGACGTTTAATGGATGTGGTAATGCAAATACATCATTCATATTTGTATTAGAGAGTTCTTCACGTTTATAGACAGAATCAAGATAATCATCACCAATAATATCTTCATTAAGTAAAAGATTACTGAGTTCTTCTAATAATTCATTTTTTGAGTTCACTTTTTTCTTGTGAACAAATAAAGAAGAGTCAAAGAACTTTTTGATTTTCTCATATTTACTTTGGTCTATAGATGTAATTAAACGAGACACCATTTCAATATCCTGTTGGTTAAGAGAGAAATCTACAGTAATTGTTGGAACGTAAGATTGCTCTAGAGGAATAGTTGAAATAACACAATCTATCTCTTTGAAATCATTCTCCGTATAACTTAGATATTCGATAAGAGACAATCTTTTAACAACGGTCAATTTATTCGCAAATACATTATGTAATCTGGCCTCCAACATACGTGCTGTTGCTTGTCCTGAACCACACACAAGATAAACGGATTTTTTCTTAATGGAGCCAGAGAAGCATCTTTCTATAGCTGCACCGATATGTAAAGCGATATATCCTATGTCATCTTCAGGGAAAGTAACAATATTAGAAGATTGACTAAGGATAGTCTTTGATATTTCAAATGGTAGAGGGTAGTTTGTTTTAATGGTATTTAATAAAGGATTTTTATTCTCTAAATGAAGTTCCATCATTGATATTGAAGTACGGAAATGATAGAAAAGATCAGATCTTAGTATTTTGTCATCCCTTAAGTCAAAATTATATCCTTTGTAGATGCCTTCTAAGAAAGAATCAATAAGATTATGTATAGATTGATCATCTATAGAATTATTGTTGTACTTAATATTAGAAATAAAATGAAGTGAAATATATTGTTTTTCACCACGGGTAATTGTTATGTCATAATAATCACTTAATGAGTCACATATTTCATTCATAATTTCCTTTATGTTATTAGGAATTTCTGTGTTATTCATAACACTAATGTAGTCATCATTAAGGATTCTGGAAATCATTAATGCAAAATAAACAGTAAGATTCTTTAATTTATAATCGTCTGTTTGGATTTTATGTTTATTGAAAACGTTAATTAATAAAGAAACAATGTAATTTACTTCCACATCATTGTAGAAAATCTTTTCTCCCTTAGAAAATGTAGAAACAGTAGAATATTCATTTAAAGGACGAGTCTCATTTACAATACAATCTCGTTTATCAGATTCATTCCCAATTATTTTTATTCCAACCCCAGGTCTTACAATGTACTCAAGATTATAGTGTGGTAGATTTTTCTTAATTATTTTTATGTAATTGGAAAATGTATTTTTTGAAACATAAACTAAGTCTGCAAGATCATCAGTTGAAATATAATCGTGTGAATAAAGAAGTTTGTTCAATATGAAACGTATTCTATCTTCACTGGAATCAAGATCAATAAAGTCAGATTCTTTAGATGTTATGCTATCTAGAAATGAATTGAACGTATCTTCATCTTCAATTTCCAAATAATAACCAGCTTTCCTTTTCAGCTGGACGCTTGCTCCCTGTAATTCATTGTTTAAATTATTGATATCGGTACGAATTGTGCGCTCTGATACTTTGAATAAATCTGCTAGCTTTGCAGCAGTAGTGTAATCATTACTACGTATATAGTTAAAAATATCTTCAATTCTTTTGTAATTAAACATGGTTATCCTCCTTTCTCTATCTTTATTATTAATATTAGCGACTTTTAAAAAATTGACAACCAAAACCATTTCCACTTAAAAGTGGAAGCGTTTAACATGGAAACACTTACATTTCCTTTTGGAAGTGGAAATTGCATGAATTGAGAAATGGAAGAAGATTATTTATACTAGGTATTGTCGAAGAGAGGTGAACAGCAATGAACGAATTACTAAACGAACAGACAACATTCCTAGATGTTGATGAGAAAGACAAAGATGGCATTCTCAAATTTATCAGTCATAAAGCAAAACTGCTTGATATTACTGATGATGAAGATGCTTTATATCATGACTTTCTTGAAAGAGAAAAAGAATTCTCAACAGGATTGCAAGATGGATTTGCGATTCCACATGCAAGAACAGATAACGTTAAGAAAGTAACAGTTATGTTCTTACGAAATAAAGATTGTATTGATTGGCAGACTCTAGATGACGAGCCAGTTAAATATATTTTCGCATTACTAGTACCTAAACAGAGTGCTGGTGACGTGCATTTGAAGATGATTTCTTCACTTGCAACAGCATTATTAGAAGATGAGTTTAAAGATACAATTATCTCATCAAATGATAAAGCTGAATTAACACGTTATATTTTAAAGATGATGGAGGAGGAAAATTAAAATGAAAGTTGTTGGTATCTCAGCTTGTCCAGCTGGTTTAGCGCATACTCCAATGGCTGCAAAAGCATTGGAAAAGGCTGGAAAGAAGATTGGTTTTGATGTCAAGATGGAACAGCAGGGTTCAATGGGGCAGGTTAATGCTATTACAAAAGAAGAAGCTCAGGCTGCTGACTTTGTATTAATTGCATCTGATCAGCATATTGAAGGTATGGACCGTTTTGAAGGTAAACCAGTTATTCGTGTCAATATTACTACTTGTATTAAGGCACCTGAAGCAGTTTTAAAGAAATGTGCTAAAGCTGTTGAAGAAAAAAAGGGATAAAAAAATTCATAGATCTATTGCGGAGACCTATGAATACATACTATATAGTGAGTACGCATTCTCATTATATAGCAAAAAATTTATATTGAGGAGAAAAAGTTTATGAAAAAGTTTTTTAATGAAGCTAAAGGTCATATGATGACTGGTATCGGCTACATGTTACCACTTATCATTGGTGCTTCTTTAGTTGTTGCAATTCCATTAATTATCGCATTATGTACTGGTGTACAGAGCTTAGATCCATATGCTAAGGCAACTGGATTCTATCACACTTTATGGCAGATTCAGCAAGTAGGTTGGGCTGGTATTGGTCTTGTTAATACAGTTCTAGCTGGTTTTATTGCTTACTCTATCGCTGAAAAGCCTGCTATTGGTGCTGGTTTAATCGGTGGTGCTATCGCTTCTAATTATCAGGAAGGTTTCTTAGGAGCTGTTATTGCTGGTTTCTTAGCTGGTTACACAGTAAGATGGTGCAAAAAGACATTTAACTTACCTGAATCATTCCAGTCAATGATGCCATTAGTTATTTCACCATTCTTCGCTACAGCTGTTATTGCTCTTGTAATGGTTGTTATCTTAAATACTCCATTATCAATGTTAAATACTGCATTAATTTCTTGGATTCGTACTATGACAAAATCAGGTACTAACCAAGTTCTATTAGCTATTATTTTAGGTGCTATGATTGGTTCTGATATGGGTGGACCTATCAACAAAGCTGCTTGGATGGCAGGTAACGTATTAATGGCAGAAAAAATCTATCAGCCTAACGTTTATATTAACTGTGCAATTTGTATTCCACCACTAGCATATGCTATTTCTACTGCTATTAAGAGCAAATGCTATTCAGATTCTTTCAAAGATGCTGGTAAAGGTAACTGGGTAATGGGATTTGTTGGTATCACTGAAGGTGCTATCCCATTCACATTAGTAAAAGCGTCTCGTCTAGTTCCACTTAACATGATTGGTTGTGCATTAGGTGCTGCTGTAACATGTCTTTTAGGTGCTAAGGCTACTATTCCTCCAGTTGGTGGTATTTATGGTTTCATCACTATTGGTAGTGGATGGGCTTATTTAGTAGGTATGCTAGTAGGTGCATTATTCATTGCATTTGTTGCTCCATTACTTGCTAACTTCAACGTTGATCCAGATGCTGCAGACGAAACTATGACTGAAGACGACGTAGAAATTTCATTTGAATAAAATTTAATAAAGAAGGCATTGCCTTCTTTATTTTGTTAAGGAGAAGATTATGGCAAAGAAAATTCATATTGTTCCACATTTTCATTGGGACCGTGAATGGTATTTCACAACATCACGTTCAAAAATATATTTAATGAAGGATTTAGGAGATGTACTAAATACGTTAGAAAAAGATCCTGAATTCAAGTACTTTATGTTAGATGCACAAGGTTCATTGTTAGATGACTATATTAAATGGAGACCAGAAGATGAGGCAAGAATCAAAAGATTAGTACAGGCTCACCGATTAGTTATTGGTCCTTGGTATACACAGAGTGATTTAATGGTTATTTCTGCTGAATCAATTGTTCGTAATATGTACTATGGTATGAAAACATGCCTTAAATATGGTCCATATATGAATGTAGGTTATGTACCAGATTCATTTGGCATGGCTGGAAATATGCCTCAGATTTATAATGCATTTGGAATTAAAGATACATTATTCTGGCGTGGTGTAACTAATGATATGGTCAAACATACAGACTATAACTGGCGTGGACATGATGGAAGTACAGTATTTGTAACTCAGATTCCTCATGGATACTATATCGGTGGTAATATTCCTGAAGATGATGAAGATGCAAAGAAGTTTTGGAAAAATGAATGTTTAATCAAAGCTGGAACTGGTGCAACAGACAATATTTATTTTCCAAATGGCTTCGATCAGGCTCCGATTAGAAGAAATCTTGTTGATTTAGTAAAAAAACAGCAGGAAGCAGATCCAGAAAACACATATGTTATTAGTTGTATTGAAGATTATATTAAAGATGTAAAAGCCGCACATCTTGAATTAGAAGAAGTAGAAGGAGAATTGATTTTAGGTAAACATAGTCGTGTACATAAATCTATTTTCTCATCTCGTTCTGATTTAAAGGCTTTAAATACAAAGCTTCAGAATTATGTAACTCATGTGTTAGAACCTTTAATGACAATGTCTTATTCTTTAGGTAATGAGTATCCACATGGTCCAATGGAAACTATCTGGAAATTATTATTTGAAAATGCAGCACATGATTCAATTGGTTCATGTATTTCAGATACTGCCAATGAAGATGTTTATATGCGTTATAAACAAGTGAGAGATATTGCAGATGCTTTAGTAGAATTACATACAAGACTTATTGCAACTCGTATTAAAAATAATGCTGATATGACTATTACATTGTTCAATACTTTACCATTTGTCAGAGATGAAGTTGTAACAGCAAAAGTTTATCTTCCAGGTACAGATTTTGCTTTAAAAAATAATAATGGCAATGATGTTAATTATACAATTCTAGAATCAAAAGATTTAACTGATTATGTTTTATCTCAGACAATTAAGTTGAATCCAAGCAAGAAGGTTTATACACCTGAAAGTGTTATTGAAGCAACTATTGCAATTGAAGCTAAAAATCTTCCAGCAATGGGATATGTTCAATATACTTTAGATTTCTCTCATTCTTCTAAGAAGGAATTAAAAGAATCTACAACAGTAGAAAATGAATTCTATTCTATTCATTTAGAAGAAGATGGAACTCTTACTATTGTTGATAAAACAAATAATCATGTTTATAAGAATCAGGCAGTATTTGAAGAGAATGGTGATGGAGGAGATTCATTTAACTATTCACCAGCACATCAGGATTTAGTGACATATTCAAAAGATCATTTAGTAGATAGTAGTATTCAAGCATCTGACTTATATGCTATATTGAATGCAAAATATAAATTACCAATTCCAAGTAATCTTGACGAACGTGCATTAGGTAAACGTTCAATTGAACTTCCAGTTAAGATGTCTGTATCATTAAGAAAAGGCTCATCTGTTATTGATTTTGATGTACATGTAGATAATGTTGGTAAATCACATCGTCTTTGTGTTGTATTTGATGCTGATCTTGTTTCAAAAGTAAATATTGCAGATGAACAGTTTGGTGCTATTGAAAGAGAAAATGTTCATGAAAAAGAAATGGCTCTTTATAATGCAGCATTAGAAAGATCAAAAACAGTAAAAGAAGAAGTAAATAATGATTTACCAGTTAACTTCCAACAGAGCAATACTACATGGCAGGAACCACCTATCTCTATTGAACCTACACAGAGCTTTGTAAGCTTAAGTAATAGTGAAAGAGGAATAGCATTAATTCCTCAGGGAGTACGTGAATATGAAGTGATTGATGATCATGCTATCCGTTTAACACTATTTAGAACTTACTCATTTATGGGTAAAGAAAACCTTATTTATCGTCCAGGACGTGCGAGTGGAGAACGTATTATTGAAACACGTGATGCTGAATTACAGAAACCACTTGATTTCTCATTTGGTTTCACAACTTTTGCAGGTGATTTCAATAGTACACATATCGCAAATATAGCAAAAGCATACAATACTCCAGTTGTTGCAAGAGAGTATTCAGAATTCTTAAATGGTAGATTAATCTTCTCTGAACCTGAAGTAGAAGGTACAAAAGAAGATAGTTATTCATTATTCTCTACAGAGAATAAACTTGTAGTAAGTGCAATTAAGAAAGCTGAAGATAAAGACGGATATATTATCAGACTTTATAATGGACAGTTCCATGAAGAAGAAAGTGATACATTAGTATTTACTCAAAATATTAAGAAAGCATATTATGTAGATTTAAAAGAAGAATATGCAGATAGTATTGAAGTAGTAGATAATACTATTCAAGTTAAGCCTCTTACACATTGTAAGTTCACAACAATTTATGTAGAAACAGAATAAATATGAACCCCAGGGATATTAAATTCTTGGTAGGATGAGAACGGTTTTGAACCGTTCTTTTTTTTATTGGAATAAAGAGATAAAAATAAGATTTTATGTTAATGTGGAAGGGGATTCATGTTACTTCCGTGTTAATAGGGAAGTTTATGTATTTGATAAAGTTCTTGGCTAGGTGATATGATGAATTCGGAAAGAAAAACAAGTTAACTTATGGGGTGAAAGAAATGAACAGTCGACAAATTAAATTTTTAAAACTCTTGCAACAGCAAAGTGAATACAAACCCGCTTCTTTCTTTGCTAAGTGGTTATCAGTTTCAACTAAAACCATTTATAGCGATGTAAATGTCTTATATGACATTCTGAAGAGCAATGGTATTACATTAGACTCTTCACCAAGTATTGGCATTAAAGTCAATGGGAGTAGCGCTCAGTTGAACGCTATTATCGAAGAAATGGATACAAGCGATAAAATTGATATATTTGCACCCGCAATACGTAGATTGAATATTATCAAAATGATAGTTCTAGAAAATCAGACATTAAATTTAGATGACTTATCAGATAAATATCTTGTAAGTAAGACTTCTATCTATCAGGATCTTGTTACTATTAATAACGTGTTTGAAGCACATGATGTAAGACTTCAGGTGACTAATCACGGTATTGTGTTAGAAGGTCGAGAAAATGATATTCAGATAGCTTTAAAGGAATATATATTTGATGGAGATTGCGATGGTTCTTTATTGGATTTAAAGCAGTTCTTGACTACTGTATTTAATAAGGAAGATATTGATGAGATATTTAATCTATTATTAGATGATTATGATGAACTGACTCATGATGTGTCAATTTATTATATTAAATCGATTATTGTCACTCTCTTAATCCAGTTAGCTAGATTAAGAATCAATCATCATTTAGAGTCAGAAGATACTTTCTTATTTAACAATATCCAGTATATGGAAACTTATATAGTAGCAAACAGTATTGTTGAAATATTGAAGCAATATGCAGATGTTGAATTTAATAACACTGATGTTGAATATTTATGCAGACAATTATTTGCTCATCGTATAACGAATAATCTTAAGAGTAATAGTAAGAACTATTCTGATATTGTGAATGAGATTATTAAAGTAATGTCTAAGATAGAAAAAGTTGATTTGACACATGACGAACATTTATACAAATCTCTTGTATATCATGTTCCAGCGATGATTGTGAGATTACAGAAGGGAATCCAGATTATTAATCCCTTATTAGATAGTATTAAAAGACAATACTCTGAATTATTTAGCATAGTCTGGTATGCATTGTCAATTATAGAAACAACATATGATGTGTCTTTAAATGATCATGAAGTATCATTGATGCTCATACATTTTCAGATAGCTCTAGATAAGATATCTAAAGCAAACAACATTCTTATAGTATGTCCATATGGAGTCTCTTCATCTCAATTAATCATGAGTAAAGTGAAACAATTATTACCATCTAAAGATAATATTGAATTAGCTAAGGTAGATACTTTATATACAACAGATTTGTCTAATGTAAGTTTGATTATCACATCAACTGAATTAAAGAATATAGATGTTCCTTATGTTAAAGTGACACCTCTTGTTACAAATGAAGATTACAAGAATATCATGGATGCTTATGCTAAACATATTCTATTTAAAGAAGAAATCATGAAACAGTTAGCAGACTTCCAGGCACCTTATTTAAGTAGATTTATTAAACCAAGTTTAATAAGAGTTAAAGAAGAATACCAGACAAAAGAAGAATGCTTAAATGCAATGATAGATATCCTTGAAGAAAAAGATTATGTAACAGATAAATTTAGAGAGTCTATTCATAACCGAGAAAAAGTAGGTGTTACCTGTATGGATAGTGGTGTAGCTCTTCCACATGCAGAACCTTCTACAATTAAGACATCATGTGTTTCCATCCAAACACTTAAGACTCCAATCAACTGGGGTGGAAACATGGTGAGTTTAATTATTATGGTTTGCTTGAATGAAGAGGAAGTAGGAATGTTTAAGTCAGTCATTCAGGAATTATATTCAATTATTGTGAAGAAGGAATATATTGATCAGATTGTTAAATTGGATTCTGTAGATTCGATAATCAGATTATTTTATAAGAAGTAAAAGAGGAATTATTATGTATTTTGATAAGAAGTTATGTATGTTTCAGCAGAAATTTGAAAATCAAAATGAACTGTTTGAAGCTATGTTTAATAAAATGTACGAAGCAGGAGTAGTAAAAGAAGACTACCTTGCTGCTGTTAAGGAACGTGAAGAAAACTATCCTACAGGATTATTAGTAGGAAACACTGGATTTGCAATTCCTCATACAGATTCTAGTAAGGTAAATTATTCTCAGATTTGTTTTGCATCTTTAAATAAACCTGTAGAGTTTGCCAATATGGGGGATAAGAATGACAGCGTTAAAGTGGAATTAGTATTCATGTTAGCAATGAGTCAGCCTCGTGAACAAGTACATACTTTACAGAACTTAATTGCATTATTCCAGGATGAAGAAGCAATTAAAAAGTTAAAAGAATGTAACAATGAAGAAGATTTTATTAACATTTTAAATGAAAAGGAAATTTATTAAGAGGAGTTAGTTATGTTAGGCATATTACAATGGTTTATTGGTCTAGGATCAACAGTATTCTTACCGATTGTTATAATTATTATTGCATTATTGTTTGGTGTAAAACTATCAAAAGCAGTTATGGCTGGTATTACAGTAGGTATTGGTAATATTGGTTTAGGTTTAGTTATTGATTTATTATCATCTAACTTAGGAACAGCGATTCAAAAGATGGGTGAAAAATATGGTACTTCATTAAGTGTAATGGATATTGGTTGTGGTGTAGGTGGACCTTTAGCTTTTTCTACAACTTTAGGTATCAGTATTATCGTTGTTTCTTTAGTTTTAAACTTATTATTTGTTGTCTTAGGATGGACTAAGACTCTTAACGTTGATATTTGGAATTTCTGGTATCCAGCATTCTTAGCATTAGTTGCAAATGCAGTTACAGGAAGTGTTGTAGTTGGTGTTTTAGCTATGGTTGTTGCATTAATGCTTCAATGGTTATTAGCTGACTTGTTCCAGGAAAAGATTAGTAGTTTCTTTGGTTATCCAGGTATTTCAATTACACATATGATGGCTTTATCAGGTGTTATCTTTGCTATCCCAGTAAACTGGTTATTTGATCATATCCCAGGATTAAATAAAATTGATGGTGATGCTGAAAGTATTGGTAAGAAGTTTGGTATCTTTGGAGATACAGTATTCATGGGATTAATTATTGGTATTGTTGTTGGTATTTTCGCAGGTTATGATGTAGCAAAAATTGGTCAGTTAGGTATGACAACAGCAGCAGTAATGAAGATTATGCCTAAGATGGTTGCAATGTTCATGGAAGGTTTAATGCCAGTTGCAGAAGCTGCAAAAGCATGGACAAACAGACACTTAAATGGTCGTAGTGTTAATATCGGTATGGATGCTGCTTTAACTGTAGGTCATCCAACAGTAATGACTACAACACTTATCATGGTGCCAGTATCATTATTATTAGCAATTATTTTACCAGGTAACAAAACACTACCATTTGGTGATTTAGCATTCTTTGCATTCGCAATCGCATTAATGATTCCTTTCTTCAAAGGAAATATTGTAAGAAGTATTCTTGGAAGTAGTTTATACATGGTGACAATGTTGTACTTATCAACTTGGTTAGCACCAGTCATTACAAATGTATTTAAGTTAGCTAAATACAATGTTGGAACTTCAGGTTTAGTAACATCAGTAAACTGTGGTACATGGCCAGTTGCTTTATTTGCTGGAACACTTCAGACAGTTGGAGTAGTTGGATTAGTAGTAATTGGTGCAATTGTATTAGGCTTGTTAATTTATGTAAATAAGATCAAAAAAGCAGACGCTTAGGAGGATTATGAAATATGAAAACTTTATTAATTGTTTGTGGTGCAGGACATGCAACATCTACTATTGCAGTAGCAAAAGTACAGGAATGGCTTAATCAGAATAAATATACAGATATAAAAATTTATCAGTCTAAATTAGCTGATGAATTAAACAAGATTGATGATTATGATGCAGTAATTTCAACAACAATCGTTGCTGATAGCATTAAAGATAAAGTTATCAATGGATTACCACTATTAACAGGTGTTGGTGTTGATCAGCTTTATGCAGACTTAAAAGAAGGACTAGGATTATAAAATGAGTGTATATCATAACAGTATTAAGATTAATACTGTAATGGGAAGACCATCTTACCATGATATTAGAGAAGAACTATTAGAAACAGTAAAGAATTCTAATATTAAAGATGGATTACTTACAGTATCAAGTGCGCATACAACATGTTCATTATATTTTGATGAAACAATGCATGATGTTAATTTCTACGGAGATGAATATCTTCAGGTAGATATCAACAATACTCTAGATAGATTAGTTCCTAGAATGACAAGTGAAAATCAGTACAATAGTCCAGGACCAAAGCATGTAGAATTTGGATTAAGTTTAAGTGATCCTAATTATCCAGCTGAAAAATGGACAATGTTGAATACAGATGCTCATTTAAGATCATCAATTTATGGTAGTAACTCCCTTACATTTATCATTCGTGATGGTGAATTATTATTAGGATCTTTAGGTAGAGTATATTTCGTTGACTGGGATCAGTTACGTGAAAGAACAAGAACAGTTAACATTATGATTTTAGGAGAATAGGTATCGAAAGATACCTATTTATTCAAATAGGAGTTTAAAAATGATTATTTTACCGTCTTTATTAAACGCAAACACATATAACATAAAAGAACAATTACAGATTTTAAAAGATAAAGGAATCGACCATTTACACGTTGATGTGATGGATGGACAATTTGTACCAAGTCAAGCATTTGGTCCAAATACAGTTAATGATTTAAAGAAGATGACAGACTTTAAGTTGGATGTACATCTTATGATTGAAGACCCTGAAAAGCATATTCCTTTATACCAGAATGCTGATATTATTACTGTTCATTATGAATCAACAAGACATTTATATAGAGCTATTCAGTTAATTAAAAATATGGGATTAAAAGCATGTGTTGCTATTAATCCAGCTACAAGCGTTAGTATGATTGAAGAAGTATTACCAATGCTTGATCAAGTTCTAGTAATGACTATTAATCCTGGTGTGCCAGGAGAAAAGTTTATTGCTCAGACAATGACTAAAATAGAAAAATTGAATCAATTAAAAAAGGAAAAGAACTATCACTTCAACATTGAAGTAGATGGAAATGTGAATAAAGATACAATTAACGAATGCTTAAAAGCAGGTGCAAATATGTTTGTATCAGGAAGTTATGTATTGAATGGTTCAATTCCAGATAATATTGATTCTTTATTAGAAGAGGTAAAGAAGTATGAGTATTAAAGAAAATCTAAAGAGCATTGTGAATGAATTAGATACCAATACTCTATCTATCGATTATGAAGCATTTAATAATCTGACTGATCAGATAACTCATGCCAAAAGAATATTTCTATGTGGTAAAGGAAGATCTGGTTTAGCTATATCTGCTTTTGCAAATAGATTAATGCATTTAGGTTTAGATGTAGCACTTGTTGGAGAAATTACTGCACCTAGAGCTAACGAAGGTGATTTATTAATCATTGGTTCAGGTTCAGGTGAAACAGGAAGTCTTGTTTCTCTAGCAAATAAAGCAAAGTCAGAACAAGTTAAAATTGCATTAATTACTACTAATAGTGAAAGTACTATTGGTAAAATGGCAGATTGTGTTATTACATTACCATGTGCTTCTAAATTAGATAATAACAGCAAACAGCCTATGGCTTCTGCATTTGAACAATTATCATTTATGACATATGATGCAATTGTTATGGAATTAATGACTGTATTAAATCAGAATGCAGATGATATGTTTCAAAGACATGCTAACTTTGAATAGTATGTTTGTATATTAAAAACAATGGGCATGTTTCTTTGGCAAGATGAGAACGGTTTTAGCCGTTCTTTTTTAGTGTGCCGGGCATGGCACTAATTCAGTTGGGGATAGTCCGACCACAGGTAGTTACCGTCAAGTGTAGTGAACCACAAGCCGATACCATAAAGGTAGGAGTGAAGGAAGTGGTGTAGCGATTCCTTTGAGCGTACGAACAGAAACATGATACAAGGCTAAATGGTGGATAAGGTTGCTAAACAAACCGAAGTCCTAAAGGTAAACGTAAAACCAAGAGAGTAGATCAAGACGTTGTGAAGGAAACAGGATTAGTGAATTACCCCGGGAGGCCTCACAGGCAATGAAGTCCAATATCTTTAAAATCAGTGATGGTAAGTTGTGCGATAAAAAGCTTACTGTGAGGAGTCAGCTGAGGTCATAGTAGGTGTCTCACCAACACTGAAGGACCTAATGTTTATATGATGTTACTCATCATAAAGCAATGTCTAGATAGTTCGAAATTGGAATCATCTCATAAATGGAAAACGTAATTCTGTGGAGATGAAGGAAGAGGGAACGGTTCTAGATAAATCTACGATATGAAAAGGAGAACACAGACATGAGATTAATTGATGAAATACTCAGTGATTCAAATATCGACAGGGCTATTCTACAAGTCAAGAGAAACAAAGGTGTATCTGGAGTCGATAAGATGACAGTAGATGAACTTGATGAATATTTCTATAAGCATAGAAGGGAGATTAGAAACTCTATACTTAATAAGAAATATAAACCCCAAGCAGTTAAGAGAGTTTATATCCCAAAGCCTAATGGTAAGAAAAGGCCATTAGGTATACCTACAGTAGTAGATAGAGTTATTCAACAGGCTATTGCACAAGTGTTAATGAAGAAATTAGATTCTTCATTCAGTGAATTTAGTTATGGATTCAGACCAAGAAGAAGTGCACAGATGGCTGTATTAAAGACTCTAGAATACATCAATGAAGGTTATGACTGGGTTATAGACTTAGATATTGAAGCATACTTTGACACCGTAAATCATGACAAGTTAATCTCAATACTTAGAGAAAAGAATGTGAATGACTCAACAACACTACATCTTATTCGCAAATTCATGCAGGCAGGGATTATGGAAGACGGTTTAGTAAAGCCTTCTAGAATCGGCGTGCCTCAGGGAGGTTTATGCCGATATCCGCATAAACCTCCTTATGTGGACAAAGATATTATGCCGAGTTAATTTAGATAACCCTTTAATAATCAGAAGGTTTTCTTTGTTTTCTCGGCATAATAATATTATTTAAAGCTGTTTAGGAAGTCTAATAAATCTTGATCCTTACTCCAATCAACATACTTTTCTTCAATTAATTTCGGTGCCAAATTATTTATTGCTTCATTTTTCTTTCTTGAATCTGCTCTTGCATAAATCATAGTTGTTGAAATATCTTCATGCCCCAGAAAATCTCGAATATAGACAATAGGAATATCAACTGCAAGCATGTGCATTGCTTTACTATGTCTGAACATATGGGGATGAACTTTTGATGGAAAACTAGGATTATTGTTTTTTAAGATTGTTGCATATTTCTGAACTATATATTCTATCCCATCTCTACTCATCTGTTGATTATTTTTATTCTTAATCAAATACTCATTTTTCAATTTAATATTTGAATAAAATTTAGATATGTACACTTCTAATATCTGATTCATATTCTTAGAAATAGGGACTATGCGTATTTTTGAACCTTTACCATGCAGTTTAACTGTAGGATTATTACCTAAATTGATATCTTCAATTTTTAAATCACATAATTCCTGTACTCTAGCACCTGTATCATATAATAAGCACATGATGATACGATGTCTAATTCCTGTAGATGTATCTATAGGCGGAAGATTTATTAATTTATTCATTTGTTCTTCAGTTAGATAATCAACTTGTCTAGTAGTAGTTTTTAATGACTTAACTGATAAGACAGGTTGTAAATAAGCCAGATTTTCAACACTTTCATACTGTGCAAAATTTATAAATGATTTAATCCCTGCCAATCTATGGTTGATAGTAACAGGTGAATTTCCACGATTTTCCAACCACTCAATAAATTCAAGAATAAGTTCTCTATTAATCTGGTGCATCTTAAATTTATTAATGTTCATGCTTTTGCCATCTCTTAGAAAAAGAATAAATAATTTTAAGGAATCTTTATAGCTGCTTATAGTATTTTTTGAACAGTTTCGATGAAGAGGTAGATATTCAGTTAAAAACTTGGTTATGAGAACCGCAAAATCAGTTGCTGTCATATTCTTCAATCGTTTCAATTATATTAGGATAGGAACTTTCAAGCTTTAACTGAATCATCGGAAAAAGTGTGGCTGTCAATTTAAGATAATAGGCTGTTTCATCAAAACTTTCATGACCTAACATTGTTTTCATATATGGCAGATATACCAATAGATTCTTTTCCTCATATACCCATTTCTTTAATAAGTTGACACAATAAGTATGGCGAAAGTCGTGGACTCGTGGACCATGTCCGCTATGCGATATTCCGGCCTTATCAAGATATCTTCTGAAATTATTGTATATACACTGAAGTGTTAGTGGTTTGCTAGGCAATTTCATAAAGAAATATTCTGATTCATCAGAATCAATATGAATAGTTGATTTCAATTCCTTGCATTTTTTTACTAGTACAGGATGAATTGGAATTATTCTATCTTTATTATTCTTTCCGCTTTTAACTATAAAGTAGCCTTCATCCAAATGAAAGTCCTCAATTTTAGCCAGTCTTAGCTCAGATACACGCAACCCGCTTGTATATAGTATTCTAAAGAATATAGGCATAATAATATGGCGATATGGGCATTCAGAAGGAACTGATTGACTCTTATCAACGGCTTCAAAAAATCTTCTTAATTCATCATCGGTATAGATATGTGCATTATATTTTGGGGCCTTTCTTGTCAATCTTTCTGGAGGAACATATACATCAAATCCTAATTCTAATAAATATGAGCAGAGTACTCTCATAATTGAAATTCTACTGTTTTGATTTTTCTGTGTTTCATACGTCTTTCTTAAACACCATTCATCAACTAATGATTTATTAATTACTTTTTCTTGTATGTTTTTATCTACAAGATACTTATCTATTCTTTTTAATGCGAATTCTTCTGTTACGTATTTAAATCCTTGGGCTCTCTTTAAATTGATCAGATCTTGAATTTCACTTTTGAAAATACTATCGAATATCAATGTATTCATCATCGAACGTCAAATCCAAAACGCATTCTTTTAACTTATCAAGATCTGTCTTTAAATAAATGGAAGTTATATCAGTACTAGAATGTCCAAGAATTGATGTAATAACTGGCAATTCAACCCCTGCATCGAGAAGCATTGAAGCTGATGTATGCCTTAGAGAGTGAAAGCCCCTGTGACAGTTTTTGTTTAATGGGATTTTCGCCTTTTTCATATAAAAATGAATTCTACCTGACAAATGATTTTCATCACTTAGTATATCAAAGGGCGGCATATGCTTTAGAAATATGAATTTTGATTCGTAATATTTAGGTCTTCCATTCTTTATATAATCTATTACTGCCCATCCAACTGCCTCAGGGATAGGCAGTGTTAATGGCTTTTTTGTTTTGTGTTGAATAATGCTCAACTTTTTTTCTTCCCAGTTAAAATTATCAAATGTTAAGTTCTTAATGTCAGAAATACGTAACCCTAAAATACAAGCTAACACTATCATTGCGTAATCCCTTTTTCCAATAGGACTGTTTCTATCAATAGCCTGTAATAATTTTTTAATTTCATCTTCAGTCCATACCGATGGTATCTTAGTCGATTTTGATATAGCTGGCATATGAATAAGAGAAGCAACATCACTTTCTAGTACATTTTTTTCATTTAAATATCTTAAAAAATATCGTAATCCACAGATATGTTGTTCGATTGTTTTAAAAGACATACCAGTAAAAGTTCTTATATAATCATTACATATGGATAAATCAATGTGACTAACATCGGTTATTCCTTTTTGATTAAGATAGTCAAGAAATATTAGAGAAATTTTAATATAATGCTTTTTGGTGGACTTCGACAACTCGGTGTGATCTAGATAATCATTAAAACGAATATGAATATTTAAATAATCACCCGCTAATCTGATTGGATTTTTAGATGCATGATATCGTCTAGTAAGTATACCATGAAGCTTATAATCCTGTAAGATTTGAATCGATCTAATCAACTGCAACTGTTGATCTTTTAATTTGGATTCTTCAAAAGATGAAACAATACCATGAATCTTTTCTAAAAAGATTAAACCTTTATCAATAGAAAAAACATCATCCCCATATTCTAATAAAAGAAAATCATTTAGTTTTTTCCATTCTCTTTTATAAAAGTTTATGGTGGTTGGACTATAGTTATTATCTACTAATAATTTTGTTAATCCACTACAAATTAGTTCTAATCTCATAATCATCACGCTCCTTTAAATAGAAATAGAACTAAACTTCTATTTAAATAGTGATGTATTATGCCGAGAAAATAAAGAAAATTGTATGATTATTAAAGGTAAATTTAAATTAACTCGGCATAATATCTTTGTCCACATAAGGAGGTCCACTTTCTCCAATTCTTTCTAACATCTATTTAGATAAATTTGACAAGGAATTGGAATATAGAGGACTGCGCTTTGTAAGATATGCAGATGACTGCAATATCTTCGTCAAGAGCGAAATGAGTGCAAATAGAGTAATGAAGTCAGTCACTTCATGGCTAGAAAGAAAACTATTTCTTAAAGTCAGTGCCACTAAGACCAAGGTGGTCAGACCACCCGAAAGCAAGTTTCTAGGATTCACCTACCTCCAAAGGAATGGTGAGTGGAAATGCAAGCCTTCCAATCAGAGCATGATGAAACTCTACGATAAATGTAGAAGAGAACTTATTAGAAGGATAGGAATTGCACGCCCTATTGCAGTCACATTCAAAAGAATCAATCAGATTGTAGTGGGGTGGATTAACTATTATCGAATAGGTGTGATGAAATATTTCGTTGATGTCTTTGGTCAATGGCTTCGCCATAAAATCAGAGTTATCATTCTTAAACAATGGAAGAAACCTAGAAGAATCTATATTAATCTTCAGAAACTGAATAAGAAGTTATCTTGTCGCTTTACAGATGAAGAAATTTTCTCGGTAGCAAACACTAGACTAGGTCTATACAGACAGGCCAGTGGCCATGTAGTAAACTTTCTGCTTAGCCCCAAGATTCTAGCAATTAAGAAAAAGGATAGACCAGGTTTGGTCAATCCTCTTATCTACTATCTAAGTTAGTCTGAAATTATCATGTGAATGTAGCGCCGTATACGAGACCCGTACGTACGGTGCAACGGGAGGCGCAGAATTAGTGATTTTTCCTAGAATTGACACTTTTTCTCGTCTACCCTATTTATAGTATAAAAATACAAATCTTTATTTTGACGCCTTATTAAAGGAACTGTGGAGGCTTATGTGGAAGCAAGTATTTGAAAAGTAATATATAATATATCTATTAGAGAGTGATAGATTTTGAAAAAGTAAATTTATTAAGCAAATAAAAGTTGCTGTAACTTCAGCAATATTGAAATATTAATAATTATAATTTAAAATATTAGTTAGATGTATTTTAAATAAAATATTCTAGAATAATGCAAATTCGGAGGGTTAAGTAATGGCGACAAGTAATAATGCTAATATAGGATTTGAAAAACAAATATGGGATGCGGCTTGTGTTCTTTGGGGACATATTCCAGCAGCTGATTATAGAAAAGTAATTGTAGGACTCATCTTCTTGCGTTATATCTCTAGTGCCTTTGAAAAGCGATACTTACAGCTTGTAGAAGAAGGAGATGGATTTGAAGATGATAGAGATGCTTATGCAGAAGAAAATATATTCTTTGTACCTGAAGAAGCACGTTGGAGTACAATTTCTGCTGCGGCACATGAACCAGAAATTGGGAAAGTTATTGATGATGCCATGAGAGCAATTGAAAAAGAGAATACGAGTCTTAAAAATGTTCTTCCTAAAATTTATGCAAGTCCTGATTTAGATAAGCGAGTTTTAGGTGAAGTAGTAGATTTATTTACTAATATGGATATGGGAGACACAGAAGATAGTAAGGATCTTCTTGGTAGAACATATGAATATTGTATTCAGCAGTTTGCGGCTTATGAAGGCGTAAAGGGTGGAGAATTCTACACTCCATCAAGTATTGTAAAAACAATAGTTGCTATATTAAAGCCTTTTAAGAACTGTAGAGTGTATGATCCATGCTGTGGCTCTGGAGGTATGTTTGTTCAGAGTGCAAAGTTTATACAGGCACATAGTGGTAAACGTGGAGAAATAGCAGTTTATGGTCAGGAATCAAATGCTGATACTTGGAAAATGGCTAAAATGAATATGGCTATTCGTGGAATTGATGCTGATTTTGGGCCATATCAAGCAGATACTTTCTTTAATGATTTACATAAAACATTAAAAGCTGATTTTATTATGGCTAATCCTCCATTTAACCTTTCTAACTGGGGACAGGAGGATCTTAAAGATGATGTTCGTTGGAAATATGGTACACCACCTGCAGGAAATGCCAACTATGCTTGGATTCAGCATATGATACATCACTTAGCACCAAACGGAAAAATTGGTCTTGTGCTTGCCAATGGAGCATTATCTACTCAAAGTAGTGGTGAAGGTGAAATTAGAAAGAATATCATAAATGCTGATCTTATTGAAGGTATTGTGGCATTACCAACACAGTTATTCTATAGTGTTACAATTCCCGTAACTCTATGGTTTATATCAAAAAATAAAAAACAAAAAAATAAAACTCTATTTATTGATGCTCGCAAAATGGGGCATATGGTAGATCGTAAACATAGAGATTTCTCAGATGATGATATTCGAAAATTAGCAGATACTTTTTCTCAGTTTCAAGATGGTACTCTTGAAGATGTTAAGGGATTTTGTGCTGTAGTAGATACAAAAGAAATTGAAAAACAAGATTATATTCTTACTCCAGGTAGATATGTTGGTATTGAAGAAGTAGAAGAAGATGATGAACCTTTTGAAGAAAAAATGGCTCGTTTGACATCTGAGTTGTCAGATTTGTTTAAGAAGAACCATGAACTTGAAGCAGAAATCAGAAAAAATTTAGAGGCTATTGGATATGAAATATAGATTAGAAGATATCTGTTCTTTTCGTAAAGAAAAGGTTGAAGTCTCATCTTTAACATTAGAAAATTATATTTCTACAGAAAATATGCTACCAAACAAAGCAGGAATTACTAAAGCAACGTCACTTCCAAAATGTAATACTACACAGAGATTTGAATGTGGTGATGTTCTTGTGTCAAATATTCGTCCCTATTTCAAAAAAATATGGAAAGCTAAATTCAATGGTGGATGTTCGAATGATGTATTAGTATTTAGTGCTAAAAAAGGATTTGATAGTGAATTTCTTTATTATGTTCTTTCAAATGATTCTTTCTTTGATTATTCAATGGCTACTTCTAAGGGAACTAAAATGCCTAGAGGTGATAAAAAATCTATTATGAATTATGAAGTTCCTTGTTTTGACATGAATATTCAGATAAAGATAGCAAGTATTCTAAAATCTATTGATGAGAAAATAGAAATGAATAATGCCATAAACAATAATTTAGAGAAACAAGCCAAAGCTATCTTTTTAAATGAGTTTTTAACTCTTGAAACGCTACCTGATGGTTGGAAACAAGCCAGTTTGATAGATATTGCAGACTATCTAAATGGTCTTGCTATGCAAAAATATCGTCCAACTGCTGACGAAACAGGTATTCCAGTTCTTAAAATTAAAGAACTTCGTCAAGGCTGTTGTGATGATAACAGCGAACTGTGTTCTCCATGCATTAAAAGTGAGTATATCATTCACGATGGCGATGTTATCTTCTCTTGGTCAGGCAGTTTGTTAGTTGATTTTTGGTGCGGCGGTATCTGCGGCTTAAATCAGCATTTGTTCAAGGTAACATCAAACAAGTATAACAAGTGGTTCTACTATTCTTGGACAAAACACTATCTTAACCGCTTTATTGCCGTTGCTGCCGATAAAGCTACAACAATGGGACACATCAAGCGTGATGAACTTTCAAAAGCAGAGGTTCTCATACCCAACGAAGCAGATTACAAACGAATTGGAACTTTACTTCAGCCAATTTACGAATTGATTATCGCAAACCGAATAGAGAACAAAAAACTTGCTGAAACAAGAGACGTGCTTTTCCCAAAACTTATGAATGGTGAAATTGACATATCGGAGGTGGGTTGTGAATAAGAAAGACCTCTCAATATCTTTTAATGCACCACTACATTCAAAAGACACAGAACTGCAAGCATACGATTGCAGAGCCAATAATCAGATATATGCGGGAATAACGGATTATCGAACATCTGTGCTTTTTCCTCGGAAGATTGTATTTGTAAAAAAACGTCACAAGCTTGGAAAAAGTAATATACCAAACTTAAAGGCTAAGCCACTAAATTATTGTTTATCCTTTAAATTAGTTATAACTCCTAAGAGTGGAGGGAGTTAAAAATGTGGGACTTCCACTCCATAGTAGTTCTCAACAAATAGAAAAAGGAGAATTCACTATGAAACAAGAATTAATTACGGATGTTGTTCAAAGAATGTTACCTTATTTGAACAATTCACAAAGTAAAAAATTACAAGAAGTTTTGTCTTATGTTTTAGTAGAATATGATGTTATAGAAAATCAAAATAGAGATAATGATTTTCAACAGAATTTTGTAGAGTTGTTTCTTTCAGCAAAACGTATAGAAGGTTGTTCAGAAAAATCTTTGAAATATTATAAGATGACTATTGAAGCAATGGTAGATGAACTAAATAAAGATATTAGACATATTGTGACTGATGATATTCGAGGATATTTAACTGAATATCAGAAAAAGAAGAAATCGAGTAAAGTTACGATTGATAACATTCGTCGTATATTATCCAGTTTTTTTTCATGGTTAGAAGATGAAGATTACATATTAAAAAGTCCAGTACGACGTATTCATAAAGTGAAGACAGGTATGATTATTAAGGAAACATTTTCTGATGAAGCGTTGGAACTTATGAGAGACAATTGCACAGAATTAAGAGATTTAGCAATAATTGATATGTTAGCATCTACTGGTATGCGTGTAGGTGAAATGGTTTTATTAAATCGAAATGATATAAACTTTAACGAGAGAGAGTGTATTGTATTTGGTAAAGGTAGCAAGGAACGTGTTGTTTATTTTGATGCACGAACTAAGATACATTTACAGAATTATTTAGAAAGTAGATCTGATGATAATGAAGCGCTGTTTGTTTCTTTAAAATCACCATATGAAAGATTGAAAATTGGTGGTATCGAAGTTCGTCTTCGTGAATTTGGAAAGGAATTAGGACTTCAAAAAGTTCATCCACATAAGTTTAGACGAACACTTGCAACTGTTGCTATAGATAAAGGAATGCCTATAGAACAATTGCAACAACTATTGGGTCATAAAAAAATCGATACGACCTTGCAATATGCAATGGTTAAACAAAGCAATGTTAAAATTGCTCATCGAAAATATATTGGATAGAGAGGATAACAAATATGGTTAAATGGGTGGAAAAGAGCCTCGCAGAAATTGCAGAAGTAACAAAACTAGCAGGTTTTGAGTTTACTAAGTACATTAAATACAACAATGATGGAGAAATCATTGCACTGAGAGCCTTGAATCTTAGAAATGGCGAACTTGATTTAACAGATATTAAAAGAATTTCGAGGGAAGTATCAGACAGCTTGACTCGAAGTAAAATTTATAAGGATGACATATTATTAACATATACAGGAAATGGATATGGTGATTGTGCAATAATAGAAGAAAATGACAAGTATCATTTAGCACCTAATATTTGCAAAATCGTACCTAATACAGAAGTGGTTTTCCCATATTATTTGTATTGCTACATTCGTTCAAAAGCCTTTTATAATCAAATGTCAAATCATATGACGGGCTCAGGTCAACCAACTATTCCAATGAAAACAATAAGGCTCTTAAAAATACCATTACCGGAGATGAGTGTCCAAGTAAATATTGCCAATATGATGTGGTCGATTAATAAAAAAATACGTAACAATAAAGAGATAAACAATAATTTAGTTGCTTAAAGATCTAGTTTAGAAATATCGATTTCGCCGGACATAAATTTTAGTAATAGAGTGTCTCGAAGTGACATTAAACGCTCATTCTCAAAACAGTTATTTGCAATTATTTCATACAAATCATGTACAATATTGCAGTATTTGTTTAAAGCAGAGGCAGTAGGCACTAATATGTCTAGGCTCTCAACGTTTTGTTTATTTATGTGTTGTTGTGCTCCTCCAGTTTGGTGAGAAATTAATTCGTTTATGTTTTGCTTGATAAGCGGATAAATATATTCGTATGGAAAATCACCATTTGGAATTACTCCGACCACGGATTGATTTGCACATGCATCAATTTCAAGTAAGCTTACTTTACCGAGAGTTGCTCCAGTAATAGCAATAACCGTAGTCTTTACTGGTAAAAGTTTAGTTGCGGATTTTGTCAAACCAAGTTCTGTAATGGTTTCGGTTGGTTTAATAATTCTAAAATTGTTTACTTCACCAGAGTTAATCCAAGGAATCGTACCGTCCCAATACTCAGCCTTAGCTCTGCTTGGAGTTCCACCAAGAACACAATTACAAACATTACCAAGTTTTTTATTTGTCCATAATCTTGGTAATTCACCATTAAATGGTTCAAAATTAACAAACCAAGACTTAAAAATAGACATCGCTTGTTGTTCTAAATTATTGTTTATCTTCAAATCATAAAAACGAAAGGATAAGATTATTATGACTAAAATAACTGTAGACATAGAATATATAAAAGACCAATTAAAGAAAATCGGATATGAAATATCTGATTGCATTCAAAGAGAGAATAACGGATTAAATTGGCAATTAAAATTCAACAACAGTGGAGCTAGTGTGACAATCTTTGATTCCAATAAAGTAAAAAATACTGTTGTGAATGGAAAAGCTGATGAAAAAGAAAAAAAGATGTTAAAGCAAATTATTGATGATATTAAGGCAAAGGAATTTGTTGTAGATCCTTTAAATGAGGAAATTATTTCTTTGATAAGAAGTCACAAAGAAGACTATTATTATGATTTTAAAAGACAGTTTCATAAAAAAGATGAAGATTTACTTTATGATATAATATGTTTGTCAAATAATCTTGAGAATAGAGATGCCTATTTAATAATTGGCGTTGCGGATGATTTTGAAGTAATTGGAATTGATGAAAATTGTAAATCAAACAATATATATGACTTTATGAAGAGTAAAAAATTTGCAGGAGACTTTAAACCTGAGATTGAAATAAAAAACATTTATTATAAATATAAAAAACTCATTGTTATAAAATGTAAAGCTACAAAACATATTCCTTATTATTTGGTAGAAAGATATGGTGGAGTCAAGGACAATACAATATATACAAGAGTGGGTGATACAAATACACCTAAAGATAGAAGTGCAAGTTATAATGAAGTAGAAAAACTATGGCGTATTCATTTTGAAAGAGAACATGAATAACGAGTGAGGAGGAGTATTATGTCAGGGCTATATAAGGAAGCTGATTATGAAAATTCAATTATCGAGTTATTTAGAAATGATTTAGGTTATGAGTATGTATATGGACCTGATATAGAAAGGGATTTTTATAGTCCGTTATATGATGATGTCTTAATTGATTCATTGTATCGTTTGAATAGAGATTTACCTGAAGATGCTATTCAGGATGCATTATATAAATTAAAGAATATTGAAAATGGTGAATTAGTACAAAAGAATTCAGTATTTATGGATTACTTGCAAAATGGTATTCCTGTTCGATATTTAATTGATGGTGAAGAGTCTTCATCTATTGTTTATTTAGTTGACTATAATAATCCTGATAATAACTCCTTTATTATTGCTAACCAATGGACTTTTATTGAAAATAGTGAGAAAAGACCAGATATCATACTATTTTTAAACGGTTTGCCAATTGTATTAGTAGAGTTAAAATCTCCCTCAAGAGAAGAAACTGATGCTTCAGAAGCATATAGACAACTTCGTAATTACATGAAGGAGATTCCTTCAATGTTTGTGTATAATGCTATTTGTGTGATGAGTGATCAATTAACTACTAAAGCAGGTACTATAACTTCAGGTGAAGATCGTTTTATGGAATGGAAAACAAAAGATGGTAGTTATGAAAATACACAGTATGCTCAATTTGATACTTTCTTTGAAGGAATATTTGTAAAAGATAGATTTCTTGACATTATTAAAAACTTTATTTGTTTTTCTAATGAAGGAATAAAGTCATTTAAGATTCTAGCAGGATATCATCAGTATTTTGCTGTAAAAAAAGCTATAGAGTCTACTAAACATGCAACTGTTACAGATGGAAAAGGTGGCGTGTTCTGGCATACACAAGGTAGTGGTAAATCATTATCTATGGTATTTTATGCACACTTATTACAATCAGCCTTGGATAGTCCAACAATAGTTGTTATAACAGATAGAAATGATCTTGATGATCAGTTATATGGTCAATTTGCTAAGTGTAAAGATTTCTTAAGGCAAGAACCACTGCATGCTGAAAGTAGAGAAAATTTAAAAAAATTACTATCTGGTAGAAAAGCAAATGGTATTATTTTTACTACAATGCAGAAGTTTGAGGAATCTCATGAAGCAATTTCAGAAAGAAAGAATATTATCGTAATGGCAGATGAAGCGCATCGAAGTCAATATGGTCTTACAGAAAAAGTAGATTCAAAAACTGGTAGAATTAAAATTGGTGCTGCACGTGCTATTAGAAATACACTGCCTAATGCAACATATATTGGATTTACTGGAACACCAATCTCTTCTAAAGACCGTAGTACACGTGAAGTATTTGGCGATTACATAGATATCTATGATATGACACAAGCGGTAGAAGATGGTGCAACACGTCCAGTTTATTATGAAAGTCGTGTTATTAAACTCAATCTTGATAAAGAAACATTGAAGCTCATAGATGATGAATATGATCTTATGGCTGAAAATGCTGATAGAGAAGTTATTGAAAGAAGTAAAAAAGAACTTGGTAGAATGGAAGCCATTCTTGGTAATGATAATACTCTTGATTCTCTTGTAACTGATATCTTAGATCATTATGAAAATAATAGAGAGAATTTACTGACAGGAAAAGCAATGATTGTTGCTTATTCACGTTCTATTGCCATGAAAATCTATAAGAGAATTTTAGAGTTACGTCCACAGTGGACAGAAAAAGTAGCAGTGGTCATGACTTCCAGCAACAAGGACCGAGAAGAATGGCACGAGATTATTGGAAATAAGAGACATAAAGAGAAACTCGCAAAGAAGTTTAAAGATAATGACAGTCCTTTAAAAATTGCTATTGTCGTTGATATGTGGCTTACAGGATTTGATGTTCCTTCTCTAGCTACTATGTATGTATACAAACCAATGTCTGGGCATAATTTGATGCAGGCAATTGCACGAGTAAACCGTGTCTTTGAGGATAAAGAAGGTGGATTAATAGTAGATTATGTAGGTATTGCATCAGCTTTAAAGAGAGCGATGAAAGACTATACATCTAGAGATAAAAAGAATTATGGCGATACAGATGTTGCTAAAGTTGCTTTGCCAAAATTCTATGAAAAACTATCAATCTGCCAGGATAAACTCCATGGTTTTGATTATTCTAAATTCCATACAGGAACAGATCTGGAAAGATCAAAGACTATAAGTGGTGCAGTTAACTTCATTATGGATAGAGAACGTGTAGAAGATAAAAATTCATTTGTTCAAGAAGCACTGTTACTTCATCAGGCATTATCTTTATGCTCGTCTTTAGTGGATGAACATGATCGTATAGAAGCAGCTTTCTTTGAATCAGTTCGTGTATTGGTATTGAGACTTACTAATTCAGGTGAAGGAAAGAAAATATCATTACTAGAAATGAATGCAAGAATAAATGAATTACTTAAGCATAGTATTAAAAGTGATGGAGTAATTAATCTGTTCTCTGACGTAAAAGAAGAATTCTCTATTTTTGATCCTACTTTCTTACAAGAAGTAGCAAATATGAAAGAAAAGAATCTTGCAGTTGAATTACTAAAGAAATTAATTGCTGATCAGGTAAGCATATATCGAAAAACTAATATTGTAAAATCTGAAAAGTTTAGCGAGATTATGCAAAAATCACTTAACGCATATTTAAATGGTATGCTTACTAATGAAGAAGTTATTGAAGAAATGTTGAATCTTGCTAAGCAGATTACAATCGCTCAAAAAGAGGGTGAGAAATTAGGACTTACTTCTGATGAATTAGCTTTCTATGATGCATTAACAAAACCACAAGCAATAAAAGACTTTTATGAAAATGAAGAACTCATTGCTATTACAAAAGAATTGACTGAAACATTACGTAAAAATAAAACAATTGATTGGCAAAAGAGAGAGTCAGCAAGAGCTAGAATGCGTATGTTAATCAAAAAACTATTAAAGAAGCATAAGTATCCACCAGAAGGGATGGAAGATGCAGTTCAGACTGTTATTAGTCAGTGTGAGCTTTGGACTGATAATGTTATGGAAGTGTAGTTATAATTTCTGATAAGTCTTCAGAAGATAAGCTACTTTCATTACTGAGTGAGTATTTATATGAAGAAGTTTTGAAATGAAGGACGATTGGTCAGAATATGACTTGGTCGTCCTTTTCATGCATTGTTTAGTTTAATGCTTATGCTACTTTAAATATTCTTAATTCAAGAACTAATTGAGGTAAGTTATAAAGGATAATGAGGCGGATGTGTTCTTGCTATTCTTTTTGTATGAACGGATTTTTTTTGTTTTTTATTGTTAATTCAAATATGTGTATTTATAATTAATAGTATGGATTCAAGCTGTAGAAGAACATAAACAAGCAGTGACGGATAATAGATTGCTCAGAGCATCTGCTTATGTTGAAGATTGTACAAGAACAGTCAGACTAATGACAATACCAAACTATGAATCACAGATTGAATTTTTTTTAGAGTTTATGCTTTATCTTATGAATATAGCTTTGAGATGTTTGAATTTATAAACGAATACGGTTTAGAAGGAGAAATATTATGCTAAAAATAGATTTACATATTCATACTGATCCAGCTTCATATGAAAATTTTTTTGTCTTTTCATTAGATAAGTTGGAAAAATATGTACACAATAACGGTCTTCAAGTTATCGCAATTACAAATCATAATCATTTTAATAAAAGCCAATTCCTTGATATTCAGAATAAATTAAGCGATATTGTTGTTCTACCAGGTGTTGAAATCGATATAGAAAATAGTCATTTATTATTAGTAGGAAATGTAGACCAAGTAGAAGAAATCAATTATGCAAGTGGCTTACTATCAAACGAAATAAAATCTGAAAATGATTGTATTTCATTTGATAAATTTATCGAAATATTTCCAGGATATGAAAAATATTTACTTATTCCTCATTATAAGAAAAACCCGGCTATGCAAACTGCTACACTAAATAAATTTAGTGGTAATATAGTTTGTGGAGAGGTAAGAAGTGCAAAAAAATTTGAAGTTATTGCTAAACAGAGTGGAAAGTTAGTCCCGGTATTATTTAGTGATATTAGAATTTCTGATGATTTAGAAGTATTTCCAACTAGAAATACTTATGTTGATATAAGTGATTTTGAGTTTGCAGTTTTGAAATTAGCTTTGTCAGATAAAAATAAGGTTTTTGTTAATGATTTAAAAAATGATTTTGAATTTGAAATATTACCAGATGGCACAACAGCATCGTCTAAACTAAATGTTATTATTGGGAAAAGGTCATCGGGGAAAACGTTTAATCTAGATAGAATAAATGCTTCAAGTGATGAAAATAATATAAAGTATATAAAGCAGTTTTCTTTGACTGGAAATAGTGAAAAAACAAAGTTTGACCAATTAGTGAACAATGAGCAAACAATATTACTAGATCAATATCTAGCACCTTTTAAGAGTTTAACTGATAATGTATTAGAAATTGATCAATTTTTTGATTCTGGTGTAGATAACTATTTAACTTCACTTAAGGAATATGCTGAAAATCAATCTTTAAAGGATTCTGAGTATTCCGCTAATGGAAGACCACTCGTTACGGTAGAGAAGTCCACCCAATAC
>OGYE01000219.1_pt1 | contig 33424 bp, 28 predicted proteins | sample 1576471 | NCBI WGS metagenome assembly OGYE01 (sample SAMEA3541532, study PRJEB24748) | human gut metagenome | biome: human gut; feature: human-associated habitat; material: faeces | place: China | collected 2012
GCGTAAATTCAGGTAAGCCAGCATGATGAATAACGGCGGAAGCATGGACGCTGCGGCAGTCATATTAATAATAGTATTCATCAGATCCTGCACGGTATTGGAACCGAGCATCGGGATAATCATCAGCGGGATGACGATCAGGAACTGGATCCACGCTGCGCGCGCCGGAACGCCGTTTTCGTTCAGTTCGACGGTTTTCTTACCAAAGATGCCTTCCGGGATTTCGGAGAAGAAAATTTTCACCGGCGTTGCCGTCCACATCAGCAGGGAACCGAACATCGCGGTAAAGGACACCAGACCGACAAAGCGATTCATCAACGCTTCCGGTAGACCAAAATACGCCGCCATGCCGTGGAATACCTGCACCGATCCGCCAGTAAATTTCAACTCTTTGCTGCTGACGAAGACGTTAATCAGCACCGAGGAGACGGAATACAGTACGCCGATAAAAATCCCGGCGAGGATGATCACTTTAACGAACGATTTCGAACCGCCTTTGACGTCGTTAACGTACACCGCGACGGACTCCGCGCCACCTGCGGCCATAAAGATCCAGGTGGTCACGCCGAGGAACGCCCAGTTGAAGTTCGGGATCATCGCGTCAACAGTGATGGGGTCAGCAGGCTGTACGCCGCCAACCAGTGCCGTACCTGCCAGTAAAATGTAGGAGAGCGTTAACAGCAGCATCAGCGTTGAAGTGACGGAGGTAATTGGCCCCAGCATTTTCGCCCCATTGGTAGAAACCCAGGTGGAGAAGGCGAACAGCACCATACTGATAATGGTGGTGGCAACCGGCGTCATAATATATTCGTAGCCGAGGAAGGCATACGAAGCATAAGCAATAACGCGCGGTAACAGCGAGGTGAAAAAGAACAGGTTTACGAACCAGTAGGTATAGGCAGTAATAAATGCCCAACGTCCGCCCAGCGAACTTTTTACCCACGCGTAGACACCGGCTTCTGAGTTTTTATTTAACGAAACAAATTCTGCAATGATCAGACAGAAGGGAATAAAATAAAAAATCGTCGCGAGGAAAAACATCGGTGCCGAGGCCAGTCCAAGCTCAATATTATTATTGATAACGTTGTTAAAGCTGTAAACGGCGGCAAAAGTCAGCGAGAGCAAGCCGAATTTGCCGATTGTATTACGTTTGGTATCAGACATAACACATCTCCGAAAATGAGTAGGGTAGCAGTGGCGGCAAACTCCTTTTGCCGCCGTAGTTGTTATTTGTTATGGAAATAACCATCTTCGATGGTGACTTTGAGAACCACTTTTTTGACCGCGTTATTGCAGATAAACCGATACGCTTCATGGATATCGCAAATAACGATTTGCCCTTCGTGGACCTCTACGGTTTCTCCGCAGCCTTTTAAATATTCACGGTCAGTTTCATCACGATAATATTCCACTACCTGTAATGTCTCTTTCGGCGCATATTCAATTTTTTGCTGCCCTTGCAGGTAGTAATGCACTTCAAAATAGCGTCGATGCCCGGTAAATAGCGCATCGGTCGCGGAGTCCGTCTCCACGCGGTAAGTCAATGAGTCACCGATGGAGTGGGCGACGCCAGGCTGAATGTTGTCGATATTTTCAATCGCTTCAACGCAGCGTTGCCACTTCTTGCCAGAGGCGTAAATCTGGCGGAACTGTTCTAAGTTATCGATGATCCTCATTGCTTATTCTCGCTGTGCAAATTCGTGGAAAAGAACCCTGCGCCGAACTCATACGACGCCAGGCTTTGCGCGGTAGCTTCTCCGCCAGAAACCGGCAGCAACGTAAAGCCGTAGCTGAAGTCACGGAACCAGACGCGCCAGGAGTCCAGCACCTCGCTGCCCCAGGAGTTAGAGCCGAGGCCAAGCAACTGGTGGTCGAGATTCAGGGTGATGTCATCACTGCGCTGAAGCTCGTTACAGTGCTGTGCAGCGTGGATGTTTTCCTGGGTATAGTGCCAGGCGCTGAAGTTAATTGGTCGCTGCGGAACCACCAGCAGACCGTTGCCGTGGCGATTAGTCAGTGCCGTCCAGCGGACATGCTGACGGTTGCCGTTGTTCTGCGGGAAGGGATAGTTCTCGAACATGGCATCGACGGTACTGCGCCAGATATCAATGATGTTAGCCTGCTGGCTGTCGGCGTAGTTTTCGCCCGGTCCACGTCCGTAATACGCCACCTGGTCGTATTCGCCGTTAATTCCCATGGTGAAACCGATGCACGGAATGATGTGCGGATAGTCGCCATAACGTTCACCGGAAAGCGCCACATTAACCTGGCCATCGGCAGCGATGCGCCAGATGTAGGTGCAGCGCATCCCGAAGTCAAACACCGGTGGGGCAATAACCGTGCGGCTGACTAGCAACACTTCATCATCACTTTGCTCAACGACAAAATCGCGCAGATGCTCCTGCATGATCTGCAAATGATTTGGCTGCCACAGCCCTTCGTACTCCTGCTTATGGTTGTCGATCATCGGCTTGAAGAAGTTGATCTTTGGCTCGCGGGTCAGCAGCGACTCGCCATTCACTTGCCAGGATGTCGGTTTACCACTCGTTTTTGAGAAGGTGATCGCAAAGTTGTAGCCGCGAACAGTACAGCTCAAACGATCGTCTTCCAGCGTCAGCGGACGGGCGTTATTCGGTGCGAAAGGTACAGGCTGCGCGGTGTTTTCCTTCAGCGGGAACTGATAAGTGGCGATAGAATGCCCGGCTTCGCTGTAGCGGGTGCGGGAATCTTTGGTCACCGTAATGTTGAGGAACGCTTCGCGGGCGTCCAGCTGCGGCAGCGTGATCTGTAAGGGGGCTTCGCTGTTCGGCGCAACGTCGCGCAGTTTAATCTGTTGCGTCGCGAGCGTTTCACCTTCGGCGCGCACCTCTGCGTGCAGGGTGTAGTCATCAAGCGTGGTAAACCACAGTTTATTTTCGACTTTCAACTCGCCGCGAGTCAGATCCAGCGCGTGGATTTTTACCGGCGCAATAACCTGTTTGTACTCTTTCAGGCCTGGTCCCGGCGTCTGATCGGAATAGATCAAACCATCAAGACAGAAGTTATAGTTGTTGGGATAGTCGCCGTAGTCGCCGCCGAATTTGTACCAGACGTTGCCGTTGTCATCCTGCGCCTGGATCCCGTGGTCGCACCATTCCCAGACATAATGTCCCTGAATGCAATCGTGCTTATAGAAGACGTTCTGGTACTCCGTCAGCCCGCCCGGTCCGTTCCCCATCGCATGAGCATATTCACAGATGATGCGCGGCTTCGGATGCGGGTATTCACCAAACTCATTCATCAGAGGCACGCGGGTGTACATGGTGGAAATAATATCGACCACTTCAGCATCGCGATCTTCTTCGTAATGCACCAGTCGCGTGTCATCCAGCGCCTTCGCCGCATGGTACATCGCGCGGATGTTACAGCCATAGCCGGATTCATTGCCCAGCGACCAGATGATGATCGACGGATGGTTTTTCTGCGCGTGAATATGGCGAACAATGCGCTCGACGTAGACTTTTTCCCACTGCGGATCGTCGGTAATACGGCTGATATCGCCGACATTAGCAAAGCCGTGCGATTCGACGTCGGTTTCCGCCATCACAAACAGGCCGTAGATATCGCACAGTTCGTAAAAACGTGGATCGTTCGGGTAGTGAGCGGTACGCACGGAGTTGATGTTGTGCTGCTTCATCAACTGGAGATCTTTCTCGACGCGATCCATCCCAACGGCGCGGCCTTTGCGATGATCGTTGTCGTGGCGGTTGACGCCATGCAGCATCACATAACGGTTATTGATCCAGAACAGACCGTCGCGCACTTTGATATCACGGAAGCCAACGCGTTGTGGCACCACTTCCAGAACGTTGCCGTCGGCGTCTTTCAGCGTCATGACCAGATGGTAAAGATAAGGGGATTCTGCTGACCATTGCTGCGGCTGTTCGACAGTAAAAGCAAAACTGGCGCTGGTCAGTTTTTCAATTGCCAAATGATCAATGGCGCTGCTGTGCACCACGTGTTCGCCATCAAACAGGGTATATTCCAGCGTCGTGACGACAGGGGAGGCGGCGAGATTTTCCAGCACCACTTCGCAGGAAAGTGTGGCATCGCAATAGGCTTCGTCAAAGTCGGTACGAACGGTGAAATCGTTAATATGCGTGAGTTGTTTTCCGATCAGATAAACATCGCGGAAAATCCCCGCCGACCACCACATATCCTGGTCTTCCACGTAGGTAGAGTCCGCCCATTGCATCACACGCACACACAACAGGTTGTCGCCGGTTTTAACCATCGCGCTGATGTCAAACTCTGCGGTCAGGCGACTGCCCTTGCTGAACCCCACATACTGACCGTTAACGTAGACTTCAAAATAGGTTTCGACGCCGTCAAATTTAATCAGCGTCTGTTTACCCTGCCAGCCGTCGCTGAGGGTGAAAATACGTTGATAGGCACCGGTTGGGTTATCGCTGGGGACAAACGGCACATCGATGGGGAACGGAAAACCTTCGTCGGTATATTGCAGTTTGCCGTGACCTTCCATTTGCCACATGGCGGGGACGGTAATATGCCCCCAGTCAGCCATTAACTCAGAGGTGAAGGCTTCTGGCACTTGCAGCGGATGGTCAAAAAAGTGGAAATTCCACTGACCGCTTAAGAGCAGAAACAGGCTGCTGGTTTCACGGGCAAAAGTACGAGCCTGCGCAACAGAATCATATGAAAAAAAGTACGCACGCGGCGCAAGTCGGTTTTCGTGGGTGAGCTGAATGTTTTCCCAGCGATTCATAGGGCCTCCCGGTAGAGAGAAATCGGAACCATTCATGGTGATGGTAGTTTGTGTAATTGCTGGGGAGTTTAGTAAAAACTTTACTAAAAAGTAGCGGATAAATGCATTTACTTTAACTGGATCACGAAAATAAACGGCAGCACTGTCCGGCAAAAACGATTGCCGGACAGCGTGCAAGGGGATTTAACGGGTCGTGCCGCGCAGTTTTAATTTGCTGGGAACGAAGACCAACAGCGGCAGCGCGCGACCATCGCGGGCTTTTTCATACACTAGGTTAACGCCCTGACTTCCCATCATTTCGGAATGGATGCGCACGGTGGAGAGCGGCGGAAAGGTAAATCGCGCGGTGGGGATATCGTTAACGCTGATAAGCGAAATATCCTGTGGGATGTTCAGGCCACGTTCATGAATTGCCCGCAGTACGCCGATAGCAATGGAATCGGAAGCAACAAACAGTGCCTTCGGATAGTCTTCCCGCGCCAGCATCTGTTTTGCCAGTTCATAGCCCGACGAACTGGAAAAACCGCCGCGCCAGATATCCTCTTCGCGTACCACGTGTTTCAGACGACCATATTCCGCAAAGGCGACCTCACGAATATCCGCCTTGCCGGGTAAGTCTTCACCGCCAATAAAACCAATACGATTAACGCCCTGATTGATATAGAAATCGATGATTTCTTTACTGATACGTGCCAGATCGATATCCACCGCATCGTAACCGCTGCCGGGTTCGTGAAAGTCGATAAAACAGATATTGTCGGTCAACGCACAGGCGGCGGCGCGCAGGGCGGACGTGGGTTTGCCGACAATTAAAATACCGGTGACGTTTTTAATGTCTGGTAAGCCGTTGTGTTCATAACAGTTGGTCAGTTCGATCGCCAGCTTTTCGCACTGAGTTTCAATGCCGTGGCGGATCGCCAGATAGTAAGGATCGTTGATCTCCAGCTCCTGTTGGTAGCTGTAGATAGCCAGAATATGGTGTTGGTTGACTGCGCCTGTCTGGAGTTTACGGGCGCTACTGGTCTTGTACTCCAGCTTTTCGGCGATCTCGAGAATGCGATGTTTCGTCTCTTCTTTCACATTCAATGTCGGATCGTCATTCAAGACCCTGGATACTGTCGCCAGGGATACGCCAGCTTCGATTGCGATGTCTTTTAGTGTTGCCATGTTTACCTTTTTTACTTTCCCTGATGTGCGCCCCCATTGTAGAGGAAGTGCTTATCGGGTCACCTGTTTTCAGTAAATAAAGCGCGTTTCTTTGACGCTGTAACGGTAACACAGCGGCTTGCGAATGTGATCACGCCTGCATTCTCCATTTTTAGCCTACAGGATTGAGAAAAATTTTTGCTATAGTTTAGTAAAATTTTACTCGAAAGGAGGAAGCAATGGAAACCGTGGCTTACGCTGATTTTGCACGTCTGGAAATGCGCGTCGGAAAGATTGTGGAAGTGAAACGCCATGAAAACGCCGACAAGCTGTACATCGTACAGGTTGATGTGGGGGAAAAAACTCTGCAAACCGTGACCAGTCTGGTGCCGTACTACAGCGAAGAAGAGCTGATGGGAAAAACAGTGGTGGTCTTATGCAATCTGCAAAAAGCGAAAATGCGCGGTGAAACGTCGGAATGCATGCTGTTGTGTGCGGAAACCGATGACGGCAGTGAAAGCGTGCTGTTAACGCCGGAGCGGATGATGCCTGCGGGCGTACGTATCGTATAAAAAGATCGGATGGCGACGTCGTATCGCCATCCGATTTGATATTACGCTTCTTCGACACTGACTCGCATGGCCGCCAGCGCCTTACGCGCCGCTTTGATCACCAGTTCACACTGTTCAATGGTCAGTGTCAGTGGCGGTTCAATGCGGATCGTTTTAGCGTTGTTGAGTGTTCCGGCCACCAGTACGCGCTGGCGGAACATCTCGCTGGCAAAGTTATAGCCGATTTCGTTATCAACAAACTCAATCGCCATCAACATCCCTTTACCACGCGCTTCCTGTACCAGATCGGGATATTCCCGCGCCAGTTGACGAAAACCGTCCAGCAACATATCGCCTTTTTGTTCAGCCTGAGCCGGTAAGTTCTGCTCCAGCAACACATTGATGGTCGCCAGCGCCGCCGCACAGGCCAGCGGGTTGCCGCCAAAGGTGGTAGTGTGCAGGAACGGATTGTCGAACAGGACAGAGAATACCTCTTCAGTGGCGATGGTTGCGCCAATCGGCATCACGCCGCCGCCGAGGGCTTTTGCCAGACAAAGGATATCCGGCTGTACGTTCTCATGCTCGCAGGCGAACATCTTGCCCGTGCGCCCCATGCCCGTTTGTACTTCATCGAGGATCATCAGTGCGCCGAACTCATCGCACAGCTTACGCACGGCGGTGAGATAGCCTGGCGGCGGCAGAATTACGCCACCTTCGCCCTGAATCGGTTCGAGGATCACCGCAGCAACATCATCACCGGTTTTTTTGCACTCGTTAAGAGCCGTGCGCATGGCTTCGATATTGCCAAACGGTACATGACGAAACCCTGGCAGCAGTGGCATAAAAGGTTTGCGGAAGGTCGATTTCGCCGTGGCCGACAGCGCGCCAAGTGATTTACCGTGGAACGCGCCGCTGGTGGCAATAAAAGTAAACTTGCCGCGCGGTGACTGATAAGCCTTCGCCAGCTTCAGCGCCGCTTCAACGGATTCGGTGCCGCTATTACAGAAGAAGCTGTATTTCAGTTTACCGGGCGTTAGCGCCGCAAGGGTTTTCGCCAGCATCGCCCGTAACGGATCAAGCAGCTCCTGGCTGTGAAGCGGTTGTTTCGCAAGTTGATTCTGTACGGCGGAAACCACAACTGGATTACGGTGCCCCACGTTGAAAATTCCAAAACCTCCCAGGCAGTCGATAAACTCCTGTCCCTGGGTGTCGACAAGCGTATTTAAACCTCCCGCTTGCCACTCTACGGCTCCGTAATCCCCGCCGGCGGTAACAGATTTGCGATACTCTAAAAACCCCGGATTGACATGCTCTTTGAAGTATTCAATCACCTCCCGGTTAAGTGCTTTCATCTCCTCATGATCCAACGTTCGCTTTTCAATGAGATTCAGGGCGTGGGCGCTGCACGCTAAAGCTGATGCGCTCGAAGGTAACCTGTTCAAAATATGCTCCGGAGGCTCGCGTATCACATGATACCGATTTAAGTATTGCAGGGATTGCGCCACTCCGGCTGCGATCGCGAAAATCGGGATAAACACAAACATGGTTATCATTTGCGCAATATTTAATGCTATTTGCTAACATTTGCTGTTATTTTGCACGGTTTTTGTCGGGTATGGATTTGATGATTGCTGCGCAAATGCACGCTTTCAGGGCAATAATTGCCTGATTTTTGGGCAAGATAATTAACGTTTTCGTATAGTAACAGAGTGAAAGTATTTTAAATCAAGGAATTAGATTTGTGCTTTAATCGCAAATTGCGATCTAAATCAAATTAATTGGTTAAAGATAACCGCAGCGGGGCCGACATAAACTCTGACAAGAAGTTAACAACCATATAACCTGCACAGGACGCGAACATGTCTTCTCATCCGTATGTCACCCAGCAAAATACCCCGCTGGCGGACGACACCACTCTGATGTCCACTACCGATCTGCAAAGCTATATCACTCATGCTAATGACACTTTTGTGCAGGTGAGCGGCTATACCTTGCAGGAGTTACAGGGTCAACCGCACAACATGGTGCGTCACCCGGATATGCCAAAAGCGGCGTTTGCGGATATGTGGTTCACCCTGAAAAAAGGGGAGCCCTGGAGCGGCATCGTGAAAAATCGCCGCAAAAATGGCGACCATTATTGGGTGCGGGCCAATGCGGTACCGATGGTGCGCGAGGGAAAAATCAGTGGCTATATGTCGATTCGTACCCGGGCGACGGATGAAGAGATCGCGGCGGTGGAGCCGCTGTACAAAGCGTTGAACGCCGGACGTACCAGTAAGCGTATTCATAAAGGCCTGGTGGTGCGTAAAGGCTGGCTGGGTAAACTGCCTTCATTACCGCTTCGCTGGCGGGCGCGTGGCGTGATGACCCTGATGTTTATCTTGCTGGCGGTCATGCTTTGGTTTGTTGCTGCCCCGGTGGTGACGTATATCCTCTGTGCGTTAGTGGTATTGTTGGCAAGCGCCTGTTTTGAATGGCAGATTGTCCGCCCGATAGAAAATGTCGCCCGTCAGGCAGTGAAGGTGGCGACCGGAGAGCGTAATAGTGTTGAGCATCTGAATCGCAGCGATGAGCTGGGGCTGACATTACGCGCGGTAGGGCAGCTTGGCCTGATGTGCCGTTGGCTAATTAACGATGTCTCAAGCCAGGTGTCCAGTGTCAGAAATGGCAGTGAGACGCTGGCGAAAGGCACCGATGAACTGAACGAACATACCCAGCAGACAGTTGATAACGTTCAGCAAACGGTGGCGACCATGAACCAAATGGCGGCGTCGGTGAAACAGAACTCTGCCACGGCGTCGGCTGCCGATAAACTTTCTATCACCGCCAGTAATGCGGCAGTGCAGGGCGGGGAGGCGATGACTACGGTGATCAAGACAATGGACGATATTGCCGACAGTACCCAGCGCATTGGCACCATTACTTCGCTGATTAACGATATTGCGTTTCAGACCAATATTCTGGCCCTGAATGCGGCGGTGGAAGCGGCGCGTGCCGGCGAACAGGGCAAAGGTTTTGCAGTGGTGGCGGGGGAAGTGCGTCATTTAGCCAGCCGCAGCGCCAATGCTGCCAACGATATTCGCAAGCTGATTGATGCCAGTGCTGATAAGGTGCAATCTGGTTCGCAGCAGGTACACGCCGCCGGACGGACGATGGAAGATATTGTGGCGCAGGTAAAAAACGTCACCCAGTTGATAGCTCAGATTAGCCATTCAACGCTGGAACAGGCCGATGGGCTTTCCAGCCTGACCCGTGCAGTGGATGAGCTTAATCTCATCACCCAGAAAAACGCCGAGTTAGTGGAAGAGAGTGCGCAGGTGTCGGCGATGGTGAAACACCGCGCCAGCCGACTGGAAGACGCGGTGACGGTGCTGCATTAATCGGTATGCCGGATCCAGCGGTTGGAGCACAATGCCTGATGCGATGCTGGCGCATCTTATCAGGCCTACGGGGTGTGTAGCGGGTGTAGGCCGGATAAGGCGCGTCAAGCGTCGCATCCGGCAATTGCACCGCGCCACTGGCGGATGCGGCGATTAATCCAGTTGCGTAATATCAAAAGCGGCGCGGTCGATCACCGCAATGATCTTTTTTATTTGTGCATCAGTGATATCGCTCTGGTTGACGCGTAAATCCAGCACCGCTTTAAAATTATCCAGCGCCCGCTTCATTTGCGGGTTCTGGCGTAGCGCCGCGCCAACGCAACGCGCTTTGATGCGTTCTTCAATCATCTCCACCTGTTCGCGGTTTTCTTCCAGCCACTGCGCGCCCTGTTCGGTCAGCGCAATCTGCTTCTTACCACCTTCCTCTTCGCGGATGGTAATCAGCGACTGCTCCTGCAGAAAATCCAGCGTCGGGTAGATGACGCCCGGGCTTGGGGTGTAATTCCCCTGGGTCAGATTTTCAATCGCTTTAATCAACTCGTAACCGTGGCTGTCATCGCGCGAGAGAATATCCAGAATCACCAGACGCAATTCACCGTGACCAAAGAAACGCTGCCGACGACCGCCGCCGCGACCGTGGCGACCACCGCAGCATTGACCGTGTTCATGCTGGTGACCGTGTCCGCAGTGCTCATGTTCTGACTTCTCACCTTTGCAGCAGCCTTCATGGCGTGGCTGGCCTTCATGTTTACAACACCCTTCGTGATGATAGCTCATATCAGCCTCCTTTTGCTTAATTAGATATATCTAATTTATATCTGATATGAGCGCTTTTGCAAGTATAAAAATGATTTTTAAACGTGAATACACCTCACATCCAGGCCGGATAATTCGTTCACGCCGCATCCAGCAGCCTTGCTACGACGCTGAATGTCTTCTCATACTTCAGATATATCAGTTCTACAAATCGCTTGCATTTATCATGATTAACAATCATTATCATTTGCGAAATTTATTTAGATATATCTGATTACTATCACGAAGGCGATAACAATGAATAACTCCCCCCGCTACCCGCAGCGCGTTCGCAATGATCTGCGCTTCCGTGAATTGACTGTGCTACGCGCTGAGCGTATTAGCGCCGGTTTTCAGCGCATTGTCCTTGGCGGCGAGGCGCTGGACGGTTTTACATCGCGCGGCTTTGACGATCACAGCAAACTCTTCTTTCCTCAATCTGATGCTCACTTTGTGCCGCCAACGGTAACGGAAGAGGGCATCGTCTGGCCGGAAGGACCACGCCCACCGTCGCGTGACTATACGCCGCTGTATGACGAACTACGCCATGAACTGGCGATTGATTTCTTTATTCACGACGGTGGCGTCGCCAGCGGCTGGGCGATGCAGGCGCAACCGGGCGATAAACTCACGGTGGCAGGTCCGCGCGGTTCGCTGGTGGTGCCAGAGGATTACGCGTATCAGCTGTATGTCTGCGATGAATCCGGAATGCCCGCACTGCGCCGCCGCCTGGAAACGTTGAGCAAACTTGCCGTTAAACCGCAAGTTAGCGCGCTGGTTAGCGTGCGGGATAACGCCTGTCAGGATTATCTCGCGCACCTTGATGGTTTTAATATCGAATGGCTGGCACATGATGAGCAGGCGGTAGATGAGCGTCTGGCGCAGATGCAAATCCCTGCCGATGATTACTTCATCTGGATAACCGGCGAAGGCAAAGTCGTTAAGAATTTAAGCCGCCGCTTTGAAGCGGAACAGTATGACCCACAGCGGGTACGTGCAGCGGCTTACTGGCACGCAAAGTAACTGATATATAAAAAGAAAAAGGCTGACGATTTCTCGTCAGCCTTTGCTATATCTGGTGGCCCCTGCTGGACTTGAACCAGCGACCAAGCGATTATGAGTTGGTTGATAACCCTTTACTTACAGATACTTAGCGATATTTTTCAATACCTTAGCATTTTTTAAAACTACTGTATAAATACCTGTATATACCCCAAAATACTTCTTTACGGTATCCTATAGGTATCCTGGAGCAGAACAAGCGATTTTCCAGGATACCAGATCGCTTGGTGGGGTGTATGAGTGAAATTATTCAGATTCTCTAAAGTAAAAATTGCAGAACTACCAACGCCGGAACATGGACAGGTCGAATACGGTGATACGGAGGTTAACGGGTTGCGTGTCCGTGTAGGTTCGTCAGGTGTGAAAAGTTTCTGCATTTCCCGTAAGCGTAACGGAAAATTTATTCGTGCCACGCTGGGGCGTTTTCCTGATCTGAGCGTGGATAATGCCAGGGCTAAAGCTTTGGAACTCCTTGGCAAAGTCGCCACAACGGGGATAAATCCGAACATAGCAAAGCGCACGAACAACAAGGCCATGATAACGCTGAGTGAGGCACTTGAAGCCTACATAAAAAATCGTGGCCACCGTCTTAAACCCGCCACAGAAAAACAGTACCGCAGCATATTACAGAATTATTCCGGTGACTGGATGGCTCATACCCTCGCCAGTATTACCCGCGAACGTGTGGAACAGCGGCATAAGGCCGTCACCGACGGGGCTGTATGGTTCGGTGCTGATAAAACCACGTTACGGGCTGGGGTTGGTACAGGAAGCAAGGCACAGGCCGATTTATGGGCGCGTGCGCTGCGTGCTGTGTGTCGGTTTGCGCACGATCATTACCGTGATGATGCTGGTAATACTCTTTTACCGGATCCGCCGACTCTGGTACTGAGCACCAAGCGCCAGTGGCACGGAACGGTAAGAAAAACGGAACGTATCCGCCTGCATGATTTTCCCCGCTGGTTTGCTGCTGTAGCTGCTGTGCGCGACCAGGGCGAACAGGAAAGGGATGATATAGCGGTGACGGTATGTGATGCCGTGGAAATGGCACTGTTTACCGGACTGAGGAAATCAGAAATTTTTGGCCTTACGTGGGATCGCGTGAATATGGGCGGTCGCTTTTTCTGGATAGATACCACGAAAAACGGGGATCCGCTTGAACTGCCGATCACTGATACGTTGCGGAAAATGTTTCTTCGCAGGCTAAAAAACAAAGCTGCTGATGATGTGCTGGTGTTTCCTGGTGTGAAGGGCGTTATTCAGGAGACACGGCACATCATAGACCGGATAAGCGCGGCTACCGTTTCAGAGTCGAACGATGAAATGCTCTCCCCTGTACCATTCAAATGGCACGATGCGCGCCGGACGTTCGGAACGGTTGCCGAACTGGTGGGCGTGGGCAATTACATCCTCAAGCGCCTGATGAATCACCGTACTATGCGAAGTGCTGACGTAACGCAGGGGTATTTACATTTTGGTGCTGATGAATTGCTGGAGCCAGCATCACGGATAGAACGGGCAATTCTGGAACATGCCGGGCTAGTTGAGAGTAAAAAATCTATCGATACGCAATTGCTTTCTGTACTGGAGAGTATGAGTGACAGTGAGAAGCGCGCATTACTATTTAGTATCGTTAATTCAAATGGTGGTTTGAATGTCAGAAAATAAAATCATTGCTGCAATTGAATTTGACCATAATGATGCGAAGGATATTAATACTATTGCAGATTATATTAGAGATGAGCTGGCGTCTGCTTTTGTAAAAAAAACGATATGCGATATGGCAAATATCACGCCATCTAAAATGTCTCTGGAGGAGAGATTATCATTATCGTCAGAGATAGAAAATAAGGATTTAAAGGTTAATATTTCTGTATGTGCTGGGTATGGTGATGATATTGATAAAAAATTTAATAGTGTATATTCAGAATTCAATGATGTTTTGAAAGCTGCTATTATATTTGAAGTTCTTGGTTTCAACAGACTGGCAGACCAGTTACGTGAAAGATATGCGGTTTTAGTGTCGGAGAGTTTATTAAAATCAGTACGTGATATAGCTAATGTAAAGAAAATTATCAGTGAAGACCGTAGTAAAGCAAAGAAAGGAAAAACAAACAGGCATAAATCAACAGCGTTATCTATAGCTTGTAACACTTGGAAAAAATACCCTAATGCCAGTTTACCCGGGCTATCTGCAGAGATATACGCGCACTTACGCAATAAATGGAATGATGTCCCTGTAGTTGGGACTATAGAGAGATGGCTTAAGGAGTCGGGGATGAATCCAAAATCCCCGCAAAAAAACAGGGATTTTAAGTTAGTTATTGGAGACAAAGAGTAAATCCAGTTTTATCCCCTGTAATCCAGATTTCAGTCAGGTAAACCAGATATGCGATTTTGTATCTGGTTTTCCTGTCTTCAAGAGTTCCCTGTCGCTAAATAACGTATACCTGTTCTTAATCAGAGGTATACGGTGATACTCATGCATTTAGAAAAGATGACCCGCAAAGAAGCTGCCGAGCATTTGGGGGTAAGTGTCCAGACTCTTGCTAACTGGGCGTGTACTGGCAAGGTAAAAATCCCTTTTCATAAGCTGGGGCGCAAAGTGCTGTATATGCGCACTGATCTCGATGCTTATCTTGCATCCACTCGCAGAACGCAGACGGTGTAAGGGGGAGTGATGGCACATAAAACAAAGGCGACCGCAAAAGGATCGCCAGTGGGAACAAGGGAAAACAAAAGCATCACCAACAATGCCACATTTGCGGCTGGTGGGCAATGTGATCAGTGTGCTGGCTTGCTGGTTGGCTGTCAGCCTTTGGGTTCTATGCCTTCTTTGCGTAGCTTATCACGACAAGCATTTTTTACCCATGAGCTGAAATTACCAGGCCCAGCAACTTCGTTAATTTGTTGCAACAATGTGTCTTCGAAGCGGATGTTTTTCTTTGTGCTGCCGGAGCGATCAAATTTTGGTTTCACATTTTCTTCTTGCATTGGTACGTACCATCGTTATAAACTGAAATTAAATGGTACGTACCGCATTAAAAATACGCAACCATTAAATACAGCGAAGCCCGGTAGTGCGGGAACACTAACCGGGCTTCTAACCACCAACGATAACGATAGTATCGAGGTAGCTATGTTAAATCATACCACACACCCGCAAGGGCGGGATTCGCACAACCTGAATAAATACATCTGGCGTTTTATCGCCCTGAGCACGGCACAACCGCGCGTGATTACCATTGAGGCCACCAGCGAACAGGAAGCACGCCAGCAATCCCCGGCTGGCTGCGTGATGGTATTCGCCGCCCGTATTCGTCAGGGGGTATGCCATGCCTGATATGTCAAATTACCAGTACCTGATTAATCCGCATTTTAACTGTGAGCATGATATTGCTAAAAAGGTTTATTCCGCTGCGGATGGGGCTACTGACAATATATCAATGGCTGTTGCGTCAATTGGTAGCCTGATGTGGCATGCGTCAGAAAATGAGGACTATGACGAAAAGGCCATGCGCATTGATATGGGTAATATCGGTTTGTTACTGGCAATGCTTGGGCAGTTTGATATTTCGTTACGGTGCACCATTGAAAATGCCACAGATGCATTAAATGCCATAAAGAAAGCGAATACTGATTCAAATCGGGGATAAATAATCATGAGAACATATTTATCTGGCTTGACTGCCAGCGGTTATGCACACCCCAAAATTATCCCCGGCGCTATTTATCTGGATAAGAACGGTAACAGAGTAACGGTAAAAGAACTGATGTTTGACCGTGTGTATTTTATTCGTGATGGCTATTCATTTCATAGTTCGCTGAACGTGGAGATCTTTATTAGCAGATTCCGGCGGGAAATCCCGACTTCCAGAAATAACCATGTGTCACGTGTGGATGTGGATAAAAAACTGCAGGAACTGAAAAACATGATTGCCGCGTGGAGAGAGCAGAAATGAAAAAAGCGCCAAATTTAAAACACCAGCCGCGTGACAAAATGACGGAAGTCATCATTTTTGCGGGTAGTGATGCGTGGGCACATGCGAAACAGTGGCAGGAACAGGACGGGCGACTGGCTGGCGATAACGTGCCACCTGTCTGGCTTGGAGAGCAACAACTTGCCGAACTGGACAACCTGCAAATCGTACCGGACGGACGCTATCGCGTGCGTCTCTATCAGGCGGGGTTATTGCGTCCGGGGCTTGTTAATACCATCGGGCAGAAACTGGCAGTGGCAGGTGTCAGGGATGCTGATTATTACCCTGAAGGAATGCACAGCCAGAAACGGGAGAACTGGCGTGAATATCTGGAACGTGAACGGGCAGAGCTGGCGGAAAAGAAAAAGGTAGTTGAACTGCCTGTAAAGAAAAAAGAGCGGGTAAAAGACGATAACGCTTCATCACTGGCGCTTAACCAGATGGGAGCAAGTCAACGCGGCGAAGTTCTCCTGGCACATTATGGCGGTGAACTGGCGATTCATGCCGACTCTGACACTGTTCACCATTACAACGGCGTTGTATGGGAGCCGGTTCAGGATAAAGAGTTACAGCGTGCTATGGCGCAGATTTTCATTGATGCGGAGATCAGCTATTCGCAGAACGCCATTAAATCGGCGGTCGATACCATGAAGTTAAGTTTGCCTGTAATGGGGAATACAGCCCGTAACCTGATTGGATTCAGTAACGGGGTATTTGATACCAGAACAGGTAATTTTCGGGAGCATAACAAAAACGACTGGTTGTTAATTGCCAGTGAATTACCTTTCAGCCCACCAGCAGAGGGGGAAACGCTGGCAACACATGCGCCGAATTTCTGGAAGTGGTTACGCCGTTCGGTGGCTGAGAATGACCGCAAGGCGGATCGCGTACTGGCTGCATTATTCATGGTGCTGGCGAACCGGTACGACTGGCAGTTATTCATTGAGGTAACAGGTCCAGGGGGAAGTGGTAAAAGCGTGATGGCGGAGATTTGCACCATGCTGGCGGGTAAGGCCAACACAGTATCGGCAAGCATGAAGGCGCTGGAAGATGCAAGGGAACGCGCGTTAGTGGTTGGCTTTTCGCTGATTATCATGCCGGATATGACCCGCTACGCTGGTGATGGGGCAGGGATTAAGGCCATTACAGGCGGTGACAAGGTGGCAATTGACCCGAAACACAAAGCCCCCTACTCAACGCGTATTCCGGCAGTAGTGCTGGCGGTTAACAATAACGCCATGTCATTCAGTGACCGCAGCGGGGGGATCTCACGTCGTCGGGTGATATTCAATTTTTCGGAAGTTGTACCGGAGAACGAACGCGATTCAATGCTGGCGGAAAAAATAGAAGGTGAGCTGGCGGTAGTGATTCGTCATCTGCTTACACGGTTTGCTGACCAGGACGAAGCCAGACGCCTTTTATATGAGCAGCAGAAATCAGAAGAAGCACTCGCGATAAAGCGTGAAGGTGATTCGCTGGTGGACTTCTGCGGCTATCTCATGGCGTCGGTAATGTGTGATGGCCTGTTAGTGGGTAATGCTGAAATTGTGCCATTCAGCCCGCGCAGGTATCTCTATCATGCCTATCTGGCTTATATGAAGGCACATGGGTTTGGTAAACCTGTAACACTGACGCGCTTCGGTAAAGATATGCCGGGGGCAATGGCGGAATATGGCAGGGAGTATATGAAACGGAAAACGAAGCACGGTTTGCGTTCAAACGTGACACTGACGGAGGAATCAGAAGACTGGATGCCATCATGTGTATCGGTCACTAATGACGATAGCAAAAATTAAACTTATGGAATAACTGTTCACCACTGTTCACCCTGTCATAAATATCTTTTGTATCAGTATGTTATAGGGTGAACAGTTATTTATGAACTGTTCACCAAACTATTCACTGTTCACCTTTTTGATTGTTTATTGAGCTTCAAGGGTGAACAGTGGTGAACAGTTGGTGAATAGTTTTTGTGAAACTGTTCACCCCTTAACATTATGAATTAAAAGATAAAATATCAAAAGGTGAACAGGTGAAGGGTTAAAACGCAAAAATTTTAATTTACTGCTGTGAGATAAAGCCTATGACAGCGAAGCACATAAAAAAATCACAATCGCACGCCCTTGATTTGACGGAACACTGGTTAAGGGTGTCGATAAAAATCATCGACCGCAACGCCGGGGAAGGATATGCGAAAGCACATCCCGAACTGATTAGCGCATTCATGACAACGGCAGCTGCAAACTTTGCCACGCTGACAGAACGGGAGATTGCCGAAGCGGAACAGGTGACAACCATCAACGTTAAAACCGGAGAGCAGACAGCATGACAGCACAGATAGCGGCTTACGGGCGGCTGGTGGCTGACCCGCAGTTAAAGACCACCAGCAAGGGTACACAAATGACGATGGCGAGTATGGCGGTCCCACTTCCGTGCAGCCAGGCAGATGACGGAACGGCGACGATGTGGTTATCCGTCCTGGCGTTTGGCAGACAGGCCGAAGCACTGGCAAAGCACCGCAAGGGTGAACTCCTGAGCGTGGCGGGTAACATGCAGGTGAGCCAGTGGACCGGACAGAACGGGGAGACGCGGCAGGGCTGGCAGGTTATCGCAGACAGCGTAATCAGTGCGAGAACGGCGCGACCGGGCGGCAAAAAAGGCCAACAGGGGCAGGCTACTGATGCACTGAGCAGAGCAAAACAACAGGCGGGAAATGATGATCCGTACGGGAATAACATACCGTTTTAAGCAACGAGTAACAGAAGCCGGAGCAATCCGGCTTTTTTATGGGTCCTCCCGGTGTAGTGACCTGCCACGGGGCGGGAGCGGCGCGGAAAAAGGCTGGTTTTTGCATTTTCATGGCGGCGGCAGCATGTGTGATAATTTATTGATAATTAAAAGTTATTTCTGTTTTCACCTGTACAATATTTTTTTCTCCCTGTCATTAGACCAGTTTGCAATTAATTGAAATATATAAATAAATCTGTTTTTCACCTGCCAGGTGGAGTTGCCTGTGTCAAAACGTGTTCAGATGGCGGGATATTTATGCCGGATTTTCTCCGGCTTTTTTGTGTCTGAATCTCATTAATCTATTTTTGTGATAGAAATATGTTTATCTACCACTTTTATCGATCAATAATGTGCACAGTTTAGTCAGTAAGAGGAAGTTACTGTGAGTTGTATTAATGACCTGAACACGGGCGATATCAGGGGTGGTTCCGTTCATCTGGATGCGCAGACCGTTATGCGCCTTAAGCAGTACAGGATCGACCATATAAATCATCATCCTGACAAACCATTACCAGGTGTGGCGCAGATTGTCAGACATGCCGTAAACACCTGGCTTAATCAGAATGGTTTTGCATCGGTGGGGGAATAATGAATCGCTGGTACACCATTAAGGCGGCGGATGTTCGTGGAGCGGCGGATATATCTATCTATGAGGAGATTGGCGGCTTCGGTGTTACTGCAAAGCAGTTCGCGGAAGACCTGAAAGCCCTTGGCGATGTTTCACATATCAATCTGAGGATCCATTCACCAGGTGGTGATGTGTTTGAAGGCATCGCCATCTATAACCTGCTACGGAATCATCCGGCAGACATTACGGTTTATATCGATGGTGTTGCGGCTTCAATGGCTTCGGTGGTCGCAATGGCTGGCGATCGTGTAGTGATGCCGGAGAACGCCATGATGATGATCCATAAACCGTGGGGGATCTCTGGCGGAAATGCTGGCGATATGCGTGATTATGCTGATTTGCTGGATAAGGTGGAAACCGTGTTAATCCCTGCTTATGCCAGAAAAACGGGCAAATCAGCACAGGAAATTACCGCCATGCTGGAGGATGAAACCTGGATGGATGGGAAAGAATGCCTTAAGCACGGTTTTGCTGATGAATTGTTGCCATCCGTCAGAGCAATGGCGCGAATTGAATCGAAACGCACAGGAGATTTTTTACATATGCCGGAAACCATTAAAGGAATGATTACACCGCCACAGGGAGCGGCAAATATTGCTGGTAATGAACAGAAGCGCATCAATGGAATAAGTGAAGTGTTTAGCCTGTTCGGCAGTCGTTACGATGGGATCAAAATGGCGTGTCTGGAAGATGCATCATGTACACCGGAAATGGCCCGTGAAAAGCTGTTGAACGAGCTGGGGCGCGAGTCCACGCCATCCAATAAAAATACCCCGCCTCATATCTATGCCGGAAACGGAAACATAACAGGTGATGCAATTCGTCAGGGGCTTTATTCCCGTCTTGGGTATGAACGCCCTGAACGAGGCAACCCTTACGCGATGATGAGCCTTTTTGAAATGGCCCAGGCATCACTAACTGATCGTGGTATCAGTGTTGGCGGTTTTTTAAATCGCTCGCAGGTCGTTAATGCAGCTTTCACACACAGCAGCAGCGATTTTTCTCATATTCTGGCTGGTGGCGCTGAAAAATCAGTACTGAAAGGCTGGCAGGACAGCGGCGAAACGTTCCAGAAATGGACGCGTACCGGTTCGCTTTCAAACTTTCATGAAGCAAAGCGCGTTGGTCTGAATGGTTTTTCAAAGCTGGATAAAGTACCGGAAGGCGCGGAATATAAATACATCACCACCAGCGATAAAGGTGTACCTATTGCGCTGGCCACGTACGGGAATATTTTTTCCGTTACCCGTCAGGCCATTATCAACGATGATCTGACCCAGTTAACTACAATCCCCATGGCGATGGGACGCGCAGCTGCCAGAACAGTTGGCAATCTGGTTTATCTCCTGTTAACCAGCAACGGCAAGTTTACGGATGGTAAAGCGTTATTCCATGCCGATCATAAAAATCTTATTGCGAAGGATATGGACATGGAGGGGCTTAACGAAGCCCGTAAGCTGATGCGCCTCCAGGAAGACGCTAACGGCGATTCGCTGAATATTACCCCCGCATTTGTCCTGGTCCCCGCCGCGCTGGAGTCTGCCGCACATCGCGCCATTCTGTCATCGTCATCACTCTTTCCGGTTGATGGCGTGGGCACTATCAATCAGAACCCCGGCATCATTAACGTGGTGAAAGATATGGCGGAGGTAATCGTTGAGCCACGTCTTGATAAAGCCAATAACAAGGAGTGGTATGTGGCAGCGGCGAAGGGTATGGACACGATAGAGGTCGCTTATCTTGATGGTATTGATACGCCATATCTTGAGGAGCAGGAGGGATTTACTGTTGATGGCGTCGCCTGGAAGGTGCGCATAGATGCAGGTGTCGCGGCCCTCGATTATCGCGGATTACTGAAATCGAGTGGAGCATGACAACAAGGGCGGCGACAGCCGCCTTTTTTACGGGTCCTCCCGGTGGAGTGGTCTGCCACGGGGCGGGAGCGGCGCGGAAAAAGGCTAGTTTTTGCATTTTCATTCGTCATCATCATCTTTCTATGATATTGAATTTTAAGTATTTTTATTTTTGGTATGTTAATTTTGCTTGTTTTATGCTCAACATATAGCGCATTTTTTGACCTCTTCTGAAAGTTGTTCGCAAGATGCATGTTTAAAACATTCTGGAGCGGGTATGGATCGAGAACTGAAAAATCTGATGCTGAACATTAATCAACTGGCGGCAATAGCGGGAATATGTCGTCAGACTGCGGCGGTAAGGCTGAAAAACATCCAGCCAGCCGGAGGGCATGACAAGCTGAAACTCTATCGGGTGACTGACATTCTGACCTGTTTTCTTGATCTTCCCGTTCCGGCATCACTGGAAGAAATGGAGCCACATGACCGTAAGGCCTGGTATCAGTCCGAACGTGAGCGCCTCAAGTTCGAACAGGAAACGGCGCAACTCATACCCGCCGATGATGTGCGAAAAGAGATGGCTATATGGGGGGAAATCGTAAGCGAGGAACTGGCAAAACTCCCCAATATTCTGGCACGTGTTGCCGGGCTTAAACCGATGGCAGTAAACAGAGTGCAGTCAATTATTGACGATTTGTGTAATCAGATTATCAGCCGGATGGTAAAAAATGACGTAGTGAATGAGGTCGCAAAACAGGCATGATAATGACTGAATCTGAAATACTGCGATTAATCCGCCGTGCTGGTGGAATCAGCCAGCTGGCTGACGAACAGGCCAAGCAGCCGGATACCGTCACCGCTGAAAATTACGCGCGTGTGGTGGCTGATGTGATGCGCCGTGACGGTATTGAGCTTAACGGCGTGGATATGCGCAACATACGAACCAGAGTTCTTGAGTTGCTGGCATACCGTCGCCGTTCTCAACAACGGAGGGAGAGCGCGAAAAATACTTACCAGTGGAAGAAGCCGGAACGGTTGCGGCGGTAGATTCCTGATATTCAGGAAAACCACGAATCTGTGGGGTTTACTGGCGCGGTTACGGCGGTGACATGCACCGAGGCAGAACAATTACCGTAGGTTAAAGCGACAGTATTCACACCAAAGGCAGAAATTAGCGGTTAACGTAACTGACTGATATTTTCAGGAACAGCCAACGGCTGAGGCCGGAGCTATAAAAATAGCTTTGGGTACAGCCCTCAGTTTTGAGGGATGTTAACCAACTGAATAATAAGCAAACCTCAAAATTGAGTTTTGTATCTGCCTGAGTTATTTCTGTGCTAACTTGTTGATATTCCCGACGGCCCAAAAATGGGTTGGCGGGTGGGTGAGTTGCAGATTTGCAACTCGACCATGAAACTACGGAAACTACCCGTAGTTTGGGTAGTAAGAGCAACACCCAGATTTTGGGGCTTACTCGCGATACCCAAATAAAGGGTATCGGTGGAAGAAATATCGTTTCTCATATGTAAGTACCGAGGGCGGAATACCGCCTTCGGTTACTTATTGTGCTCATGCACAGGGAGGGGCGGGTCAAATCTCTGTACCCTGACGTCTTCCGGACTGCCAGCCCCATCGTTTTTTTACGCCCGCGAAAAATAAAAATTGTTTGTATGTGAGTATTGTAGCCAGCAAAAGCTCTTTCTTTAGTGGCTTATTGTTTCTAATAGATTTTGGGAGGTAGAAATGGGAGGCCCAGCGAAAGCTGGGCCGAGCTTGTTACGCTGTCATTACTTCAGCATGATAACTAAAGCTATACATACTAGCACTACGGCTATTGGGCATAGACCTAAATTGCCAAGTGCTGCGATTAAACCTGTAACGGCAATCACACGTGCAGACAGCAGGTCTGAGCCCTTTCTTAAAGTATCCATTGATACCTCCGTCAGGGTTTTTGCCGGTCTCTTGGAGAGTTGGGGGCAAAAGTTCAGACCCGTAGCACTTTCTTGTTCGCAGGTGAACGGCTGCTACGACCCAACTGTTCTGTAGGCATGAGCCAATTCTTACTTGTTAATACTTCTCAGAGGTATCCTATAAGTATCCTGGTAAAGCAAGATAGTTTGGATACATCTGTAATTCATTGAAATCTGGTGGCCCCTGCTGGACTTGAACCAGCGACCAAGCGATTATGAGTCGCCTGCTCTAACCACTGAGCTAAGGGGCCATGGTAGCGGATTATAAAGTAACTCCGTGTCGCAATCCAGCCATTACCGCGCGCCTGCTGTTTTTATAAACAATGTATTTTCAATCCGTTATACTTTTCCTGGTGATGTTAGAAAGGAGTAAATATGGTTGAGGATATTTTGGCTCCAGGGTTACGGGTCGTGTTTTGCGGTATCAACCCTGGGCTTTCATCCGCCGGGACTGGTTTTCCCTTTGCTCATCCGGCAAATCGCTTCTGGAAGGTGATATATCAGGCCGGGTTTACCGACCGTCAGTTGAAGCCGCAGGAGGCACAGCATCTGCTGGATTATCGTTGTGGCGTCACCAAACTGGTAGACCGTCCAACGGTGCAAGCCAATGAAGTTTCAAAGCAAGAACTACACGCAGGCGGGCGTAAGCTGATTGAAAAAATTGAAGATTATCAGCCGCAGGCGTTGGCGATTCTGGGCAAACAAGCATATGAACAGGGATTCAGCCAGCGCGGTGCACAGTGGGGGAAACAAACTCTCACCATTGGTTCGACGCAGATTTGGGTGCTGCCAAATCCCAGCGGTTTAAGTCGCGTTTCACTGGAGAAACTGGTTGAAGCGTATCGCGAGCTGGACCAGGCGCTGGTAGTGCGTGGGCGATAAAAAACGCCACCGAAAAGGTGGCGTTTGTGCGGAGGGACTAGTGCCGGGTGCGGCGTAACACCTGATCCGGCCTACCGATTAATCGTCCAGGAAGCTACGCAGCACTTCAGAACGGCTCGGGTGACGCAGTTTGCGCAGCGCCTTCGCTTCGATCTGACGGATACGTTCGCGGGTAACGTCGAACTGTTTACCCACTTCTTCCAGCGTGTGGTCGGTGTTCATATCGATACCGAAACGCATACGCAGAACTTTCGCTTCACGCGCGGTCAGGCCAGCCAGCACGTCGTGCGTTGCCGCACGCAGGCTTTCGGTGGTCGCAGAATCCAGCGGCAGCTCGAGGGTGGTATCCTCGATGAAATCCCCCAGATGCGAATCTTCATCATCACCGATCGGCGTTTCCATGGAGATTGGCTCTTTGGCGATCTTCAGCACTTTGCGGATCTTGTCTTCCGGCATCAGCATGCGTTCAGCCAGTTCTTCCGGCGTTGGTTCACGGCCCATCTCTTGCAGCATCTGGCGAGAAATACGGTTGAGCTTGTTGATAGTCTCAATCATATGCACCGGAATACGGATGGTGCGCGCCTGATCCGCGATAGAACGGGTGATCGCCTGACGGATCCACCAGGTTGCGTAGGTGGAGAACTTGTAACCACGGCGGTATTCGAATTTATCAACCGCTTTCATCAGACCGATGTTACCTTCCTGAATCAGGTCAAGGAACTGCAAGCCACGGTTGGTGTATTTCTTAGCGATAGAAATAACCAGACGCAAGTTCGCTTCAACCATCTCTTTCTTCGCACGGCGGGCTTTCGCTTCACCGATGGACATACGACGGTTGATATCTTTAACCTGCTCGATGGTCAGGCCGGTTTCTTCTTCAATCTGCTGCAGTTTCTGCAGGGCGCGATGCACTTCTTCAGAGACATCGTGCAGTTTTTCCGACCACGGCTTGTTCATCGCAATTGCCGCGTTGAACCAGGTATCGCTGGTTTCGTTGCCGGTAAACAGGGTAATGAAGTTTTTCTTCGGCATTTTGCACTGCTCAACGCAGAGCTTCATGATCAGACGTTCTTGCGTACGAACGCGGTCCATCATGACGCGCATGCTGTTGACCAGGTAGTCAAACTGCTTCGGCACCAGGCGGAACTGTTTGAATACTTCAGACAGTTTCAGGATCTCTTCCTGAGCGGCAGCGTGACTGCGGCCTTTCGCTTTGATGGTGTCACGCGTTACAATGTACTGAGCGCGCAGTTCCGCAAATTTTTCGCGAGCCAGTTCCGGGTCGATGCTGTTGTCATCATCGGCGGTATCGTCGTCACCATCTTCTTCGTCTTCATCTTCGTCATCGTCCAGATCTTCCTGGGAAAGCTCAGAACCGACGTGAGTGGCGGTAGGTGCCAAATCTTCTTCTGCGTTCGGGTCAACAAAGCCGGTGATCAGATCGGACAGACGCGCTTCTTCTGCTTCAACACGATCGTACTGTTCCAGCAGATAGGTGATCGCTTCCGGATATTCAGCAACGGAGCATTGAACCTGGTTGATCCCGTCTTCAATACGCTTAGCGATGTCAATTTCGCCTTCGCGGGTCAACAGTTCAACGGTGCCCATTTCACGCATGTACATGCGTACCGGGTCAGTCGTGCGCCCGATTTCAGATTCCACGCTGGAAAGCACCTGCGCGGCGGCTTCGGCAGCATCTTCGTCCGCGGTGTTTTCAGCCAGCATCAGATCATCGGCATCCGGTGCTTCTTCCATCACCTGAATGCCCATGTCGTTGATCATTTGGATGATGTCTTCGATCTGATCTGAATCGACGATATCTTCCGGCAGATGGTCATTGACCTCGGCATAGGTCAGATAGCCTTGCTCCTTACCACGGGTGACAAGAAGTTTCAGCTGTGACTGCGGGTTTTGCTCCATAAGACGGTATCCACACTTATTTCATGAGGTTGGTGTTGGGCGATTGACCCGATGTCCTTCAGCCGTTAACGCTGAAATCCAACGGTTGTTTACCGCCAACGATAATTACGAGGGCGTACTTATATATTTGCCGCTGCCTCTCAGTGCGGCTGTCGGGGGCTTCCCGATCGCTCTTCGGCACTTAAGCCGTTAAATCACTTTTTCGCCAGCTCCTGGTTTAATGTCCAGAGCTCCAGGCGTTCTTCGTTGCTTAAACCATGCGTGCGCTCACGAGCGATTAACTCTTCCTGGCGTAGTTCAAGCAGCGAATCAAACATATGGTTGAGTGAGTCGGTGAAGGTTTGCTCAGCAATATTCTTATCTGCTATATCGTCCCACATCGACAGTTTTTCAAGGGTGGCAGCATTATTTGTACCACGATAGTGCTCTAAAAGTTGCCCGGTGGTCAGACCTGGCTGGGAGAGACAAGTGTTGACTAGTTCTCTGAATAAGCCAAGTCCAGGGAGCTTATTTTCATCCAGATTCTCAAGCGGCGGGACCAGCGTCGCTAATTCTGGATTTTGCACCAGCAACCCTATAAGTATACGCATGGTCGTGCGTTTTAGCTGCGGAACAGGGCGAGAAACGCCGCTCTCTGCCGCTTTTGGCATTAATCGTTCAAGCTGGCTGTCATCAAGTATGCCTAATTTGTTGCCTAATTCCTGACGTAGATATATTCGCAGCGTTTCGCCCGGCACTTGCGATATCAGTGGCAGTGCCAGCGTACTCAAACGTGCGCGCCCGTCAGGGGTACTCAGATCAACTTGCGGCATCAGACTGTTAAACAGAAATGCGGAGAGTGGCATCGCCTGCTCCATCCGCGCTTCAAACGCTTCTTTACCTTCTTTTCGTACCAGCGTGTCAGGGTCTTCGCCATCAGGCAAAAACATAAAGCGTAGCTGACGACCGTCTGTCATGTAAGGCAGCGCCGTTTCCAGCGCTCGCCAGGCGGCATCGCGGCCTGCACGGTCGCCGTCATAACAGCAAATGACATTGTTGGTCGCGCGGAACAACAGTTGTATGTGATCGGCGGTGGTTGACGTACCTAACGACGCAACGGCGTAATTAATGCCGTATTGCGCCAGCGCCACCACGTCCATATAGCCTTCGACCACAAGCAGACGATTGGGTTCAGCGTTATCCTGCTGCGCTTCATAAAGACCGTAAAGCTGGCGGCCTTTATGGAAAATGTCCGTTTCCGGCGAGTTCAGGTATTTGGGGGTATCGTTGCCCAGCACGCGTCCGCCAAAACCAATCACCCGACCGCGTTTATCACGAATGGGGAACATCACCCGCTCGCGGAAACGATCGTAACTGCGACCCTGATCGTTAGTGACCAACATGCCCGCATCAACCAATGACTGGCGATTTTCTGGATTGCCGCCAAACCGCTTCAGGACGTTGTCCCAGCCGGGGGGCGCAAAACCAATCGCAAAGCGGGCGATAACCTCGTGGCTTAATCCGCGTTTTTCCAGATACTGGCGCGCAGACGTGGCAACAGGTTGTTGTAAAGATTGTTGGTAAAACGTATTCAGACCGTCCATCAACTGATAAAGCGTTTGCCGCTGATGGCGTTCGATCTGGCTGGGGCCGCTGCCTGCTTCAAATGGCACTTCAAGATTGTGCATTGCTGCCAGCTCTTCGACCGTTTCGACGAACTCGAGCTTGTCGTAGTTCATCAGGAAGTCGATCGCGTTGCCATGCGCGCCACATCCAAAGCAGTGGTAAAACTGTTTCTCACCGTTAACGGTGAATGACGGGGTTTTCTCGTTGTGGAATGGACAACACGCGTGGAAATTCTTGCCCTGCTTTTTCAGCTTCACACGGGCATCGATCAGATCGACGATGTCAGTGCGTGCCAGCAGATCATTAATGAATACGCGTGGGATTCGTCCAGCCATAGGCCCCGATTTTTAGCAATTCATAAACGAAAATAAGCCGCGCATTCCTTTCGGAAGCACGGCCTTACAACTACAACTCGGTCTGATCGGAGAGCAACGCTCTCGGGGAATTAGTACAGACGAGTGCGGCGTGCGTTTTCGCGAGCCAGTTTCTTCGCGTGACGTTTCACTGCAGAAGCTTTAGCGCGCTTACGTTCGGTAGTCGGTTTTTCATAGAACTCACGACGACGAACTTCCGCCAGAACACCTGCTTTTTCGCAGGAACGCTTGAAGCGACGCAGAGCTACGTCGAACGGCTCGTTTTCACGTACTTTAATTACCGGCATGTGCCTCTCACCTTTGATTAATTCGGTTTGCCGCTGGCATCAACGCCAGCTTATTTCAAAATGGTGCGGAATTTTACTGCAATTGCTGCTGCTTTGTAAAGCACCGCGGCCTTTTTTGAAAGGGACTTTTATAAGGGTGAGGAGTATACACGAGGCTTTCTCCAGGGGCGAACAAAGTTTTACATCAACCCGCATTGGTCCTACACTGCGCGGTAATAAAGCGAGGTAAAACAAGTCATGCGTGTACTGGGTATTGAAACTTCCTGCGATGAAACCGGCATCGCCATTTACGACGATGAAAAAGGTTTGTTAGCCAACCAATTGTATAGTCAGGTGAAATTGCACGCTGACTACGGCGGCGTCGTGCCTGAACTGGCCTCCCGCGATCACGTGCGTAAAACCGTACCGTTGATCCAGGAGGCGCTAAAGGAGTCTGGTTTAACGGCAAAAGACATTGATGCTGTGGCCTATACCGCAGGCCCAGGATTAGTCGGCGCACTGCTGGTTGGCGCGACCGTGGGGCGTTCTCTGGCGTTTGCCTGGGACGTTCCGGCAATCCCGGTACATCATATGGAAGGACATCTGTTAGCGCCGATGCTGGAAGATAACCCACCGGAATTTCCGTTTGTCGCGCTGCTGGTTTCCGGCGGTCATACGCAGTTAATCAGCGTGACTGGCATTGGTCAGTACGAGCTGCTCGGAGAGTCTATCGATGATGCGGCTGGTGAAGCGTTTGATAAAACCGCGAAGCTGCTGGGGCTGGATTATCCTGGCGGGCCATTACTGTCGAAAATGGCGGCTCAGGGTACTGCCGGGCGCTTTGTCTTCCCGCGCCCGATGACCGACCGTCCGGGGCTGGATTTCAGCTTTTCTGGTCTGAAAACCTTCGCGGCAAATACCATACGTGACAACGGCACTGACGATCAGACGCGTGCCGATATCGCCCGCGCCTTTGAAGATGCAGTGGTCGATACGTTGATGATTAAGTGTAAGCGAGCACTGGATCAGACGGGCTTTAAGCGACTGGTCATGGCAGGCGGCGTGAGTGCTAACCGCACACTGCGGGCGAAGCTGGCTGAAATGATGAAAAAGCGTCGTGGCGAAGTGTTCTACGCGCGTCCGGAATTTTGCACTGATAACGGTGCGATGATCGCCTATGCCGGAATGGTGCGGTTTAAAGCAGGCGCGACGGCGGATCTCGGCGTTAGCGTGCGTCCGCGCTGGCCGCTGGCAGAGTTACCGGCCGCGTAAAACTATTAGGTGCCGGAGAGCAATTTCCGGCACCGTCCTCACTTAAAGCAACACCATGGGCATCCACAGTAAGCCGGTAATCACCAGCAACACGAGGAATATCAGCCCAAAAATTGCCCCCAGTCGCCAGTAATCCACCGTTGGCAGATAACCACTACCGTAGTAAATCGGACTGGGTCCGGTGGCGTATGGTGTAAGAATGCTCCCCAGACCAATTGCCGCACCAACCATCAGGCAGAACACCGGCAGCGGGATTTCCGGCATCGCCAGCGCGGCGGCAATCATCATCGGTGCGAGAGCGGAGGTATACGCTGTGGCGCTGGCAAAAAAGTAGCGCAGCAGATAAAAGACCACAATCAACGCCACCATCACTATCGTTGGCGAATAACCGCTTAAGCTGCCTGCTAACAGTTTGCCAAACCAGCTAATAAAACCGGTGTTGTTGAGTCCGGTAGCGAGGGTGATAAGCGAGGCCAGCCAGAAGAAAACGTTCCACGCCGCTTTATTACTGACAATGTCGTCCCAGCAGATAATGCGCAGAAGCAGCATCAGCGCCACCACGCTGTAACCGACCATCGCGGCATCGATATAATCACCGCCAAAAATCCACAGCACCAGTGCGCCTACCATCAGCCCCAGCATCCGTTTTTCACGCGAACAGAGCGGGCCCATTGCCTGCAGTTCCGTCTCTGCCCAGCGCGGCACCTGATCGCCAGACTTCAGTATCGGCGGGTACAGCACGTAAGCCAGCCAGGGAACCAGCAGAACCAGTAAAATACTGAGCGGCAACATCCCGAGGAACCAGTCGCCCCAGCTCAGCGTGGCGTTAGATGCGCTTTTCATCAGTCCAATTAACAGCAAATTTGGAGCCATCGCCGTCAGGAAAATGGCGCTGGTCACGCAATCGGCAACAATCCCCATCCACATGATGTACGAGCCAATGCTGCGCGAACTGCTGTCGTTTGGTTGTGATTGATAGAGCGGTGGCAGGTTACGGATGATGGGATAGATAATCCCCGCACCACGCGCCGAGTTGGACGGTGTTACAGGCGCGAGTATCAGCTCGGAGAACATCACTGCATAGCCGAGAAACAGCGTGCGATGCCCCATTTTTTTCACCAGAATCAGAGCGATGCGACGTCCAAGCCCGGTTTTTTCATAGCCCGTACCAAACATAAAGGCGGCGAAAATAAGCCAGATAACTGAATTAGAAAAACCAGAAACCGCCCAGGAGAGGGATTTGGCGGTGAACTTAAAACCTGGCTGGGCGAGCTGCTCCGGGCTAAACAGCAGCCACGGCGAAAGAATGGCGATGATGGATATACCCACCATCGCCACCACGGCACCCGGCACGGGTTCGAGGATCAGTCCAACGATCACGCCAGTAAAAACGGCAAAGTAGAGCCAGGTATGACTCTCCAGCCCTGCGGGAAGCGGAAGTAGAGCAATAATGGCGATGACCGCCAGCGGCGCAAGGTATCGCCACCATTCAGTGGAAGGTTTCATCGTGTTATGCCTGAGAAAAAGGAGAGGGGCGAGCCTCTCCGGGAGGGTTATTTGATGTAGTGGACGTGCTCGCAGATCTCTTCCACGATGGGATCGCGGCGTTCGGCGAACAGCTTTTTGTTTTCGGCTATCAGGTTGTTGCCGTGGGTATCTATAGAGACAATCAGCGGGCCAAACTCTTTGACCCGGCAGACCCACAGCGACTCTGGCATCCCGAGTTCTGTCCAGTGTACCTCTTCAATCTCTTCCACTTGAGTTGCCGCCAGTACCGCACAGCCAGCCGGGAAAATCACATGCAGCGCCTTGAATTTCTGGCAGCCTTCTTCGGTCAGCGGCCCCATTCCGCCTTTGCCGACCACCAGTTTCACGCCGGTCTGCTCGATAAATTCACGTTCAAAACTTTCCATACGCATACTGGTTGTCGGGCCGACGGACACCATCTCCCATTTGTCGCCGTTTTTGCGCACGATGGGGCCAGCGTGGAAAATCGCTTTGCCGTTGAGATCGTAAGGGATCGGACGTTTCAGTTCGATCAATCGGCGGTGACAAACGTCACGGCAGGTCACCAGCGTACCGGTCAGGTAGATCACATCGCCGACGCGAATATCTTGCAGATCTTCAGCTTTGATCGGGGTTGTCAGGATCTTTTTCATAACGCGCTCCGGGTATGAGACAGATTTTCAAAGGTGAGATCGGCATGAACTCGCAGTGTGCCGCGACGATGCGCCCAGCAGCCGGTAGAAACAGCAACGCCGATGGTTGACGGATGGCGAGCGGCAGATTCGATATGCACGCCCATCACTGAACTGTTGCCAGTCAGCCCTTGTGGACCAATCCCCAGACGGTTGAGTCCTTCTTCCAGGCGTAGCTCCAGCTCTGCCGCTTTTGGATTGGGATGGCGGCTGCCAATCGGGCGCAAAATGGCTTTACGCGAGAGCACTGCGGCGGTTTCCACCGAGGTAGCGATGCCAACGCCCACAAGTACCGGCGGACAGGCGTTTACGGCGAGGGTGGAGATATTTTCGAAGACGAATTTCACTACGCCTTCGTAGCCTTCTGACGGCATTAACACTTTCGATCGGCCAGGTAGCGTGCAGCCGCCGCCTGCCATGTAAACTTCGATTTCCGCATCGTCACCGTCGGGGACGATATCCCAGGTGACCCACGGTACGCCACTGCCGGTATTTTTGCCGGTGTTTACTTCGTCAAAAATTTCTACCGCATTGTGACGCAGTGGCGCTTTGACGGTTGCCTCTTCCACGGCTTGTTTGAGTATGCTTTGCAGCTCGCCAAGCAGTGGGAAACGGGAACCGACCTTAACAAAAAACATGATTTCGCCGGTGTCCTGACAGGCAGGACGATTCAGGTCGATCGCTTTTTGCATGTTATCGAACATCGTGTGGTAGATGATTTTTCCCATCGACGATGTTTCGGCATCCTTTAGCTGTTTTAGTTTATCCACCACGTCATCAGGCATTCGGGTAGAAATCATGGCGGTAAAGTTAGCGACAATCTCCGTCAACTTATTCACTGCCTGTTGCTTATTACTTTCGCTCATCATGGCAACTCCAGTTTATGTATTTGTCTGGAAAAATTCACCGCCACAAACTACCACTAAAAATGTGGTTTTATATTTTTTGCCACCGTGAATATGTAATTAACAGTTCGTGAATCAACGCGAAAATAAGAACGAATATTGCGCCAGAGCAGGGAATGGTAATGTTTTGCGAAATACACTGCGTTTATCAAAACTGCGGATATTTAACAATGCTAAATAGCTGGCCTTTAGCCAAAGACTTGCAGGTACTGGTGGAAATCGTCCATAGCGGGAGTTTTAGTGCTGCAGCGGCGACGCTTGGGCAAACGCCTGCATTTGTCACCAAGCGGATCCAAATCCTTGAAAATACGCTGGCAACAACTCTGCTGAACCGCTCCGCTCGCGGCGTGGCGCTGACTGAAAGTGGCCAGCGTTGTTACGAACATGCGCTGGAAATCCTCACCCAATATCAGCGACTGGTCGATGACGTCACGCAAATCAAAACGCGCCCGGAGGGGATGATCCGCATTGGTTGCAGTTTTGGTTTTGGGCGCAGCCATATTGCGCCAGCTATTACCGAACTGATGCGCAATTATCCTGAGTTACAGGTGCATTTTGAATTGTTCGATCGACAAATTGATTTAGTGCAGGATAATATTGATCTGGATATTCGTATTAATGACGCAATTCCTGATTATTATATTGCGCATCTTTTGACAAAAAATAAAAGAATATTATGCGCAGCACCTGAGTATCTGCAAAAATATCCGCAGCCACAATCCTTACAGGAATTAAGTCGTCATGACTGCCTGGTGACCAAAGAGCGCGATATGACCCACGGAATATGGGAGTTGGGGAACGGTCAGGAGAAAAAATCGGTGAAGGTAAGCGGACATCTTTCCTCCAATAGCGGCGAGATTGTGCTGCAATGGGCGCTGGAGGGCAAAGGGATTATGCTGCGTTCCGAGTGGGATGTGTTGCCGTTTCTGGAGAGTGGCAAACTGGTGCGAGTATTGCCGGAGTATGCACAAAGCGCCAATATCTGGGCTGTTTACCGGGAGCCGCTCTATCGCAGCATGAAATTACGTGTCTGTGTGGAATTTCTGGCGGCATGGTGCCAGCAACGGCTGGGCAAGCCCGAC